>Ga0265338_10000886_pt1 | contig 50490 bp, 43 predicted proteins | sample 42126metaG_FD_193579 | JGI IMG/M metagenome (GOLD analysis project Ga0265338, IMG submission 193579) | Rhizosphere microbial communities from Carex aquatilis grown in University of Washington, Seatle, WA, United States - 4-21-26 metaG | ecosystem: Host-associated > Plants > Roots > Rhizosphere...
GATGCCGTGCGACGCGCCCGCCCCGCAAGCTAGATCGGCATTAGCAGCATAATTGGCACAATCAGTACCTACCGGCTGGGTCCATGTTGAAAACCTACGACGAACGTAATACCGGGCAGCGCCTGCGCGCGGCTCTGATTTCTTTGACCGGCGCCCGGCGCCCAGACCGCGCTGCAGAACCTAAGCTCGCGCAGGACAATCAGGAGGGGCCGCCCGACCTCGATCAGATGTGGCGCGATTTCAACAAGCGTCTTAACCGCATGTTCGGTCGCAAGGAGGGGGGTATTCCGCCCAGCGGAAGCGGCGGCGGGGGTGGCGGGGGTGGTGGATTCGGCAGCGGTAACGGCGCGCGTTACGGCGCCGGGATCGCGCTTGCCATTGTGGTCTTGATCTGGCTGGGCAGCGGTGTCTTCATCGTGCAAGAGGGCCAGGCGGGCATCGTGCTGCAATTCGGCAAGTACAAATACGCAGCGGGCTCGGGCATACAATGGCGCCTGCCGTATCCGTTCCAGTCCAACGAAATCGTCAACATGGCCCAGGTGCGTTCGATCGAAATCGGTCGCAACACGGTGATCCAGGCGACCAACCTGAAAGACTCATCGATGCTTACCGCCGATGAAAACATCATCGACGTGCGGTTTGCCGTGCAATATCGCGTCAGCGATCCGGCCGATTTCATTTTCAACAACGCGGACGTCGAAGCCAACGTGAAGCAGGCGGCAGAAACCGCGGTACGTGAAATCGTCGGCAAAAGCAAAATGGATTACGTTCTCTATGAGGGGCGTGAGCAAGTCGCCATCGATCTGCAAAAATCGATACAGCGCATTCTCGACTCCTACAAGACCGGCATTCTGGTAACCAGCGTCACGCTGCAAAGCGTGCAGCCGCCCGAACAAGTGCAGGCCTCGTTCGACGACGCGGTCAAAGCCGGTCAAGACCGTGAGCGCGCGAAAAACGAAGCGCAGGCCTATGCCAACGACGTGATTCCGCGAGCCCGCGGAACCGCCGCGCGCATGATCGAAGAAGCGCGCGGTTATCAGGCCCGTGTGGTCGCGCAAGCCGAGGGCGATGCCGACCGTTTCACGCAAGTGCTTGGCCAATACGCGAAGGCGCCAGCCGTGACCCGCGAACGGATGTACCTGGACACCATGCAAAGCATTTACCAAAATTCGACGAAGGTGCTGGCGGATGGCCGCGCGTCGAGCAGCCTGATGTACCTGCCGCTGGATAAGCTGATGGAACGTGTCAAGCCCAAGGGCGCCGGCAACGCCGCCGCGAGTAGCGGTGCTGCGGCGCGCAGCGATGACGATAGCGCGACCGACACTTCGGCGCAGTCAGCCCCGGCCACGACCGATACCAGTCGCGCTCCGGCCATGGACGACCCCACTCGCTCGCGTGATTTTATGCGCAACCGCGATAGCTCATCGAATTAAGGGGCGCAGAACATGAATCGAATTATTGCGACGGTTGTTGCCGTCATCGTGCTGGCCTTTATCGTCAGCTCGACCTTGTTTGTCGTCGATCAGCGTGACGACGCCATCGTTTTTTCCTTTGGCGAAGTCAAGCGAGTGATTACGGAGCCTGGGCTGTATTTCAAGCTTCCTCCTCCGTTCCAGAACGTCATCGTGCTCGACAAACGGATCCAGACGATCGATACGCCGGAAGCCGACCGTTACATCACGTCCGAGAAAAAGAACGTGCTGGTCGACTTGTTCGTCAAATGGCGGATCGCCGATGCGCGCAAGTATTACATCAGCTTCCATGGCGACCAGGCGCTGGCTCAGGATCGTTTGACGCAAATCATTCGGTCGGCCTTGCAGGAGGAGTTCTCCAAGCGCACGGTGACCGAGGTGGTGTCGGACGAGCGCGACAAGGTCATGCAGGCAGTGCGCGAGAAAGTCACGCCTGATGCGACCGCGATCGGTGTCGAGATCGTCGATGTGCGTCTGAAACGGGTCGATCTGCTCGCCGAGATCAGCGATTCGGTTTATCGCCGGATGCAAGCCGAGCGCAAGCAGGTCGCCAACGAGTTGCGTTCGACCGGCGCCGCCGAAGCCGAACAGATACGCGCCGATGCGGATCGGCAAAGCGAAGTGATCCTGGCCGATGCCTATAAGCAGACCCAGATCCTCAAGGGCGACGGCGATGCCAAAGCGTCGAGCATCTACGCCGATGCGTTCGGCCGCGACCCGCAGTTCTATGCTTTTTACAAGAGCCTGGATGCGTATCGCAGCACGTTCCGCAGCAGCCGCGACCTGATCATCGCCGATCCGAACAGCGATTTCTTCCGCTTTTTGCATAGCCCAACTGGGGCGGGTGGCGATACGCCGGTGCCGGCTGCCGGTGCGCGCAAGCATTAAATACGCGGTGGCCCGGCAATGAGTTTCATGGTCGAAGTGGGGTTGCTCGCACTGGCGCTGATGCTGGTGTTGGAAGGGCTGTTTCCGTTTATTTCTCCGGAAGGCTGGCGTACCACATTTCGCACCTTGGCCGAGCTGCCCGCGCGGCACATCCGTTTGGGTGGGCTGGCGTCGATGCTGATCGGCGTGGTATTGCTGTTGCTGGTGCGGCACGCTCATAATTGAAGGTGTGAGGATTTGTCCGATGTCGATCTGGTTGCTTCCCGAAAATATTGCCGACGTACTGCCTTCCGAAGCGCGCAAGCTGGAGGTGTTACGGCGCCTCTTGCTGGACCGGTTTCGGTTGTACGGCTACGAACTCGTCATGCCGCCGATGCTCGAATATATCGATTCGCTGCTGGCCAACGCGGGTGAAGATTTGAACCTGCGCACCTTCAAGCTGATCGATCAGTTGTCAGGGCGCACCATGGGCCTGCGCGCCGATATCACGCCGCAAGTCTCGCGTATCGACGCTCACCTGCTCAACCGCGCTGGCGTAACGCGCCTGTGCTATGCGGGCAGCGTGCTGCAGACGCGGCCTCGCGGTTTGCACGCGACCCGCGAGCCGTTTCAGATCGGCGCCGAAATTTATGGCCACGCCGGACTCGAAGCCGATCTGGAAATCCAGCAACTGTTGCTGGATACCCTGGCGCTGGCACAGCTCACACGCGTGCGTCTCGACCTGTGCCATGCCGGTGTGATGCGTGCGCTATTGGACGAAGCGCCGCAGGCGCAGGCGCTCGCTTACCCGTTGTTCTCGGCACTGGCCAGCAAGGATGTGCCGACGCTTGCGGAACTGAGCGTCAATTTGCCCACCTCGGTGCGCGCTGCGGTGCTGGCGCTGCCTATGCTTTATGGCGACGCCGGCGTGCTCGATCGCGCTCGCGAAGTTTTGCCGAAATTGCCTGCAATAGGGCGGGCGCTCGACGAATTGGCGTTTCTGGCAAGCCAGGTGCAGGGCGCCGAAGTCATGATCGATCTCGCCGATTTGCGCGGTTATGAGTACCACAGCGGGGTCATGTTTTCGGCGTACGTCGATGGCGTGCCTAACGCGGTGGCGCGAGGCGGACGCTATGACAAGGTCGGCGAGGTATATGGCCGGGCCCGCGCGGCCACGGGTTTTTCGCTGGATCTGCGCGAAGTGGTACGCATTTCGCCGATCGAAGCTCGCAGCTCGGCGATCCTGGCCCCCTGGAGTCATGATGCAGCCTTGCGCGCACAGGTTGCCGCGTTGCGTGATGCGGGAGAGATCGTCATCCAGGCATTGCCGGGGCACGAACACGACGGCGACGAATTCGCCTGCGACCGCGCACTGGTGGAGCGCGCGGGGAAATGGGTAGTGGAGCCCGCTTCACGTTGACCTTCCGCATGCCTCGGGTTGACCTTGCGTTGATCGTGCGCGCCTCGTGCCTCGTGCGTCAAACATGCGTCGATTGCGCGGTCGTGCAATCGCTCTGCGGCCCTGACGGGCGCGGCGTTTTATCTAAAAAAGCGGATCTGCCCTAGAACACGGGTAAAATACGTTTTTAACCAGCACACATATTCAACATGTCCGGCAATGCAGTGAATCAGGAACGCCGCGCGGAGCAAATCCGTGGCCGCAACGTCGTCGTCGTCGGTACCCAATGGGGCGACGAGGGCAAAGGCAAGATTGTCGATTGGTTGACCGATCACGCGCACGGCGTGGTGCGTTTCCAGGGTGGCCATAACGCAGGCCATACGCTGATCATCGGTGGGCGCAAGACCATCCTGCGGCTGATCCCCTCGGGCATCATGCGCGCGGGCGTCGCCTGCTATATCGGCAATGGCGTCGTACTGTCGGGCGAAGCGCTCTTCAAGGAAATCGGCGAGCTCGAAGCCGCAGGCGTGGATGTGTGCAGCCGGTTGTTCATTTCCGAAGCGGCGACGCTGCTATTGCCCTCCCACGTCGCGATCGACCAGGCCCGCGAAGCGCGCCGCGGCGCGAGCAAGATTGGCACGACCGGGCGCGGCATCGGACCTGCATACGAAGACAAGGCCGCACGCCGCGGCTTGCGCGTACAGGACTTGTACAACGTACCGTCGTTGACCGAGCGCTTGCGCGACACGCTCGATTACCACAATTTCGTGCTGACCCAGTATCTGGGCGCGGCCTCCGTCGATTTCCAGCAAACGCTGGATGCGCTGCTGGGCTATGCGGAACGCATGGCGCCGATGGTCACCGACGTATCGAGCCGCCTGTTCGCTGAAAACCGCGCAGGGCGCAATCTGCTGTTCGAAGGTGCGCAAGGCACACTGCTCGATGTCGACCATGGCACCTATCCGTATGTGACCAGCAGCAATTGCGTCGCGGGTGCTGCCTCCGCCGGCGCGGGCGTCGGCCCCGATCAGTTGCACTACATCTTGGGCATCACCAAGGCCTACTGCACGCGCGTGGGATCGGGACCGTTCCCGAGCGAGTTGTACGATGCCGACAATCCTGAGCGTCAAGGCGCTGTGGGGGTCACGTTGGCTAACGTCGGCAAGGAGTTCGGTTCGGTAACCGGCCGTCCGCGCCGTACCGGCTGGCTCGATGCCGCGGCGCTCAAGCGTTCGATTCAGATCAACGGGGTGTCCGGCTTGTGCATCACCAAGCTGGACGTGCTCGATGGCCTCGATGCTGTCGATCTGTGCGTGGGCTATGTGCTGGACGGCAAAGCTGTCGATATCCTGCCGCCTGGTGCCGCTGAAGCCGGTAAATGCGAGCCCGTATACGAAACATTCCCGGGATGGCACGAAAGTACCGTCGGGATCTGCGAATGGGATCAGCTGCCCAAGAATGCACGCGACTACCTGCGTCGCGTTGAAGCCGTGGCCGGCGTGCCCATTGACATGGTATCGACCGGGCCGGATCGCGACGAAACCATCTTGCTGCGCCACCCGTTCAAGCCCTAAGCGATACGCCAACCGATGAGCGAGGCCTCTAGCCCAACGCCCGCCAGTGACGAGGCTCACTCATCTCACCCATCTCACTTATGGGTGACCTGGTCCGATTATCATGATTTGATCGACGAACTTGCTTTAATGGTGGATCGATCCGGTTGGCAATTCGACCTGATTTTATGCTTGGCGCGCGGCGGCTTGCGCGTCGGCGATCAACTCTCCCGTATCTTCGATGTGCCGCTCGCCATTCTCGCTACCCGTTCATACCGCGGGGGCGAGGGTATGGAGCGCGGCGCGCTCGACATCGCTCCTGCCATCACGTTGACGCAAGGCGCCGTGGCCGGTCGTGTGTTGCTGGTCGACGATCTGGTCGATTCCGGCGTGACACTGCAACAGGTAAAAATCCACTTGAACGAACATTATCCTGCGGTCACCTCGGTGCGCTCGGCGGTGCTTTGGCATAAAGCCGCGTCGTGCGAGACACCGGACTACGCGGTGCGGTTCCTGGAAAATAGCCCCTGGATACATCAACCGTTTGAAATATGGGATACGATGCGGCCAACGGACCTCGCCCGAGGCTCGCGGGACTAAGCAAGACACTGGTACAAGAACGATAACTGCCCGGTGCGGGCACTCTGGTGGTTCGCTGGCTCACAAGGCCCAGTGGGCAAGCAAAAGCGGCCGATATGGGGCGCTCCAGTTACACTGGATCTGCGTTGCGATCCCGATCCTGGGCCTGATCGGGAGCCGGGTTCGCGGTAGCGTGGCATCGGCACCACATGGTCGGGTAGCCTATCCGGCCAACGTTAGAATAGCGCTCGACTACGAAACAGCGCATTGCTGGAAACTCCGCACCCATGACTACAGCAACTCCGGTGGCCGCCTCTCCTGCGAGCGCTCACAAGCAATCCATGTCAGCCTTGGCAGTTGCGGCTATCGGTGTGGTATTCGGCGATATCGGCACAAGTCCGCTTTACGCGCTCAAAGAAGCATTCAGTCCCGCGCACGGCATCGAGACGACACCGGGAGCGATACTGGGCGTGATATCGCTGCTGTTCTGGGCGATCATGATCGTGGTCTCGCTCAAATACGTCTGGTTCGTCATGCGAGCCGACAACAATGGCGAAGGTGGCGTTCTCGCGCTGATGGCGTTGAGCCTGCGCAGTTGCGGGCGCGGCAGCCGCGCTGCGGGCATCCTGATGATGCTCGGTATCTTCGGCGCCTGTATGTTCTATGGCGACGCCGTGATTACCCCGGCGATCTCGGTGATCTCGGCCGTCGAAGGGCTGGAGATCGCCGCGCCGCATCTGACGCCTTACGTGATTCCCATCACGCTGATTATCCTGATCGCCTTGTTTTGGATTCAACGGCGTGGCACGGAAGTGGTCGGTAAATTGTTTGGCCCCATCATGCTGGTCTGGTTTTTCGTGCTGGCTCTGATGGGGATCCTGCAGATTATCGCGGCGCCCAGAGTGATAGCTGCGCTCAACCCGTACTACGCTTACCATTTCATGACGCTGCATGTGCTGCAAGCCTATGCGGTGCTGGGTTCCGTGTTCCTGGTGCTCACAGGCGCCGAAGCGCTGTATGCCGACATGGGGCATTTCGGCGCCAAGCCGATCCGGTACGCATGGTATGGCCTTGTGATGCCGGCATTGGTGATCAACTATTTCGGCCAAGGCGCATTGCTGTTGCAGCACAAAGACGCGATTACGAGTCCATTTTTCCTGCTGGCGCCGCAGTGGGCGCTGCTGCCGCTGGTGGTGTTGTCCACGGTGGCGACCGTGATAGCCTCGCAGGCGGTGATCTCCGGCGCGTTTTCGTTGACCAGCCAGGCTATTCAACTCGGCTATGTGCCGCGCATGAAAATCTCCCATACCTCGGCGCGTGCGATCGGCCAGATCTATATTCCGGTCGTGAACTGGATGTTGCTGCTGATCATCATCTTCATCGTGCTGGGCTTCAAGAGTTCGGATAATCTTGCCGCTGCATACGGGATCGCGGTGACCACCACGATGGTGATCACAACGATATTGGCTTCGGTTGTGATGCTCAAGGTGTGGAACTGGCGCAAACGCTATGTGACGTTGATCATCGCCAGTTTCATGGTGGTCGATGTGGCGTTCTTCGGCGCCAATCTGCTCAAGGTTGCGGCTGGCGGCTGGTTGCCGTTGAGCATAGGCGCGCTGCTGTTTTTCCTGCTCATGACTTGGTACAAGGGACGGCAGATTGTCAAAGAGCGCACTGCCGCAGACGGTATTCCATTGATGCCGTTCCTGCAGGGCTTGCTGGCCCACCCGCCGCATCGCGTATCAGGCACGGCGATTTATCTGACCGGCAGCGATGTTCTGGTTCCGGTGAGCCTGCTGCACAATCTGAAGCACAACAAAGTGCTGCATGAACGCACCATTTTCCTGACTTTCGTCACGCAGGACGTTCCGTACATCGAGGACAGCAGTCGCATTGAGATCGAGGATATCGGCGGTGGGTTGTCGCTGGTACGTGCTACCTATGGCTTTAATGAAACGCCCGATGTCACCGACGTGCTCAAGCTGATCGAGCGGCAGCACGGCATGGCCTTCGAGTTGATGGATACGTCGTTCTTCCTGGCGCGCGAAACGGTGGTGCCAACGCAATTGCCGGGCATGTCGATCTGGCGCGAGCGGATTTTCGCGTGGATGCATCAGAATGCCGCCAAACCCACCGACTTCTTCAGCATTCCCGCCAACCGGGTTGTTGAATTGGGCACCAAGATCGAGATCTGAGCAGGGCGGAGTCAGCCGATGGCAATAAAAAACCCACGCTTTAGTCGTGGGTTTTTTGCGGTTTCTTGAGGGTTCTTTCAAGCAGCAGCTTGTGTGCTACTGCTTATGCTGCCCAACTACGCGGCCCAATCACGGCTTTTTGAGCTTCGCAAAGGCCGCGGCCATCGCGCCGCCCGCCGCCGGCTCATTGGTCGGACGGCGTGCCCCTTGATTACCCGGATTGCGTCCCGCCGACGCATTGCCGGATCGATTTGCAGACCGGTCGGCCGAGCGGTTGCCCGGCTCGGCGGACGCCGCCGTGACCGCCACATCGTCGGAGAGGCGCATGGTCAATGCAATCCTCTGCCGTTTGACGTCTACCTCCAACACTTTGACCTGAACGACATCGCCGGCTTTCACGACTTCATGCGGGTCCTTGATGAACCGCGTGGCCATTGCCGAGACGTGGACCAGTCCATCCTGATGCACGCCGATATCGATGAATGCACCAAATGCCGCGACGTTGGTCACTACGCCCTCGAGCAGCAAGCCCGGGGTGAGGTCGGAGATCTTCTCGATACCATCGCGAAAGGTCGCGGTCTTGAATTCGGGCCGCGGGTCGCGCCCCGGCTTTTCCAGTTCCGTGAAAATGTCGCGGATGGTAGGCAGGCCGAAGCGCTCGTCGACAAATTGCGTGGGTGACAAACCGCGCAACGCCTCGCGATTGCCCATGATGTCGGAGGCTTTCTTGTTGATGCTGGCGAGAATTTTCTCGACCAGCGGGTAAGCTTCCGGGTGCACCGACGAACTGTCCAACGGATTCTCGCCGGTGTTGATGCGCAGAAAACCCGCGGCCTGCTCGAAGGTCTTGTCGCCCAGGCGTGGCACTTTCTTCAAATGCTCGCGGCTCGGGAACGGTCCGTTGATGTCGCGGAACTCGACAATATTACGCGCCAAGGTCGCGTTCAAACCGGAGACGCGGGTGAGCAGCGGCACCGATGCCGTATTCAGATCGACGCCGACCGCATTGACGCAATCTTCGACGACGGCGTCGAGCGAACGCGCCAGTTCACGCTGGTTGACGTCATGCTGATACTGACCCACGCCGATCGCCTTCGGTTCGATCTTGACCAATTCGGCCAGCGGATCCTGCAGGCGGCGTGCAATCGAAACGGCGCCGCGCAACGTAACATCAAGCTCGGGAAACTCTTTCGCCGCGAATTCCGAAGCGGAATAGATGGACGCACCGGCTTCCGAAACGACAATCTTCTGCATTTGCAGTTCAGGACAACGGCGTATCAATTCGGCCGCCAGCCGGTCGGTTTCGCGCGAAGCGGTGCCGTTGCCGATGCTGATCAAATCGGCACGGGTTGCGCGCGCGATTTTCTCAAGCCGGGCCAGCGAGCCTTCCCAGTCGCGGCGAGGTTCGTGCGGATAGATGGTGTCGGTGGTCAGCAATTTGCCGGTGCGATCCACCACCGCGACCTTGACCCCCGTGCGCAGGCCGGGATCCAGCCCGATCACTGCTTTGGGCCCCGCAGGCGCCGCCAGCAGCAGGTCTTTCAGGTTGCGTGCAAAAACCCGGATGGCCTCCTGCTCGGATTGTTCGCGCAACTGGGTCAGCAATTCGTTTTCGATATGCGGTTGGACCTTGACGCGCCAGCACCATCGGCAAACGTCGGCCAGCCATTGGTCGGCGGCGCGCCCCAGGTTGCGCAACTGAAAGCGGTTTGCGATCAAGACTTCGCCCGGGTGCGGCACTTGGCTATCGAGCGTTTCGCCCAGGCCCAGCTTGACCATCAGGATGCCCGCATTGCGTGCCCGGAACAAGGCCAGAGCCCGATGCGAGGGTATCGTCTTGATGGCCTCTTCATAGGCGTAATAATCGCGGAATTTTTCTTCCTCTTCGTGCTCTTTACCCGCGATGACGCTGGAAGCCACGATGCCTTGCTGCCACAGGTATTCGCGCACTGAGCCGAGCAGGTCGGCGGTCTCGCCGAATTGCTCCGTCAGAATATCGCGTGCGCCATCGAGCGCGGCTTTCACATCGGCCACGCCTTTTTCCGCGTCGACATAACGCGCGGCCTGTTCTTGCGGGTTCAGCGTCGGATCGGCCAGCAATGCATGCGCCAGCGGTTCCAGACCCGCCTCGCGGGCAATCTGCGCACGCGTGCGACGCTTCGGTTTGTAGGGCAGGTAGAGGTCTTCCAGCACCTGTTTGCTGTCGGCGGCAAGGATCGCCTGTTCCAGCGGCTCGGTCAATTTGCCTTGCTCGCGGATGCTTTGCAAAATCGTGGCGCGGCGATCTTCGAGTTCGCGCAGATAACCGAGGCGCTCTTCGAGATTGCGCAACTGCGTGTCGTCCAGGTTGCCGGTGATTTCCTTGCGGTATCGCGAAATAAACGGCACCGTCGAGCCTTCGTCGAGAAGTTGTATCGCCGCGGCCACTTGGCGTACTTGCACGCCGAGCTCGGTGGCAATACGCTGGGCAATGATGCTTGCTACGTTTTCCGTCATCTGTGGTTCGAGGGCCGAAGGCCAAAGTGCATTGAACCAGCGATTTTGCCACAAATGCCCGGGCTGTCCGAACCCGCAATGATAGAATCGTAAAATGTTAAGACGCTCTTGTATGACTCCTGCCAACGTGTTTACGACCGTCCTATGCCGCACCGCCTTGATGTTATGCGTGTGCGCAGCGCCTGCTCTGGCTTGCGCGCAAACTGCCGCGTCGGGTGCTAGCGCTGGGGCGGGCCCGGCTGTCAGCTCCGCTTCCGGCTCGCCTGTCAGCCAAGCTGTCGGCGCGCCTGCTGGCGCGTCTGCCAGTTCTGCCCAGAGCGATACCGAGGCCGCGCAGCAAGACGCTTTCAACGCTCGCCAAACGGCGCTGAACCGCCGCACCGAAGAATATACCTATCGCTATCAGGTGGCCCAGCACGACTGTTATTCGCATTTCTTCGTGAACCACTGCCTCAGCGTGGCCCGCGAGGCGATGTATGCCGCGAAAGACGATATTCGCATCGACCAGCTCAAGCTAAATGCCGATGAGCGGGCATTGCGCGCGCAGCAGCGCGATGAAAGAAACGCGCTGCGCGACGCGCAAGATCAGGCCGACGCACCGAAGCGTGCGAACAACGAGAAGCTCAACCAGGCGAGCTTCGAGGAAAAACAGCGCCAGCATCAACTCGACGAAGCGTCGCGCAAGGCCTCGCAGCCCAAGACCGAGGCGGCCAATCAGGCAGAGTACGACAAGAAGCAAGCCGACTTCCAGGCCAAGCTCGACCAGGCGCATGCCAATGCGCAGAAAGATCAGCAGCAGCGCACCGAAAACGTTGACCGGTTCAATGCCAAGCAAGTCAAAGCCAGCGAGCATCAGGAAAGCGTCAAACAGCGCCAGGCCAAAGCGGCAGCCAGCGCTACCGCCAGTGCTGCCGCTGCCAGTGCCGCTGCTGCAAAAAGCGCCGCCGCCAGCGGCGCTATCCAGAAGTAACTCCGGGGAGTCAGCTATGCGCGACGATCAACTGGAAACGGGCAGCTCCGAGCCGCTGCACAATGGTAGCTCGGCGGCGGGTTTGGCCGCGGCGCCCACTGCCGGCATGTCATTGGCTGACGACAGCGCCGGGGAGGCCGATCATCCGATCCCGGTGAAGCGCGCAGCATCGAACGAAGCCGCTGCCGCCGACAGCGAGAGTGCCTTGATCGTGCGTCGTGTGACCGAGCTTCAGTGCGAACATGCCGCGCTGGATACCTTGATCGCGAAACTGATTGCACTGCGTGGCGCGAACGACTTCGAGTTGCGGCGACTGAAGAAACGCAAGCTCAAGGTCAAGGACACGATCATGCTGCTGCAGTTGCAACTCGAGCCCGATGCCCGAGCCTAGCCGGGCGCCTGCCAACGCAGGCCGCGTAGGCTGCGGCATCCGGCCCACCGGCGGCGCTCGCGCGCCGCTTCCATGACGTATCGTTGAAGCTTAGTCTTGATCTCATCATCCGCCCCTTCCGCATTACCGATTACGCCGACTTCAGATGACACCGCCGATAGCGCGGCGCCTGAGGCGGTCTCTGCTGCTTTGGCTGCGTCCGCCACGTCGGCCGGCGCCGCCGCATCTCCGGCCGCTCGGGGCGTCCTTGGACTGAGCACGCGGCGTGCGCATGAGCTCGAAGAGCTGTTTTCACCGCAAGGTGCATTGGCAAGCCATATCGAGGGCTACCGTGCGCGCGATTCGCAACGCGCGATGGCCTGCGCGGTCGCCGCAGCGATCGAAGCCACTGGCCGCTTGCCTGAGCCGCAGCTATTGGCGCCAGCCGGCACGCGTGCGGCGAGCGCTCGCGCCGCCGAAGCCAACGGATCGCACAGTATCGCAGCGCAGGATACCCATGCCGATGACGGTAGCAATACGTTGATCGTGGAAGCGGGAACGGGCACGGGCAAAACCTACGCGTATTTGGTGCCCTCGATGCTGTGGGGGGGCAAGGTCATCGTATCGACCGGCACCAAGCACTTGCAGGACCAGCTGTTTCAACGCGACATTCCGACTGTGCGCGACGCGCTGGCGGTACCGGTTTCGGTCGCCATGCTCAAGGGCCGTGCCAACTACCTGTGCCATTATTATTTGCAACGTACCGCCGACAGCGGGCGTTTGCCGTCACGGCAGGATGCGGCGCACTTGCAGGACGTCGTGCGCTTCGCCAAGATCACGCGCACCGGCGACAAGGCCGAACTGGCCAGCGTGCCGGAAACGGCGCCGATCTGGCCGATGGTGACTTCGACCAGAGAGAACTGCCTGGGCCAGGAGTGTCCGAACTACAAAGACTGCTTCGTGATGCAGGCGCGTCGCGAGGCGCAGCAGGCCGATATCGTGGTGGTCAACCACCATCTGTTCTTCGCGGATATCATGCTGCGCGATACGGGCATGGCTGAATTGCTGCCCAGCGCCAATACCGTGATCTTCGACGAAGCGCATCAGCTTCCCGATACGGCCACGCTCTTTTTCGGCACGACATTGTCGACCGCGCAAATGCTTGAACTGGCGCGCGATTGCGTGGCCGAAGGGCTGGTTCACGCGCGCGACGCGTGTGACTGGCCGCAGTTGGGCGCGAAACTCGAGCGGGCAGCGCGAGACATCCGACTGGCGTTTGGCCAGGACACGGTGCGCTTGTCGGTTTCACAGCTTGGGGACGAGCATCCGCTCTACGAATCGCTGGAAGCGGTCGATGCCGCGCTCGATGAGCTTGCCGAAATACTGGCGTCGCAGGCCGAACGATCCGACGCATTGGGTGTGTGCTTGCGTCGTGCTCGCGAGTTGCAACAGACACTGGCGAGTTGGAGCGCGCCAGCTGCGCCCGAGAGCACAGCGAAAAGCGCCGCATCGAATCGAGCGACTTATGGGGCTAAAAGCGGGGCGAAAAGCGGGGCTAACAGCGGGGATAAAGGCGCAGAGAAGGGTGGTCAGGCGGAATCGGTCAACGAATCCGTGCGTTGGGTGGAGGTGTTTTCACACACCGTGCAACTGCATCAAACTCCGTTGTCGGTCGCGCCTATCTTTGCGAAGCAGCGCTCCGGCGCGCCTCGCGCCTGGATCTTCACTTCGGCCACGTTGTCTGTCAAAGGCGACTTTACCCACTATGCCGCGCAAATGGGACTGGACGCCAAGCGTTCGATGACGCTCGCAAGCCCGTTCGATTACGGCACGCAGGCGTTGTTATATGTCCCGCGCGAACTGCCACAGCCTTCGTCTCCCGGCTTTACGGATGCGGTGCTCGATGCCGCGCTGCCCGTGATCGAAGCCGCCGGCGGAAGGGCTTTCCTGCTGTGCACGACTTTGCGCGCGGTCGAGCGCATTGCCAATCGACTGCGCGATGTCATGGACGCGCGTGGCTGGACGTTTCCGTTGCTGGTGCAGGGGGACGCGAGTCGAACCGAATTGCTCGATCGTTTTCGCAGTCTGGGCAATGCCATACTGGTCGGAAGCCAGAGTTTTTGGGAAGGCGTGGATGTACGCGGCGAAGCGTTGTCGCTGGTTGTCATCGACAAATTGCCGTTTGCGCCGCCTGACGATCCGGTGCTTGCAGCGCGGCTCGACGCGCTGACGAAAAAAGGGTTGAGTCCGTTTGCGGTACACCAGTTGCCGCAGGCGGTGATCACGCTCAAGCAGGGCGCTGGCCGCCTGATACGCGCTGAGACGGACCGCGGCGTGCTGATGATCTGCGATCCGCGCCTGGTCGAAAAACCTTATGGCAAACGCATCTGGCAAAGCTTGCCGGCTTTCAAACGAACGCGTGAGCTTGAGGTTGTGCGTGATTTTTTTGCGTCGGTACAGCCGCCTGAAGGCAATTGACTCTCCAGACCGAAGGCGTGTAGGCTTGATGGGCTTCGCCCAGCAGCCCACGGTCAATTCAAGCAAGCCCGTTTTCCATGAAAAAAGCCTTCCAAAATCGGAAGGCTAATCAAACCACTTTGTCAGTACCGGATACGTCGTGTGCGCGGCTTTTCTACTTACGACAAGCGCAAGGCGCGCCGCGCCCACCCACTACCAGATCTGATACCACGGCTTCGCTATCGTCTTACGCCGAAACTTGTTGCCCGGAATATAAGGGCTATCGGGGAACGTAGCCGCAAGCACGCTTTGCGTGTCGGCAGCCAGTTTCGTTTCGCCCAGCCTTTCATAAGACAGCACCATGATGTGCAGCGCATCTTCAACCGCCGGCGTATTCTGGTAGTTTTTCACTGCCAGCTGCGCGCGATTGACCGCTGCAATATAAGCACCGCGGTTGTAATAGTACTGCGCGGTATGCACCTCATGCGAGGCCAACGCATTGACGATGTAACGCATGCGCTGCGCTGCATCGGGCGCGTATTTGCTTTCCGGATACTTGTCGACAACGACCTTGAAGGCGTCGTACGACTCACGCAGCGCAAGCGGATCGCGCTCGCTCATGTCCTGGCCCGCGTAGCGACCGAACAACCCGAGATCGTCGTTGAAGCTGATCAGGCCCTTCAGGTAGTACGCGTAATCGATGTTCGGATGATCCGGGTGCAGCTGGATAAAACGATTGACGGCCGTGAGCGCCGAAGCCTGCTCGTTTTCCTTCCAGTAGCAGTAAGGAATGTTGAGCTGGCCCTGCTGCGCGAAAAGCCCGAACGGATCACGCCCTTCGAGGATTTCGAAGTACTTCGCACACTTCGCGTAGTCCTTGCCGGTGAGCGAGTCTTGCGCCTCCGAGTATAATTTCTGGTTGGACCATGTTGCCGTTTCGTCAGTTTTTTCGGGTAAAGCGCTGCAGCCTGCGATAATCACGGCTACGGCGGCGAATACCGCGAATTTGCATGTACGGGTGCTGGTAGTTAAGGCTCGCATGTCCTGGCTTTATATCCTAGCGTCAAGTCTGATGACCGAGATTCACCGGCGATTATAGCTGATGCGCAGCCGGTGCCGACGCGATTGGCGCTGAAACTTTAGGTAATGCATTGCCCAACACTAATACTTCACTCACTGGCGTACCGCCTGAGCTCATACCGGGCCTGAATTCCGAGGTCCAACCCGGGCCGCAAGCCGGCTCTCAAGCCGATCTGCAAGCCGACCCCGAAATCGAGCCCGAAGCCGACGAATATGAGCTCGCGGCTGCGCCCGCGCCCGCGCCCGCGCCGCTCACTGCCGTCATCCCGCAGTCGCTCGCGGGCGAGCGGCTGGACAAAGCGATCGCGCAACTATTTCCCGAGTTTTCGCGCAGCCGTTTGCAAAGCTGGATCGAAACGGGGCGCGTGACCGTGGACGGCGAACCGGCGCGCATTCGCGCCAAGGTGCCGCGCGACGCGGTGATCGTCGTGACGCCGGATCTCTTGCCGGAGCAGCTCGCCTTCACGCCGGAGCCGATCGAACTCGATATTATTTACGAAGACGCGACCTTGGTCGTCGTCAACAAGCCGGCCGGCATGGTGGTGCACCCCGCCGCGGGCAACTGGAGCGGCACGCTGCTCAATGGGCTGCTGCACCGTTATCGCGACGCCGCGGGCTTGCCGAGGGCCGGCATCGTACACCGGCTCGACAAGGACACCTCGGGCCTGATGGTAGTGGCTCGCAGCCTCACGTCGCAGACCGATCTGGTGCGCCAGTTGCAGGCTCGCACGGTGAAGCGTCGCTATATTGCGCTTGTGTGGGGAACGCCGCCGGCCGCCGGTCTGATCGATGCGCCGATCGGCCGCGATCCGCGCGACCGGTTGCGCATGGCTATCGTTCATGGCGCGACCGGCAAGCCGGCGCGCACGCACTTCGAGACGGTCGCGACCGGCCTGCTCGGCGAGCAGCCGGTTTCGGTGGTGCAATGCGATCTCGAAACCGGGCGCACCCATCAGATTCGCGTGCATCTCGCCCACTTGGGCAACCCGTTGCTTGGGGACCCGGTGTATGGACGCGCGCGCAGCGCGCGCTCGGGCCTGGTGCTGCCGGGCGGTTTCGCGCGCCAGGCATTGCATGCCTGGCGGCTAGGCCTCGTGCATCCGGACTCCGGCGAGTTTCTGGCTTGGCACGTGCCGGTGCCTGAAGATCTGGCGATGCTGGCCGATGAACTTGGCGTGGCGGGCGCACTGGTGCATCTGGGCGAAAACATCGGTGCCGACGGCGCTGATGAGGGCACGTACAAAGCGTACCGAATGGACGATGGCGACGCAGAGTATGACGACGCAGACGATGACTCCGGCACCGAGAGCTAACTGCGCGCAAAGTCACTGCGCGAGAATGAATTGCACCAGGGTTGACTGCGCGGGCATCGACTACGCGATGGCCGACTGCGTTTGCACCCGACGATAGCCATGAAACCGAGAGCCATGACATCACAACCGCTGACCTTATCCGACTGCCTGTCGCCTGAATGGCCGGTCGCCCCACGAGTGCGTGCGCTTGTTACTTCGCGTGCGGGCGGTGTCAGCGGGCAGCCGTACGGCTCGGACGTGTTCAACGGCCAATCCGGCGGCTTGAATCTCGGTTTGCATACGGGCGACGACGCAGAGTCGGTAATGCGCAATCGCAGCCGCCTGGTCGCATTGTGCGGCGCGCAGCCCGCCTGGCTGGAACAGATCCACGGCAGTACCGTGGTGGATGCGCAGCAAGCGCTGCTCGCCGTCGAAAGCGGACAATCGCCGCTTAAGGCCGACGCGAGCGTCACTGACGCTGCGGGAGTCGGCTGTATCGTCATGGTCGCCGATTGCATGCCGGTGCTGCTCGCCGATGCCGCCGGACGTGCCGTGGGCGCGGCCCACGCTGGCTGGCGCGGCCTGGTCGGTGGCGTAATCGAGCATGCCGCGCAAGAAGTGACGCGACGCTGCGGTGGCGCGGCCGATTTGCATGCATTCCTCGGCCCGGCGATCGGGCCGCAGGCGTTCGAGGTTGGCGCCGAAGTGCGCGCGGCGTTTCTCGATGCCGCGCAGCCCGATGAACGAGCCGCAACCGAAGCTGCGTTCGTGCCGCATCCGAGCGCCGAGGGAAAGTACTTCGGTAATTTATACGCGCTGGCCCGCTTGCGACTTGCTCGGCTCGGCGTCAAATCGGTAACTGGGGGCGAGCATTGCACTTTTTCCGAGCCAGAGCATTTCTATTCATTTCGGCGCGATCGCGTCACGGGGCGTTTCGCGGCGATGATCTGGATCGCACCCGATGCGTGACGCCGGTCCGCTGTGCGGCGACCTCGGGCGGTTCGGGAAAGCCCTTGTTTGTCCCGATATTCAAGCGGCTATGCGGCGCTGCAAAGCGATGAACCGGAGCGCTCGAGCGGGGTCCAACCTGCGTCTATAGCTAGACAAACGGCAAACCGCGGGAAAACGATAATGAAAAAAATCTCGCAGCGCGTCAAAATCTAGCTGAACGATTGACACCGTAATCAACGGCGAGCAAGAATGCCGTAACCCTTGGCACTAGCAGACTGTTTCGCTGTGTCGTCATTTCCACTCCCTGCAACACGCACTGGTGACAATCTAGGGTATGGCTGCCTCTAAACAATCCACGGCAAGTAGTCCAGCGGCGTCTACGGAGCAATTCCAAGGCATGCTTAACGCATGGCTCGAGAATCTGAACCGCGTCATGAATCCGGCGCTCTGGGCGCAATTGAGCGCGACGGCTGGGTCGAACGCGATGAGTGCGCCGCATAACGTGACGAATAACGTGACGAATAACGTGACGAATAACGCGACGAATGCGACGAGTGCATCAGCCCAACAGGGCAGTGCGGCGGCGTCCCACAGCCCATCGCCGTTTGCCGCATTTGCCATGCCTGGGCTTGCCGGCGCTGCGATGCCCGACATGTCGAGCTTTGGGTTCATGGGGAAGTTCGCTGCGCCCACGGGCATGCCTGAATTAAAGATTGCGCCCGAGAAGATTCAGCAGTTGCAAAGCGACTATGCACGCGAATGCACGGCGTTGCTGCAGAAATTAAGTTCACCCGACGTTTCCGGACTGGACTTGTCGGATCGGCGTTTTTCTTCTGCTGCCTGGCGCTCGACGCCGGCCAGCGCGTTTGCCGCCGCATGGTATTTGCTCAATAGCCGGTTCTTGAAGCAACTGGCCGAAGCCGTCGACGTCGATGGCAAGACCCGCGAACGGATCCGTTTTGCGCTCGAACAATGGACGGCAGCCGCGGCGCCGAGTAATTTCCTGGCACTGAACCCCGAGGCACAAAAGACGTTGATCGAGTCGCAGGGCGAAAGCATGCGCCAGGGCATTTTGAACCTGCTCAACGACATGAGCCGTGGCCGCATCACGCAAACCGACGAAACGGGTTTCGCCGTAGGCCAGAATATTGCCAACACCGAAGGCTCGGTGGTGTATCAAAACGAGCTGATCCAACTGATTCAGTACAAACCGCAGACCAGCACCGTATTCGAAACGCCGCTGCTGATCGTGCCGCCTTGCATCAACAAGTACTACATTCTCGATTTGAATCCGGAAAATTCCCTGGTGCGCTACGCGGTCGAGCAAGGGCATCAGGTGTTCGTGATTTCATGGCGCAATCCCGATGCGTCGCTGGCCGACAAGACCTGGGACGATTACATCGAGGACGGCGTGCTGCAGTCGATCGAGGTGGTCAAGACCATCTGCGGCCGCAGCAAGATCAACACGCTCGGTTTCTGCGTCGGTGGCACATTGCTGGCTACGGCACTGGCGGTGCTCGCGGCGCGCGGCGAATCGAGCGCGGCTTCGCTGACCTTGCTCACGTCGATGCTCGACTTCGGAGACACCGGGGTGCTGGACGTGTTTATCGACGAAGACCAGGTCCAGAAACGCGAGCAGGCGATCGGCGGCATGGGCGGCAAGCCGGCGGCGCTGATGCGGGGTAGCGAATTCGCCAGCACGTTCGCGTTCTTGCGACCCAACGATCTGGTCTGGAATTATGTCGTCGACAACTACCTGAAAGGCCGCACGCCAGCCGCTTTCGACTTGCTGTTCTGGAACAGCGACAGCACCAACTTGCCTGGCCCGATGATGGTCTGGTATCTGCGCAATACCTATCTTGAAAACGCCTTGCGCAAGCCGAACGCGCTGAGCGTGTGCGGCACGCCCGTCGATCTGAGTCGGATCGATATGCCGACGTTCATTTACGGCTCGCGTGAAGATCACATCGTGCCGTGGAAAACCGCCTACGAATCGACCAAGCTGTTGAAGGGTCCTTTGCAGTTCGTGCTCGGTGCATCGGGACACATTGCGGGCGTCATCAACCCGCCGGCCAAGAACAAGCGCAGTTACTGGAGCAGCGAGCAGGTGCATGAGTCTGCCGATGCGTGGTTCGCAGCCGCCACCGAGAATCCGGGCAGCTGGTGGACTGCATGGTCCGACTGGCTGGCCCTGCAAGGCGGCAAACGCATCAAGCCGCGCGCCAAGCCAGGTCACGCGAAATATCCGGTGCTGGAAGCTGCGCCGGGAAGTTACGTAATGCAAGCGGCCTGATCCTCCGCTTGGCTCTTAGTCCATTTTCATCTAGAGGAAGCCAAAATGACTGATGTCGTGATTGTTGCAGCAGCCCGCACCGCAGTGGGTAAATTTGGTGGCTCGCTAGCCAAGATCCCGGCCCAGGACTTGGGCGCCACCGTCATACGTGCTTTGCTCGAGCGCTCGGGCTTGAAGCCCGAGCAGATCAGCGAGGTCATTCTCGGCCAGGTGCTTGCCGCGGGCTCGGGCCAGAACCCGGCGCGCCAGGCGCTCATACGTGCCGGCCTGCCTAACTCGGTGCCGGGCATGACCATCAATAAAGTGTGCGGTTCGGGCCTCAAAGCGGTGATGCTGGCGGCCAATGCCATCATCGCCGGCGACGCCGAGATCGTATTGGCAGGCGGTCAGGAAAACATGAGCGCCGCACCCCACGTGCTGCCGGGTTCGCGCGATGGTTTCCGCATGGGCGACGCCAAGCTGATCGACTCCATGATCGTCGACGGGCTGTGGGACGCCTTCAACCATTACCACATGGGCACCACGGCGGAAAACGTCGCGAAGGAATACGGCATCACGCGCGAGGCACAGGATGCATTCGCGGCGTCTTCGCAAAACAAGGCAGAAGCGGCGCAAAAGAGCGGCCGCTTCGACGACGAGATCGTGCCGGTGGAAATTCCGCAGCGCAAAGGCGAGCCGGTGCGTTTTGCGACCGACGAGTTCGTGCGCCACGGTGTGACGGCCGAATCGCTAGCCAGCCTCAAACCGGCGTTCGACAAGGCCGGATCGGTCACCGCGGCCAATGCGTCGGGCTTGAACGACGGTGCCGCGGGCGTGATCGTAATGTCGGCAAAAAAAGCCGAGGCACTGGGCCTCAAGCCGCTGGCTCGCATCAAGGCTTACGCCAATGCCGGCGTGGACCCGAAGGTCATGGGCATGGGCCCGGTACCGGCTTCGCGCCGATGCCTGGAGCGCGCCGGTTGGGGCGTCGGCGACCTCGACCTGATGGAAATCAATGAAGCGTTCGCCGCGCAAGCGCTGGCCGTGCACAAGCAGATGGGCTGGGATACCTCGAAGGTCAACGTCAATGGCGGCGCGATTGCGATTGGCCACCCGATCGGGGCATCCGGTTGCCGGATCCTGGTGACGCTGCTGCATGAGATGGCCAAGCGCGACGCCAAACGCGGCCTTGCCTCGCTGTGTATCGGCGGTGGCATGGGTGTGGCGCTCGCCGTCGAGCGGGGTTGACAGGTATTGAATCCAGAAGGAGCAAAGCGAGTACGCCGCTTGACAGCAACATGGGTGCGGCGCCGGGAATGGCCCCTAGGGGTTTGAAAGATAGACCACGGAGTTCTTTATGTCACAACGAGTAGCGTACGTCACGGGCGGCATGGGTGGGATCGGTACCAGTATTTGCCAGCGTTTGCACAAGCAAGGGTTTCGCGTCGTCGCCGGCTGCGGCCCCAACTCGCCGCGTTGCGGAAAGTGGATCGGCGAGCAAAAAGCGCTCGGTTACGATTTCGTCGCATCGGAAGGCAATGTGGGCGATTGGGATTCGACCAAGCAGGCGTTCGACAAGGTCAAGGCTGAAGTCGGCGAGATCGATGTGTTGATCAATAACGCCGGCATCACCCGCGATATCGTGTTTCGCAAGATGAGCCGCGAAGACTGGACGGCGGTGATCGACACCAACCTGACCAGCCTCTTCAACGTCACGAAGCAGGTAATCGAAGGGATGGTCGAGCGCGGTTGGGGACGCATTATCAACATCTCGTCGGTGAACGGCCAGAAAGGCCAGTTCGGCCAGACCAATTATGCGACCGCCAAGGCCGGCATCCATGGTTTCACCATGTCGCTGGCGCAGGAAGTGGCGACCAAGGGCGTGACCGTGAATACGGTGTCGCCGGGCTATATCGGTACGGACATGGTGCGTTCGATTCGTCCCGATGTACTCGAAAAGATCATCGCGACGATTCCGGTCCGACGCCTGGGACAGCCGGAAGAAATCGGTTCGATCTGCGCGTGGTTGGCGTCGGATGAATCGGGTTTTGCGACGGGGGCGGATTTCTCGCTGAACGGCGGTTTGCACATGGGTTGAGCGTCGGGCCTGCAGCTTTATGCGGGCTTGTGTGCGGGACGATGGCCGCTCGCGCGGCTGTCGGTCCTGTCCACTGGTTGCACATGAGGGGACAGCGCTTGTTGGGGGGATTGCCGGGCAGTGCCGAGGAGTCGACTCCAGGCGCTGATTGCTATGCTGAAAGGGAATCATGAGCACGACAAAAAAAACAGCCGAACGTCTAATTAAAAAATATCCGAATCGCCGACTGTACGATACGCAAACCAGCACCTACATCACCCTGAGCGATGTGAAACAGCTCGTGCTTGAAACCGAGGAATTCAAAGTACTCGATGCGAAGACCAACGAGGATCTGACCCGCAGTATTTTGCTGCAGATTATTCTCGAGGAAGAGAGCGGCGGCTTGCCGATGTTTTCCAGCCCGATGCTTTCGCAGATCATCCGGTTTTATGGCCACGCCCTGCAAGGCATGATGGGGACCTACCTCGAGAAGAATATCCAGGCGTTTATCGATATCCAGAGCAAATTGGGCGAGCAATCGAAAGGGCTGTACGACGGTGGCCCCCTGAATTCGGACATGTGGGCGCAATTCATGAACATGCAGGCGCCGATGATGCAGGGCGTGATGACCAGCTATATCGAGCAGTCGAAGAACATGTTCGTGGAGATGCAGGAAAAAATGCAGAGCCAGGCGAAAAACATGTTCACGACGTTCCCGTTCCCGGTGCCGCCTGAAACTGACGAGAAGACGCCGAAATAATCGGCCTGAATAAGCGGCGTGCGGCCGGAAATCGCGGCTGGCGGCAGCTTGCCGGGCATGCGGGGTTGAAGGCGCGATACAATGCGGCTTCTCCGCATTTCTTCAGGCTGTCGCTATCATGTCGCAAACCCCCACCGCCACGCCGCCCGCCGCAGCGAACGCCGCACCCAAGGTCGGCTTTGTCTCGCTCGGGTGCCCTAAAGCACTGGTCGATTCCGAACAGATCATCACCCAGCTGCGTGCCGAGGGCTATCAAATTTCCGGTTCTTATGACGGGGCAGATCTCGTCGTTGTCAATACGTGCGGATTTATCGACGAGGCGGTCCAGGAAAGTCTCGACGCGATAGGCGAGGCGCTGCACGAAAACGGCCGCGTGATCGTGACCGGTTGCCTGGGCGCCAAGACGGGCGCGAGCGGCAACAACCTGATCTCTGAAGTGCATCCCAAGGTATTGGCGGTCACCGGTCCGCATGCGCTCGGTGAGGTGATGCAGGCGGTCCACCAGCATTTGCCCAAGCCGCATGACCCGTTTATCGATCTGGTGCCGGCTGCCGGCATCAAGCTCACGCCGCGTCACTACGCTTACCTGAAAATTTCCGAAGGCTGCAATCATCGCTGCACGTTTTGCATCATCCCGTCGATGCGCGGCGACCTGGTCTCGCGCCCGGTCGCGGACATCATGCTCGAAGCGGAAAATCTGTTCAAAGCGGGCGTTAAGGAACTGCTGGTGATTTCGCAGGACACCAGTGCTTACGGCGTCGACGTCAAATTCCGCATGGGCTTCTGGAACGGACGTCCGGTACGCACGCGGATGACGGAACTGGTGAGCGCGCTGGGCGAACTCGCGGCGCAATACGGCGCCTGGATACGTTTGCATTACGTGTATCCCTATCCACACGTCGACGAAATCATCCCCTTGATGGCGCAAGGCTTGATCCTGCCCTATCTGGATGTGCCGTTCCAGCATGCCCACCCCGACGTCCTGAAGCGGATGAAACGTCCGGCCAATGCGGAAAAGACGCTGGAGCGCGTTCAGCAATGGCGCGAAATTTGTCCGGACCTCGCGATTCGCAGCACGTTCATTGCTGGATTTCCGGGCGAGACCGAAGCCGAATTCGAAACGCTGCTCGAGTTCATCCGTCATGCGGAGCTCGACCGAGTCGGCTGCTTTGCCTATTCGCCGGTCGACGGTGCGGCCGCTAACGCGTTGCCGGGCGCATTACCCGATGCCTTGCGCGACGAACGCCGCGCCCGTTTCATGGAAGTGGCGGAGGCGGTCTCGGCCAAGCGCATGCAGCGCAAGATCGGCTCGACGCTCAAGGTGCTGGTCGACGAAGTGACAGCCGAAGGCGGCGTGGCACGTTCGTATGCGGATGCGCCTGAGATCGACGGCGTGGTGTATATCGAGCCGTCGCGCAAGGCCTCGAAGCGTTATAAGGTCGGTGAATTCGTCAATGTCAAAATCACCGGCGCTGACGGCCACGATCTATGGGGCGAGCTGTAGGCGTTCCATCTCATTCATCGGGCGTGGCGGGAATCGTGTTCGGGTTCATCGGTTTGTTGATCGGCGAATTCACCGGTAAGACCTTGACCACGGGACCCTGAGGCGATTTCTCCGTGACGATGTCATACGAGAGATCGCCACGGCAGGTGTGTGCGACCCAGCGTTGCGGCGCTGTGCTTGCGACCGTGCCCGGCGTCGCCGGCGGTTTCTCGATATTGAGCACCGACTCGCAACCGCTGCGCAGAGCTGCATCGATACGCACCAGGTTGTCGGCCGAATCGCGCGCCGGCGTCATATCGGGCGGAGCCGGATTGACGTAGGGAATATGGGGCATGCTCATGCTGGGCATATGCAACCAGCTGCATCCGCTTAGCACCAGCAACATCGAACCAGCGGCGGCAACCGCGACATGTCGCGCGCGGGGCGCAAACGACTTTCCTGCATCGATAAAGTCAAACAAATTCGGCACCTTCCAAACAGAGAACGGGTTACGCGGCAGATGCGCCTTGGGGCACGGCGGCGCGCGAGCCGTCATCATACCGCGTCGGCTCGTGCATACGCTGCGCGCACACGCGCCGGCTCGTGCGTTGGCCTGCGCGATGGTCCCCGCATTGGCCCGCCGATTGGCACAATTACCTGCCGTAATGCTGCACTAGAGCATACGGGCCGGTATACTCGACCTAACGGTACGGCCCTCAAGAAGAAGGTACGGCCTTCAAGGAGAACACTATGCAGCGCGAAGTGGTGGTAGTAAGCGGTGTGCGCACCGCAATCGGAGACTTTGGCGGCAGCCTCAAGGATTTATCGCCGACGGAGCTGGGCGCGCGCGTGGTACGCGAAGCCTTGGCCCGAGCCCAAGTGGCCGGCGATGACGTCGGACACGTCGTATTCGGCCACGTCATCAACACCGAACCGAAGGACATGTACCTGGCACGCGTCGCTGCGATCAACGGCGGCGTCGGCCAGCACGTTCCGGCACTCACGCTCAACCGGCTGTGCGGTTCCGGCCTGCAGGCGGTCATCAGTGCGGCGCAAGCGATTTTGCTCGGCGATGCCGATATCGCGATTGCGGGTGGCGCCGAAAGCATGAGCCGCGCGCCCTATATCATGCCCGATGCACGTTTTGGCGCGCGTATGGGCGAGTCCCGCATGATCGACATGATGTTGGGTGCGCTGCATGACCCGTTCGATGCCATCCATATGGGGGTGACCGCCGAGAATATCGCCGAGCGTTACAGCATTTCGCGCGATGTTCAGGATGCGCTGGCGCTCGAATCGCATCGGCGCGCGGCGCACGCGATCGAGAGCGGCTATTTCAAAGAACAGATCCTGCCGATCGCGCTTAAATCCAAGAAAGGCGAAACGCTGTTCGATACCGACGAGCACGTGCGCGGCGCAACTACGCTCGCCGATCTGACGAAACTTAGGCCGGCGTTCAAGAAAGACGGCAGCGTCACGGCCGGCAACGCATCGGGCTTGAACGACGCAGCCGCGGCGCTGGTGTTGATGGAGCGGCAGGTTGCGCAAGCGCGCGGTTTGAAACCGCTGGCGCGGCTGGTTTCCTACGGCCACGCTGGCGTCGATCCGAAATTCATGGGCCTGGGGCCGATACCGGCCACGCGTGCTGCGCTGGAGCGCGCGAAGCTCAGCGTCGGCGATCTCGACGTGATCGAAGCCAATGAGGCATTTGCCGCGCAAGCGTGCGCAGTGACACAAGACCTCGGCTTCGATCCGAAACGGGTCAACCCGAACGGCTCCGGTATCTCGCTGGGGCACCCGATCGGCGCCACCGGTGCGTTGATTACCGTCAAGGCGCTCTACGAGCTGCAACGCACTGCCGGCCGGTACGCGCTCGTGACGATGTGCATCGGCGGTGGCCAAGGTATCGCTGCAATTTTCGAGCGCGTGTGACCATGGCGGTATCGTTGACGAGGTGGAGCACGCGCAACGCTGCCGTGTGTGGCGCGTTATGGTCCCTGTGCCTGCTCGGCTCGTTCTCCGGGGCGGCCGTTGCACAGGAAGTCAAACCCGGAACGCTCGCACCCGATCCGGAGTTCGCGCAATTCCCGCGTTATACCGGCTTGGTCGGCTCGCGCAAAGTCGAACTGCTGCTCGGCCCGAAAACCGACGAGCCCGAGGGCATGCATGGCGAATATCACCTGCTCGATACGGGCGAGGTCATCCTGGTGGCCGGCGATCGCGACGGGAACACGCTGGAGCTCGAAGAGTCGGACGACGGTACCCGCATCACCGGCCAATGGGTCGCGCAACTCAGCAGCATCGGCGGTTTGACGGGCGATCGGACACCCACCGACGGATCGGACCCACAGCCGTTGACCTTGCATCTGGAACCGCGCTCGGCTTCGAATTAACTGACTTGAGGACTCTGCATGTCAAACGAATCACACGATCCCGCAAAGCACGGCTTGCAAACGGAACTCTTGCACCACGACGATCACCTCACTGCGGGGTGGGCATCGTTTGTACCGCCGGTTACGCGTGCATCGACGGTGGTTTTTCCGAATCTGGCCGCGGTGCGTGCGCTGCAATGGCGCGACGATAGCCAGTGGCGCTATGGTCTGCATGCCACGCCGACCTCGACCATGCTCACCAATCGTCTCGCGCTTCTGGAAGGCGGATCGCACGCCTTGCTGCAGCCGTCGGGATTGTCGGCTATCGTGAACGTCTATTTCGGCATCGTCAAGCACGGTGAGGCCGTGTTGATTCCTGATAATGCGTACGGCCCGAACCGTGAGCTTGGCGACTGGCTCAGCAACGACTTCGGTGTGCAGGTCGACTACTACGATCCGATGATAGGTGCCGGCATCGCTGAGCTGATCCGGCCGCAAACGCGCCTGATCTGGCTCGAAGCGCCCGGTTCGGTGACGATGGAGGTGCCCGACATCGCCGCGATCACCGCCGTTGCCCGTGCACGCGGCATCGTCACGGCGATCGACAATACCTACTCGGCCGGTCTGGCGTTCAAACCGTTCGACCATGGCGTCGATATTTCAGTTCAGGCGCTGACCAAGTACCAATCGGGTGCGAGCGACATCCTGATGGGCGCGACCATCACCACCGACGCGGACATCCACGCGCGGCTCAAGCGGGCGCGCATGCGTATGGGCATCGGCGTGTCGTCCGACGACTGCTCGCTGGTGCTGCGTGGTTTGGCCAGCATGCAGTTGCGCTTCGATGCGCACGACCGATCGGCGCTGGCGCTCGCGCAGTGGCTCAAGTCCCGTCCGGAGATCGCGGCGGTATTGCATCCGGCGCTACTCGATTGCCCGGGACACGAGAATTACAAGCGGGATTTCACCGGCGCGGGTGGCTTGTTCTCGGTCGTCTTCGACGCCCGATACAGCCCCGCGCAGGTCGATGCGTTTGTCGAAGGGTTGGCGCTGTTCAAGCTGGGCTGGAGCTGGGGTGGCGCGCATAGTCTGGCGATGCCTTACGACGTCGCCAGCATGCGCACAGCCACCCGCTGGCCGCACAAAGGCACGCTGGTGCGTTTCTTCGTGGGGCTGGAAGCGGTACAGGATTTGCGTGCCGATATCGAGCAAAGCCTGGCGACGCAGTTGACGAAGTAGCGTTACGGAAACGCTTACGGCGCCGCCAACGCTTACATAAAAAGCCGCGGCAACGCGTCCAGGCCGACATGGTTGAACGCTACGTCGGCCGCCTTGCGCACTACAGGCTTGGCGCGGAATGCGACCGACAGGCCCGCGACTGCCATCATTTTCAGATCGTTCGATCCGTCGCCCATCGCGATTGCGCGTTGCGGTGCGATCGCGAGGTGTTCGCAGGTCGAAATCAGCGTATCGGCTTTTACTTGCGCGTCGACGATCTCTCCCAGCACCGCGCCGGTCAGTTTTCCATCGACGATCTCAAGCTGGTTTGCACGGGTGTAATCCAGGCCCAGCCGTTCCTGCAAGCGCTGCGTAAAGAAGCTGAAGCCGCCCGATACGAGCAGGGTCTTGAGTCCTGCGGCACGAGCCTGCGCCAACATGCTTTCGGCGCCTGGCGAAAGTTTCAGGCGGTCTTCGTAGACGCGCTCAAGCACGCTCGCGTCCAGTCCCGCGAGCAAGGCGACGCGGCGTCGCAAGCTTTCGCTGAAATCGGGGATCTCACCGCGCATCGCAGCCTCGGTGATTGCCGCCACTTGCGGCTTGACGCCGCAATAATCGGCAATTTCGTCTATGCATTCGATCGTGATCAGCGTCGAATCCATATCCATCGCGAGCAGGCCATAGTCGCTTAGCGCGTGCGGTTCGATCCACGCGGCATCGAGCAGATGCGTGTCGCAGTAGATATCGATGTCGACGCGTTGCTGCGGATCCGCGTCGATGATGCGAAACGCTTCGGCGGCGATAGTTTCAGCCCGGGTTCCGCGCGCAAGCGCGGTCAAGGGGCGGGCATGCGCAGGGTCGAGCGCGCTGGCGCTCTGGATTACCAGATTCATAGTTTCGGGGTCGGCAGTTCGGTCAAGCCGCGCACACCACATGCAGCGATACCGCCATGCGCGTGGATTGCTGGCACAAGGCGCTATTGTAACGACTGCGGGTTCTTTGTCGGAAAATAAGCGGTCGCCGGAAATGTCCCGCAGCAAATGTGCAACTGCAAGTGTCCAACTTCAGACGTCCGGCTTCAAACTATCCGGCGCTCCATGCGTGCGCGCCGGGTTCTCGATGCTGCGCGCGCCAATGGGTCGGGGGCAGGGGTTCGAATTTCTGCCAAACGCGCCGCAACTGGCGCGCCGAGCCAAAACCGGCACGTTGCGCAACGCGCTCGAGATCCAGGTCGGATTGACTCAATAATTCGCGCGCGAGGGCGATGCGCAGGCTGTGCAAATAGTCGACCGCTTGCGTGCCCGCATGATCGCGAAACAGCCGCGCCAGGTGGCGTTCGCTGCTGCATGCGATTTCGGCCAGTTCGGCGAGCGTCCAATGCCGCGCCGGCTCTGCCGAAATCGCATCCTGCACCCGATGCAAGGCGGGATTCATATGGTTGCGTCCGTTCAGCCAGGGCGAGAGCTGGGGATCATGGCCACTGCGCCGGGAATAGACCACCATATTGCGCGCCACGGTGGCCGCGATCGGCGCGCCGGCGAGATCCGCCACCATCTGCAAGCTCAGATCGATGCCAGCGGTTACGCCGGCACTGGTACTGATCGGGCCATCGCACACGAACAGGCGATTCTCGAGCACCCGTGCGCGCGGCGCCAACGTCCTTAGCGCAGCGCAATCGGTGTGATGCGTGGTGCAGTCGCGATTATCGAGCAGACCCGCGCGAGCGGCGATCAAGGCGCCCGTGCAGATGCACGCGATGCGTCTTGTGGGCGAGGCTTGATGTTTGAGCCATGCCACGGCGCTAGCCAGTGCCTCGTCCGAAGGGCTCGGCGAGGCCGCCGGAGTAGGCGCTGGAACCGGGCTTGGAACCGGGCCAGGCACCGGCGTCGGCGCTGGCCCGGCGCAGGCCCGAAGCGGCTTGGCGGGATCGACCGTGCCGGTAACGAAGATCAATGCATCGGGTTCGATCGCCTCAGGCAGCGGGGCCAAGCCGCTGAGTGCGAGACCGATCGATGTCGACACTTGAGGGCGAGGGCCGACGTACTTCAACTCGAAGCGCAGCGGGACCCCGTCGCGCGTGCTCGGCTGGCAGCGGTTCGCCATGGCAAATACCTCCGCCGGGCCGGTCAGGTCGAGCAGCAAGGTATCCGGCAGCACGACAAAATAAATCGCAAGCGTACGCATATGGGGGCCGGTGGGTTATGCCGCCGCGGATGATGCAGGCTCTGAAGCGGCAACCGGCAAGCTTGCCAGTACCGCCTCGACGCTCATGATGCGTGCGAAGCGGTCAGCCAGTACCAGTTCGGTACGCGCCTTGATCTCCTGCGCGCTATAGGTCACGCCCGACCCTGCATGGGTCATCGGGAACGTCAGCGTGGCCTCGGTAATGTAGTCGACCTGATAGCCGTTGTCCGACGCGTGGCGAGTCGTCGTTTCGCAGCATTGCTCGGTGCGGATGCCGCTGACGATCAGGCGGCGGATGCCGTGCGTGATCAGCCACTGCGGCAGGGCGGTGCCGTTCATCGCGCTATGGACGCTCTTTTGTATCGTGACCGAAGGTTGGATCTTGATACCGCTCAAGGTCTTGACGAACCCCGACGCCAGCGAAAACGGCCCCTGCGGCTCGACGTGGAAAATCTGCACCACCGGCACGCCGCGCGCCGCGCAGCCATCGATCAATTGTTGCTGTTTTTCCAGATAGAGCGGCACGTCGGCGGTCGACCAGTAATGCCGGTTGGGAAAAGATTCTTGTACATCGATTACGAGCAGGGCGGTATCGGTCATTTTTTGTCTCAGCATCAAGTTAAGGAAAAGTACCACATCGCCATATTAATCAGGTTATCTTGAAGAAACGAGACATCGGAAGGACGTAAAACGGTCATATTCAGACATGCGAAAAGCGCGTTCGCGGGGAGGCTGCGAAGCGGCGCATGGCACCTATCGAAGCGACTGCGGCATGCTCGCTTTACAATGAGGGACAAAAAAATAGCTGGAGACATGATGAAATTCCCCCCCGAGCGCGCCGCCGAGCTGGTCCGCGATTTCGATTTACGCAAGCTCGATGCGGCCTTCTACGCCGATCCGTTCCCGTATTACCACGCGCTGCGCGAGCACGAGCCTGTCAAACGCATGCCGGACGGCTCGTATTTCCTGACGCGCTATCGAGACATCCAGGCGGTATACCGGGACGCTGCGACCTTTCGTTCCGATAAGACGGCCGAATTTTGGCCCAAGTATGGCGACACGCCGCTGTACGAACACCACACTACCAGTTTGGTGTTCAACGATCCTCCGCGCCATACGCGGGTGCGCAAGATCCTGTCCGGGGCGCTGACGGTGCGCGCGATCGCGGCGATGGAGCCGGGGCTGATCCAGTTGGTCGATAACCTGCTCGGGCGAATCGAAGCGCGTGCCCGGCGCGGCGAGACGGTCGATCTGATCGAAGACTTCGCCAGCGCGATCCCCGTCGAAATCATCGGCAACCTGCTGGATGTGCCGCACCATGAGCGCGAACCGCTCAGGGGCTGGTCGCTCGCCATCCTGGGCGCGCTCGAGCCGTCGCTGACACCGCAGCAGTTCGAGGCCGGCAACACCGCCGTCAGCGAGTTCCTGGCCTATCTCAAGGTGCTGATCGCGCAACGCCGGCTGCAACCGGGCGATCCGCAGACCGATATCCTGACGCGCTTGATCGAGGCGGAGCCGGGGCAGGCCGGTGCGGCCGGACCAGACGCGGGCCTCGAGCGACTGTCCGAAACCGAACTGCTGCACAACTGCATTTTCATTTTGAATGCCGGCCACGAAACCACGACCAACCTGATCGGCAACGCGCTGGTGTGTCTGGCGCAATGGCCCGCGCAGCGTGAGTTGCTGATAGCGCAGCCGGAACTGGCTCATTCGGCCATCGAAGAATTTTTACGTTACGAGAGCTCGAACCAGCTGGGCAATCGCATGGCTGCCGTCGATACGGTGGTCGGGGGTGTGCCGATCGCGGCCGGCACCGGCTTGACACTGTGCATCGGCGCGGCCAACCGCGATCCCGAGCAATTTGCCGATCCAGACCGGCTCGATATCACGCGCGAGCACAGCGGGCAGGGCGCACGTCACCTCGCTTTCGGCTTCGGCATTCATCAATGCGCGGGCATGACCTTGGCGCGGCTCGAAGGGCGCATTGCGATCAGCCGGTTTTTGCAGCGCTTTCCCGACTACGCGCTGCAGGGCGAACCGGTGCGTTCGCAGCGAGCGCGCTTTCGCGGCTTCGTTAGCGTGCCTTGTAAAGTCGGTGTGCTTGCTTGACCGCTCGATAACGTTCCATGCAGGGGAGGCGTCCATGAAAATTTCGATACTTGACGACTATTTCGACACGCTGCGGGGGCTGCGCTGCTTCAGCAAGCTGGACGGGCAGGATGTGACAATCTGGAACGATCACACGCAGGACGATGATGTCTTGGCCGAGCGCCTGCAAAACACCGAAGTTCTAGTCCTCATCAGAGAGCGCACCAAGATTGGGGCGCCACTCTTGGAGCGCCTGCCCAAACTGAAACTGATCAGCCAGCGCAGCGTCTACCCGCACATCGACATCGCCGCCTGCACGCGTCTCGGTATTGTAGTCTCGTCAAGCCAACATGCGGGAGTGCCATCCTACGCTGCAGCCGAGTTGACGTGGGCACTGGTACTGGCGGCGATTCGCCAAATCCCTCAGCAGGTGAGCGCGATGAAAGCGGGAAAATGGCAAATCGGCGTCGGCGACACTTTGCGCGGCAAGACCTTGGGCATCTACGGATACGGCAGAATTGGCGGCGCGGTTGCTGAATATGGCAAAGCCTTCGGCATGAACATCTTGATTTGGGCGCGCGAGGCATCGCTCGAACGAGCGCGCGCTGATGGCTACGCGGTTGCCCCAAGCAAAGACGCGTTTTTCGAGCAATGCGACGTTTTGTCCCTGCACATGCGTCTGGTAGACGCCACGCGTGGAATTGTCGAGCAAGCCGACCTCGCCCGCATGAAGCCTGGCGCCCTGCTCGTCAACACCAGTCGAGCCCAATTGATCAAAGCAGGTGCGTTATGCGCGGCCTTGCTGTCCGGTCGCCCAGGCATGGCCGCGGTAGATGTCTACGAAACTGAACCCATGCGCGATGTGGACTATCCATTGCTTGCAATGGATAACGTGATTTGCACACCCCATATCGGCTACGTGACTCGCGATGAATACGAAGTCCAGTTCACGGATATTTTCGACCAGATCATCGCCTATGCGGCGGGTACGCCGACAAATGTGGTGAATCCGGACGTATTGCGTTTGAGTCCAGACCGGAGCCCGCTTGTTTCATAAGCCTTGAGCTTGGCACTCCATTCCAGGTCGGGGAGCCTCTAGCCGCTAGTGCCGCGCTCCGTCCGCGGCCCCAGCCGTTCGGCCCGAAACCGATGCTCGGCGCTGAACAGGCGCCGATAGGTGGCCAGCACGGCAAGCGTAGTGCCCAGCGCCGACGCTGCCGCGATCAGAAACATCACGACGATCTGGTAGCGCACCGCTTCGACCGGCGACTGTCCGGCCAGCACCTGGCCTGTCATCATCCCGGGCAGGCTGACCACGCCAACGATGGACATCGCGTTCAGCGTGGGTATCATGCCGGCGCGCACCGCCTGCACCGCGGGTCGGCGCGCCGCTTCCCAGCGGCTCGCACCCAGCGCCAGCAGCAGATCGACCTGGGAGCGGTGCGAGGTCAGCTCTTCCGTCATGCGTTCAAGCCCCAGAGACACCCCGGTGAGGGCGTTGCCCAGCACCATGCCGAGAATCGGAATCGCGTACTGCGGCTCGTACCAGGGGCGTATGCGGATGATGACGAACAAGCCGAAGGCGGTAACCAGCCATGAACTGATCCAGATCGACGCCATGCCGTCGGTGCGCATGCCGCGGTACGCGCGCTGGCCGCGCCGGCTCGCGGCCAGCCCGGCGACCACCGTCATGAGGGTCATCATTGCCACGGCGACATACCAATGACGAGAGCGAAATACCCAGGCCAGCACCTGCCCGACCAGCAATAACTGCACGACGGTACGCACGGCCGCGATCGCGAGGCGCCGCTCGAGTTTCAGGCCGAGCGCGAGCGACAAGGCGCCGTTGACCAGGATCAGCGCCGCGGCCAACGCCAGGTCGAGATTGCTCAGGTTGGTATAGCTTGCGTTCATGTGGGCTTAATCTCTTGCACTCGCTCTTGCACCCGCTCCTGCACCCGTCCGGCTTCCATGTGCAGCGTGCGATTGCCGACGCGCTGCGCCTGCGACGGGTTGTGCGAAATCCAGGCGAACGCCGCGGCAGGGCTGGCCTCGAACCAACTATTGACCATGGCTTCCACTGTGGCGGCCGAATCCGGGTCCAATGCGGCGGTGGGCTCATCGAGTAGCAGGACCGCCGGGCGTAACTGCAGCACGCGGATCAGCGCGGTGATCTGCGCCTCGCCACCCGAGAGTTCGTCGGCGCTCTTGGCGAGAAAGCGCGCATCGCGCCCAGCCGCCTCCAGTAAAGTTTCGACGGCGGCAGGGTCGTAGCGCGCATCGCGGTAGATCGCCAGTGTGTAGGGGATGCGCAAATTGTCTTCGACGCTGCCGTCGAACATGGCCGGGCGTTGCGCAACGTAGGCGACTGCGCGACGGTAAGCCAGAATGTTGCGACGCGTCACGGCCTGGCCTCGCCATGTCAGGCTGCCTGAGCTGGGTGCATCGAGCGACGCGAGCAGGCGTAGCAGCACGCTTTTTCCTGCCCCGGAAGGACCGACTACGGCTACCCGATCGCCCGCGCGCAACGCGATGGACGCATCGTGCAGGAGAACCTGGCCAGGTGCGCCGGGCGCTGTGCGTCGCAGGTGGCTGGCCTCGATCACCACGCTGCCACTTTGCTGCGGTAGATGCTGTACGTTGGCGCTTAATGAAGACATGTCACTGAACCAAGGATTAATGCAATACCACTGCCGGCTGACGTGTGCCCAGCCAGTTCTTCAAGCTTTCGGCGCTCATCGGATGAGCATAATAGAAGCCCTGTGCATAATCGATTCCGAGCTCGCGCAGGTGGGTTGCCTGACGCTCGGTTTCAACGCCTTCCGCGATCACTTGCAGGTTGAGCTGACGGGCCATGGCGACAATGCCCTTGACGATATCGAGCCGGTCGCGATCCAGTTCGGCCACGAAGCGCTGATCGATCTTGAGGAAATCGAAACGAAAATCCTGCAACTGCGTAATGCTGTTGTTTTCGGTGCCGAAATCATCGATCGCCAGCGATATACCCAGCGCCTTCAGTGCGTCGAAGGTGCGTACCGAAATAGCGTGATCCTCGATCAGGTGACGTTCGGTAATTTCGAGGATGAGGGGGTGCTTGCGCACGGTGCCGTTTGCCATCGCCTGCGCAATATCGGCCACGATGTGATCGGTCATCAGATGACGCGGCGCCAGATTGAGCGCGACATGCAGGTGGTCTGGAATCCCGTGGCGGGCCATTTCGGCAAAGGCACGCGCTACCACGACACGGGTGACCGGAACGATCAACGCGGTGGCCTCGACCGTGCCGATAAACGAGCCCGGACCGATAGGGCCCCAGCGCGGATGGTTCCATCGCAGCAAGGCTTCGATGCCGATGCATTCGCCTGTGCGCAAGGCGATCAGCGGCTGGTAATGAACGAAGAATTCGTTGCGCTTGAGGCCCATGCGCACGGTGCGCAGCAGGCGCCGTCGGGGCGCCAGCGTGGTCAGACCCAGCACTGCCGCAAGCACGCTGACGATCAGGCCGATGGGCACGAACACGAGCAATTCACGCTCGCGTATCGCATCGCGCAGTGCGACCGACGCGTGCATTTCCACATTGAACGGGTGATGCACGGCGTGGGCGATATCCGTACGTGCATCGGTTTCATTCCCGGCCGGCATAGTCGTTACTGTCCCAGCCGTGCTTAATACGTCGTGGCCGGTGGAGAGCGAGACACCTGTCATGCCGAAATGTTGTGCATAGCGCAGCATGTCCAGAAAATACGTGCCCTCGACGACCAGAATGACACCGCTATCGGCCGTGGCACCCGGATAAAACATCATCAACAGCGGAAAACCGGGGCGCACCAGGGTACTGAGCTTGAAGCGGTATTGCGGCGTGGCCGTTGATTTTGGGAACCATGAGGTGAGCGGTGAGTCAACTAGAGCAGTGTCGGTAGCGCAATAGGTGCGGCCACGGCGTATCAGCATGGCGCCGCGCAGGTAGGGCACGGCGTCGGTGGCAGAAACAAGCGCTGCGTGGGCAGCGTCGCAGTCGCGTCCGACCAATGCGGCGAGTTCAGGCAACGGCGTCTCGACCCGCTCGAGAATGGCATCGACGGCGGCGGCGGTATCGGTGCCTAGGGTTGTTTGGCGCTCCACGATATCCAAATGGGTGCGCCAGAAACCCAGTGCGATAAATATGCCGAATATCAATAGCGCGAAACCGCAGACGGCCCATTTGTAAAGATCGATCCCGCGGCCTATGTCGATGTCCAGGTCGGGCAAGGTTGCGGAGGCTGTGAGAGCGGCTTGAGGCGCAGACGATGAGATCAACTTTGATAATCCGGGGCTTGAATACGGCAAGTCATTAGATCGAAACGATGGAAACGGTGTTGGCCATCGGTGACAGTTTCGTGTTTTGGTGTTTTTTCAAGTGATTGCCAGGCACGTTCGGGGCGCGTTTCCGATAAGCTCGGGCTGCCGCCGGGGTGTCTCCAGCGGCTCGCCGGCATGCTCGGAGAATTGCCGATAGTATGCCGTGAATCAATTCAGCAGCCTAATGCCGCGACAAAAAAAGTGGAGCTTTTATGATCCGACCTGGCAAATTGCTGGCCTATATCGTCGGCGGTATTGCCGTAATCATGGTGCTGCTTGCCATTGGCTTGGTCGCATTCGACTGGAATCGCACGCTGCCCTGGCTGAACCAACGCTTGTCACAGGCGGCCGGGCGCCCGGTTCAGATCGACGGTCCGCTCACATTGAGCTGGCGGATTCCGGCGTTATCGCATAGCAGTACGGATGATGCCGATGCGGCTGCATCCGACAGATTGTCGGATTATGTGCCGGTATTGCATATCTCCGTCCAGCACCTGAAGGTCGGCAACCCCGCATGGGCGCATGCGCCCGAATTCGCCGCGCTCGACGGCATGCAGTTCGATCTTCGGTTGTTGCCGTTGCTGATCCATCGTGTGGTGGTACCGGCGCTGAGCTTGAAAAATCCTTCGGTCGATCTTGAACGGCTCGCCGACGGCACGCAGAACTGGCTTTTCAAGGTTCAGGGGGAGAGCGGTGGCACCGGGTGGCAGCTTGCGCTGGGGCGCATCGAATTCCCTGCCGGAAAAATCAGTGTGAACGACGCGATCACCTCCGCGCGTTTGCAAATTGGCGTCGATACGTTGGGGCAATCGATCCCGTTTGAAGACACGCTGGCCAAATTTCACGCGAGCGATGCGGCCGCTTCGGCTGCAAGCGCAGCTAGCGGCGCAAGCGTCGGCAGCGGCGCTTCGGCAACGCAGGCGCAGTCTGCGCCCCCCGCGCGTCGAGCCGTGCCGCCTTACGCGATAAACCTGACTATCGCAGGGACTTATAAAGGCGCGGCACTAAAAGGCAATGCCAAGCTGGGCAGTATCCTGGCGCTTGACGACCCCAATCGACCTTTCCCGATCCAGGCACAGATGCAATTCGGCGATTCGCATATCAACGTTGCCGGCACGCTGACCGATCCCGTGCATCTGGCGGCGGTCGATATGCGCTTGCAGTTGAGCGGCTCCAGCGTCGCCAATCTTTATCCGCTGACGGCCGCGAACCTGCCGGCCACCCCGCCGTATTCGATCGACGGCCGACTGCTAGGCAACTTCAAGACCGGCGCGACCCGCCTCAGTTATCGGGACTTCACCGGACGGGTCGGCGGCAGCGACCTGAGCGGCTCACTCGACTACCAGCAAAAACAGCCACGCCCGCTGCTTACCGGTTCCCTCGTTTCCAATTTGGTCCAATTTTCCGATCTGGCGCCTTTGGTCGGAGCCGATTCAAATGCCAGCAAGGCCAGCCGGGGCGACAGTTTCCGTCAGCCTGACGACCGTGCCTTGCCCGCGGAGCCGTTCAAAACGGACCGGTGGAACGCGCTCGACGTCGATGTGAATTTCACTGGCAAGCGCATTGTGCGCACCTCGAATCTACCGATCGAAAACGTCTCGACCCACGTTACGATGGAAAACGGCAAGCTCACGCTCGACCCGCTGAAATTAGGCGTGGCGGGTGGTACGCTGGACAGTAGCTGGGTCCTCGACGGCAGTAGCGTGCCGCTGAAAGCGCAGCTCAAAGTCGAGGCTCGCCATCTCAAGCTCAAGCAGTTGTTCCCGAGCGCGGCAACCATGCAGACCAGCCTGGGCGAAATGAACGGCGACGCGGCCCTGACTGCGGTCGGAAATTCGATGGCGGCGCTGGCCGGTGCGTCCAACGGGGAGGTCAAGCTGATCGTCACGGATGGCACAATTTCCAGCACGCTGCTGGAGGAAGCCGGTTTGAACGTCGCCAATATCGTGGTGGAAAAGCTGTTTGGGCAAAAGGACGTCAAGATCAATTGCGGGGCCTCCGATTTCATCGCAACCGATGGCATCTGGGATAGTCGCTTTTTTGCGCTCGACACCGACGATGCCATCATCACCACGACGGGCAAGATCAATCTCAAAAACGAACAGATGGATCTTGACGTGCGGCCACGTACCAAAGGGTTCCGGATTATTTCGCTGCGCTCGCCGCTCTACGTGAAGGGCACGTTCAAGAAGCCCGATGTGGGCGTGAACGCCATGGCGTTGGCGGTGCGTGGCGGCGTGGCAGTGGGTCTTGGATTATTGGCGCCGCCGGCCGCATTGTTGGCGTTGCTCTCGCCGAGTCATAACGTCGACCTGCCGTGTTCGAAGATACTCGGGCAGCTCGATAAGCCTTCGCAGGCGCCGCCCGCAGGGCAACGTGAGAAGGCCCGGCCGGCACTCGATGCCACTCCGGATGATGCCGAGCATGCTGCGAGCAAAACCGTACTGGGCGCCGAGCAGCGTGTTCCTTCATCGGGTGTACGCGGTGACGCGAGTGCGCGGCGTGCACCGGCACCGGCACCGGCATCAATACAAGCCGAGCAGTACAAGCATTGATACGACAAGCTCCCTGGCGGAACTGATCTAGCGGGACTGGCGAAACATATCGCGCACGGGACGCGGCTGGCCGCTCGCGCTGAATTCAACCATGATCCGTTCGCGCACTTGCGCAGAAAAAATCAGAAAGCCGAGACCCCCGGCTTCGTACCAGTGCCCGCCCGCCTGCAGGCCCGCGATCGGTTGTTCAAGCGCATTGGCGATCGACTCGATGCACGCACTGCGCAACACGCGCTCCTCCGGATAAGGCGGCTGCGCGCCGCGTATTTTGCAGATCAGCACATCGAGCCCAGGTAGCACGCCCGCATAGAGGACAGGGCGATCCTGGGTGCGGGCGCGTGCAATCTTTGCGCCGAGCTGGGCAAAATTGTCGAAGCTCTGCAAGGCGGTCAAGAAACTCCGCGCCGGAGCGGCGACACGGAATGGAACGCGTTTTCGGGAAGCCGGCATGAGGATTGCCCTTTCTTGGTTTACCGTTCAGCCCTTACGGCTGTTGTCTCAGGGAGTCGCGGATTTCGCGCAGCAGCAGCACGTCTTCGCTGGGCGCAGGCGGCTCTGCCGGTGCTGCAACCTGCGGCGCGCGCAGTTTGTTGATCGATTTCACCATCAGGAAAATGATGAACGCGAGGATCAAGAAATTGATTCCCACCGTGATGAAGCTGCCGTAGCCCAGCACAGCGACTCCGGCTTTCTGCAGGTCGGAATAGGACTCGGGACTGCCCTTGAACGAGGGGGGGATGGTGCCGAGCAGTACGAATTTATTCGAGAAGTCCAGGCCACCGGTTACGAGCCCGACCACGGGCATGATCAGATCTTTGACCAGCGAGGTGACGATCCCGGAAAATGCCCCGCCGATGATCACGCCGACTGCCAGGTCGATCACGCTACCTTTGACGGCAAAGTCTTTGAACTCCTGGACCATACTCATGAAGACGTCTCCTTAAGACGTGGTAAAGGAAATTTTGTCCGGCTTGAACGCAGCGCAAAGCGACGTCCGGAACAGGCCATCAGCCACAGGATAAACGGTCTGGCGATTTCGCGAAACACTCGCGCGGCATCATCGACCCAAATCAGTCGTCATGCGGCGCCGGAATCAGCAGGATAGGACAAGTGGAAATCCGGAGGAAGCGTTCGGCCACACTGCCGAGCAGCAGCCGCCGCATGCCGCGGCGCCCGTGCGTGCCGAGCACCACGAGGTCGGCCCCGTAGCGTTTGGCGCCCTGTTCGATCTGGTGGGCAATATCGTCGCCGACCAGCTCGACTTCCACCAGTTCGGTGGCAGAGGCGATGCTGGCCTCCTGCATGGCCTTGCTCGCGTCGGCGCAGACCCGTTCGGCTTCTTCGATCAACGCCGCGCGCAGCGTCGTCGGATCGTAATAGCCCGCCTCCGAGAGCACGGGCGGATTGTCTATCACGTACAACGCCTGCAACTGCGCGTGATGATCGCAAGCCAACTGAATTGCAGCGTGGAGCGCGCGTTTGGACGTGTTGCTGCCATCGATGGCGACCAGAATCTTGGCGTACATGACGTTCTCCTTGAATCAGAATCGGAACAAGCCGCCGCAATATCTTGCGAACTGTACATGCGCCACGCCGAGCCAACACTCAGGTTAGCGTATTTGCACCTCATCATCCTCCCGCAGGTGCACGCGCGTCAATGCTCAGCGTGCGGGTGCGCTTGCGGCGCCGCTGGCAGGTGCGTTATTTGCCGCCGCCCGATCGGCCTCGGCGCCGGTTTGCACGATCACCGTGCAGGTTTGGCCTGAAGCCAGCAGCACGCCATCCGGTACCGGATCGAGCCGAATGCGCACAGGCACCCGTTGTGCGAGGCGGACCCAGTTGAACGTCGGATTGACGTCGGCTGTCAGGTCCCGGCTCTGTGGGTTGTCGCGATCGTAAATGCCGCGCGCGATACTTTCGACATGCCCCGTCAGGCGGGCCCCGCTCATCAGCTCGATACGCACGGGCGCGCCGATCTTGATGGCCGGCAGCTTGGTTTCTTCGAAATAGCCATAGACCCAGAACGAATCGCTGTCGATCACGGCCAGCCGCGCAGATCCTGCGATGGCGTAATCGCCTGTCTGAACCTGCAGATTGGTCACGTAGCCGTTGATCGGCGAGCGCACTGTGGTGCGATCCAGGTTCAGCTGGGCGGCAGCACGCTGTGCCTGCGCCGCCTGGTAATCGGCATAGGCCGACTGTGCCTCGAGCGTGGAGTTCTCGCGTTGTTCGGCCGACACCACCAGGTTATCGAGATCGGCGCGGCGCCGGGCATCGGCGACCCGCAGGGCCCAGACGCTCTTTTTCTCGGCAACGGCCGCCTCGGCTTGCTCCAGTGCTATCTGATAGTGCGAGCGGTCGATCTGCATCAGCACGTCGCCGCGCTTGACCCATTGGTTGTCGTGGACGGGCAGGCCGGTCACGGCGCCCGACACATCGGGCGCGATATTGAGCACATAAGCGCGCACGCGACCATCGCGGGTCCAGGGGCGGTCTTCGTAATTATGCCAAAGGGCTTGACCGATAACGATCGCCGCAATTGCAATCAATACAGTCGCTAGCACGCGAAAAAAATTTCGGATAAACATAATGGCAAGCGTCAAATCAAAGGAAGGGATGAGGCCGCGCCGGTTTGGCGTCGTAGTTTTACCGCGGGTTTTGCCGCGGATTTTATTTCGAGTTTCACCTCGCGTTTTACCTATACACGAGCAAACCCAAGCCGCCGAAAATGCAAATAAAAAAACTGACGCGAAACAGCTGAGGATGCCATACGAGGCGATACACGCCCAGCCACAATATCAACCGGTCGACCAGCCAGCTCAGCGGAATGCTGGCAAAAAGGAGGATCAACAAGCTCGGTACATAGATACCGAAAAAAGTGAAATCACGCGACATTGGGCACTCCGGTCGGGGCGGTTTCGCAAAAGCTCGCGCCGCCTGGCAACGGCGAGGTGCGATCGAGCAGGGCGCTGCGAATAAAATGCAAGTAACTGGCGATACGGTGCAGGCTGGCAATATGCGCTTCGTTGAATGGCGCGTTGCCGGTGGTTGCACGTTCGATCGTGGCCTGCATGACCGCGATTGCGTGCGACGTGGTGCGCAACGCGTTCATGCGTTGTTCTGCCGTGGGCTTGCGAAACAACTGCTCGACGTCGAGCCGAGTGGCACGCAACGCTTGCTGCCAGCCCCCACGCTCACCGGCGTCTGCGCGGATCGGCGTAGCGATGCCCATCGAGGCCATCTCGTCGCGCAATTCGAGGACGGCATGGCCGATTTCCAATACCATAAACATCCAGGAAAGCGCGATCTGCGGTGCGTTGACGCGGTCCGTCGTCAACGTGCAGGCCTGCTGCATCAGATCGCGTGTGCCGCCTTCGAAGCGCTCCGACAGGCCGGCGCGTTCGCTGTTGCAGACCATCACCACCTGCCGCCGCAGATCGCGCACGATGCGCGCCAGCCACCAGCCGCTGGTGGGCGGCAAGATCAAGGCAAACGCTGCCGCGGCGACCGCGGTGGCGAGAATGATTCCGAGCATGTTATTGAAGAAGCCGATGGGATCGTAATGGATCACGTTGTCGGGTCCTGCGCTAAAACAAAAAAAGATCAGAAAGCCCGTGCCCACGCCGGCCCAGCGCGCATAGGTGGTGAGCGCAAGTGCGCCGACCAGGAACGGTGTGAGCGCCAAGCATAGCAGCGGGAATCCGTCGATAAGCGGATAAAGCAGAAACACGCATATCGCGCCGGCCGGCAGCGCCAGGATGGAGCCATATAACAGTCCGGTGGCAACGCGCAACGGGTTTGCCGTGGTGGCCGCCAGCGCGACCGCCGTGCCGGCCAGGATCATCATCAATTCGCCGCCAGGCCATGCCGTTTCGAACCAGAACAGGCCCACCGTGCTCAGGACTGCGACGGCACGCAGGCCCGATACCGCGGAGCTGAGCAGGCCGGTTTTGGGCACATAGGATAGCGCCGCCTGCGTCTGGCTCGCGGTCGGCTTGGCTAACGCCGCATAGCTGTCAGTGTAGGCATATAACTCGTCGACAAAGCGCAGCAGCAGTTCCGCTGCGGTGTCGAAGTCCAGTAGCAAACCGGTGCTCTGGTTCGCGGCCAGGCCGGCTGCGGCCAATTGTTCACGCGTGGCACGCAGGCGTTGCGGCAAGCTGGCGCGAAACGAAATCAGCCGTTCGGCCGACGCCTGCGCATCCGCGGGCTTCAGCACGGGCGCCGTTTCGGGGCTGAGCAGCGGCGCAATTTCGCGCAAGTACGGTTCGAAGTATTCGCGTACCAATGTGCTACCGACCTCTTGCGCATCGCGCAGCCGGTTGAACAACTGGTGCAGCGCATGCAGGCGAGTCGAGACCGCCATGAAATCGTGGTTCATGCGTATCAGGATCGGGCTGCGCAACCGCGTTTCGGGGTGTTCGAAGACGGCCACACTACGCGTCGCTTCGAGGCTGATCACGTCCGCCACAAAACGCACATTGGTGGCCTCGATCCCAGCGCGGTCGATGCGACCCGCCAAGGAGGCCGCGACAAATTCGACGAATCCGGTAAAGCGGGAGCGCACCGCCCGCGGCAGCGCGTCGCCGGCAAATTGAGGAAATACCAGTGCGCTGATGACAGTAGAAACGACGACGCCCAGGGACACTTCGTTGACCCGCGTCACCGCCGCCTGGAAGATGCTGTCGGGGTCCGTTATCGTGGGGACCGCTACCAGGGCGGCGGTATATCCCGCCAGCACAAACGCATACGAGCGGAAGTTGCGGTTGCGGGTGGCTCCAGCGGTACAGATCCCGATCCACACGATGGTGGCCGCCAGCAATATGGTCGGTTGCTGCGCGAACAACGCCACCACGAGCAGCGAAACCAGGGAGCCGACGACGGTGCCGGCGATCCGGTAGAAGCTCTTCGCGATCACCGCGCCGCTATAAGGCTGCATGACGATAAACACCGTGGTCATCGCCGTGCGCGGCTGGGGCAGCTCGAGGCGCATCGCGATCCACAAACTGAGCAACGCGGCGCTCAGTGTTTTCGCAATGAATAGCCAGGACGGCAAGGAGCTGCGCATCCATTCCTGGGCGGCGTCTCGCCACGGCTGCCAACCTGCGGCAGCGCGCGGGGCTTGAGCCGAGTTCGGAGCGGGGGTCATGGGGACACCAAGGCAGACGCCGCCGGAGAAACTGCCGGGGTCACTGCCGGGGGCACCGCGCGGGGCATGGCGGCTACGTCGGACGGTGCGGTGTTGGGGTTTTCCGGCGGCAGGCCGCCGCCCAGCGCGCTCATCAAGGTCGCGTAAGCGTCGAGCTGGCTCGCGACCAGGCGCTGCTGCGCTTGTTGCTCGGTCAGCAAGCGCGTTTGCGCGTCGAGCACGTTCAGGTAATCGGTCAAGCCACGACGAAAACCCTCGGTCGCAATCCGGTCGTTTTTCTGCGCGATCGTGAGCGACTCGTCGATCTGGGTTCGCTGCCGGGCCAGGGAGTCGAGCGTGACGATCTGGTCCGAGACTTGTTTGAACGCGTTCAATACCGTCTGGTCGTATTGCGCCACGGCGACGTCGTAGTTCGCCGAGGCTGCGCCCAACTGCGCGCGCAAGCGGCCGCCATCGAAGATCGGCAACGATAACGCCGGCCCGGCCGTATAGCCCAGACTCTTGGCGGCCAGGAAGGTCAACAGGCCGCCCCCGATCGGGCCACCGGCCGCCGCAAAGCCGCCCGCGGTGACCAGCAAATTCACATCGGGGTAGAACGCCGCTTTCGCGGCTGCGATGCCCTGGCTTTGCGCTTCCACCATCCAACGTTGTGCCACTACGTCCGGGCGATGGCCGAGCAAGTCGAGCGACAAATTAGCCGGTAAAGCAGGGGCGCCGCCGTTCTGCACGACATCGATCAGGCTCGGGCGTTGCAGCCCATCGGCGGCTCCGGGGCCTTTGCCCATCAGTATCGCCAACTCGTTGCGCGACAGCGCGCGGTTTTCGTCCAGCACCTCGATTTGGCGACGTGTTTCGGGCAACAGCACCTGAGCCTGGCTGACGTCGAGCTGCGTGCCGATGCCGCCGCTTAAGCGCTTATTGGCAATATCGACGATGTGAGTCTGTTCACCGAGGATCGCGCTCAATTTATCGCGCAGCGCAAAGTTCAGCGAAAACTCGACGTAGGTGCGGATAATGTTCGTTTCCAGGGTCAGCTGTGCGGCCCGCTGGTCCGCAGCCGCGGCGTGGGCGACATCCAAGCCGCGCCGGGCAAGATCCTTATCGCGTCCGAACAGGTCGGGATCGTACGACAAGCCGAGCGTGGCGGTGTTGTTCCAGGTGGTCGCGCCGGCGAGCGCGCCGGGACCATAGAAATAGTTGTCGGGCCAACGGTCGCGCGCCACGCTCGCGGCCAGGCTCAGTTGCGGCAGGGTGTTGGCGCGGGCTTGTTGCGCCAACGCCGTGGCCTCCCGCGTGCGCGCGGCGGCCACGGCGAGCGTGGGGCTGTCCTGCAGCGCGACGGCGATCAATTGGTTGAGTTGCGGGTCGTGTAAATCACGCCACCAGGCGTCGCTCGGCCACGCTGCATTCCGGCTTGCCGTACGTAGCGCTTCGCCCTGGTCGATCTGACTTGCCGCAAGCGGCTGCGTTTGCGGCGCGATGCCGTGCGTGTCCGCACAACTCGCACAAACCGCGCAACCGAAAATTGTGATCGAAACCGTAAGAAAGCGGCGGGTCGACGTGATTTTGCGCAACATGGAAAACACCGCGACTTCCTCCTATGCATCCAAAAGTGGTCGATTCTATGAGGGTGGCATCAAACCACTAAGCGGTATTGCAGTAAAGGCTTATTGCATTTTCAGCAATAATATTTGCGAGGTTTTAGGTAACAATGGGGCAATTGCGAAACGACCAAAGCTGCATCATGGATACGCTACAAAATATGCGCGTTTTTATGCGCATTGTGGAGGACGGCAGTTTTACCGCCGCGGCCCGCCACTTGAATTCGACGACTGCTTACGTGTCACGGGCGATCTCCGATCTCGAGGCGCACTTGCGCACGCGGCTGTTGAATCGTACCACCCGGCGCATCGCCATGACCGAGGCAGGCGAGCGCTATTTGCAGCGCTGTGGACAGATTCTGGCCTACGTGGATGAGGCCGAGGCGGAAGCGGGCGATGCGCAAGCACGCCCGTCGGGCACCTTGCGCGTGCACGCCATGACCAGCCTTGGCCAGCATTACGTGATTCCCGCTATTTCCCGTTATCAGCAAGTTTACCCCGAAGTCAATGTGGAACTGACGCTGGCGCCGCGCATCCCCGATCTCTTTGACGAAGGCTACGATGTTTCCGTGGTTCTGGCGACCCACTTGCCGGACTCCGGGTTGATCGCGCAAAAACTGGGCGTTACCTACAGTATTTTGTGCGCGTCTCCGGACTACCTGGAACGCTACGGCACGCCGCGTTCTTTGGCGGAACTGCGGCAGCATAACTGCCTGCAATTGGTGAGTCCGGTATTCGTGGCGGACGTCTGGACATTTCAGGGGCCGGACGGTATCGAAAACGTGCCGATCACCGGGTCGTTTCAGGTCAACGTAGCCGAGTCCATGCTCGTTGCTGTGCGCGAAGGCATGGGGATAGGGTCGGTGCCGGTTTATTCGGCGCTGGATGGGCTTGAGAACGGCGAGTTTATTAGAGTGATGCCGCAGCACGGCCTGCAGCACCTGAACGTGTATGCGCTCTACGCGTCGCGCCAATATCTCGACGCCAAGATCAAGGCCTGGATCGACGTGTTGCGCCAGAGCTTGCCGGCTGCCATGCAGGGGGACGAAGATGCGCTGGCCAGGTATTCAGCAGCCTCGTTGAGACTGGGTTCTTCTGTTGGGGCGGTGGCCGAAGCCTTGTGAGACGCTTTGGGTAAGGCCCTTGTAGTAAGGGCCCGTAGTAGGTTTGCTCAGTCAGCCTGCTCAGTCAGCCTGCTCAGTCAGCCTGCTCAGTAAGCTTGCCTAATACGCCTCCGTCATAGGGCCTCGCAGCAAGCGCTTCCTTGTAGCAGACTGTAATCAAGCACCGCGTCGTCGCCGCCTGCGACACCAATTTATTTCACGCCATTGCTGTAAGGTATCGATCGTTCTTGCGACCAAGAATCATCCTACCGAACGGACGTGAGCCATGAAATCCTCCTTTTTCCATACCGCGGCGCAAGCCCGGCCCATGCTGCGACGGCTAGGCCGCCACGCCGGCACAGTGCTCGCCGGGCTCGCGATGCTCTGGTCATGCAGCTTGTGGGCCGCCGAGCAGTGCACGGCTCACAGCGGTGCGCAGCGCCAGGCACTGGTCGAACTTTACACTTCAGAAGGTTGCAGCAGTTGCCCGCCCGCTGATCAGTGGCTGGGCGAAATCGGCAAGGCCGATGGGACCGATCGACAAGCTCATTTCATTCCCCTCGCTTTACATGTCGACTATTGGGACAGCCTCGGCTGGCACGACCGCTTTGCCGAACATCGGTTTACCGAACGCCAGCAAAGTTTGAGCGAGCGTGCCGGCAGCCACATTGTCTACACACCGGAGGTCGCGGTTGGCGGTTTCGAGCTGCGCGATTGGAATTCCGGCGCTGCTTTCAAGAGTTCGGTAGCGAAGATCAATGCTCAACCCAGCGGTGCCGATATTCAATTGAGTCTCGCGCCGGATGCCGCTGGCGGCGCAACCGCCGATCTGGACGCGCATTTCACGTTGCTCGCCGGTGCGGGGTCTCAAGCGGCCCAAGCTTATGTCGCGGTGTTCGAAAACAACCTGACCAGCCAGGTGCAAGCCGGGGAGAACATGGGCGCAACTTTGCATCATCAATTTGTCGTGCGCCAATGGCTGGGGCCCGTGCCGATCACCGACGGCCGCGCGCGCATCGCCCAAAAAATTGCCTTGGCGCCAGACGCGACCGCGCAGTCGGCACGCCCGACGGGCGTCGTCGCTTTCGTGCAGAATAGTCGGGGTGACATCCTACAAGCGTTGGCTTTACCCGAATGCCATTGAACCGGCTCAAACCGCAGGAAAGAGACCATGACAACATCGATTGAAGGTACGGCGCCACCTGAAAGCACGGCGCCACGCATGCCACAGGAGCCCCATGCTCCCCAGGCATTGCGTACGCGCGACACGAAGCCGATCAATCCCCTATGGGTGCGCATCACGCATTGGCTCAATGCCTTTGCCGTCGTGATCATGGTGCTCTCGGGCTGGCGGATCTACGACGCCTCGCCGATTTTCCCGAGCTGGACATTTCCGCCTCAATACACGTTGGGCGGCTGGCTGGGCGGCGCACTGCAGTGGCATTTTGCGGCAATGTGGCTCGTGTTCGGCTGCGGCCTCGTGTATCTGGCGATGAACTTGTTCACCGGGCGCTTCTTTCGCAAATTCCTTCCGCTCTCGCCCAAGGCCGTGATCGGCGATCTGGTCAAGGCGTTGACCGGCAAGCTCGGTCATGCGGATTTGCGCCATTTCAATGCGGTTCAGAAACTCGCCTACATCTCGGTCGTTATTGCGCTGATCGTGGTTGTCCTGTCGGGGCTGGCGATCTGGAAATCGGTGCAACTGCCGTTGCTGCGCGATTTGATGGGCGGCTATGACACGGCGCGCGTCGTGCATTTCTGCGCCATGACGTTTATCGTGCTGTTCTTTTTTGTTCATATTGCGATGGTCGCGCTGGTGCCGCGCTCGCTGTTGACGATGTTGCGGGGCCGCTAGGAGATCGCCATGACCACACCGAAAAGAAAGATTTCATTGATCGATCCCGCGTTGGATCGACGCCTGATCTTGAAAGATGCGCAGCGCGAGCTGCAGGCCCCGGCGCGGCGTTTGTTCGCTAAGCGCGCGATCACGCTAGGCGGGCTGTCGATGCTCACGGGCTGCCAGATTACCGACGAAAAATCGGTCAACAGCTTCCTGACCGCGGTCTCGCGCATGAACGACCGCGTGCAGGGTTTGCTCTTCGACCCGAACCGGCTGGCGCCGACTTACCCGGAGTCGATGCTGACCAAGCCGTTTCCGTTCAACGCGTTCTACGACATCGATAGCGCGCCGGAAGTCGACGGGGCGAGCTACAAGCTTGAGATCAGCGGCCTCGTACAGGACAAACATGCCTGGACGCTGCCTGAACTGTACGCGTTGCCGCAGGCCAGCCAGATCACCCGGCATATTTGCGTTGAAGGCTGGAGCGCGATCGGGCACTGGGGCGGTACGCCGTTCGCGGGCTTCTTGAAGCGCATCGGCGCGGATACGACCGCCAAATACGTGGGTTTCAAGTGCGCCGATAACTATTACGAAAGCATCGACATGGCGACGGCGCTGCATCCGCAGACCTTGTTGGCCTTTACGTATGACGGCCAGACGCTGCCGCCCAAATACGGGTATCCGATGAAGCTGCGCATGCCCACGAAGCTGGGCTACAAAAATCCCAAGCATATCGTCTCGATGTTCGTGACCAATACCTACCCGGGTGGCTATTGGGTCGATCAGGGATACAATTGGTTCGGCGGTTCCTGAGCCCCCATAGGTATCTTCCCTCAAGTTCTGTCGCGCGGTTCCGTATATATTCGTACCACGAATGTGCAGCCGTGCAAGGCCGGTAACGCTTGCGCGCGCTGCCCGATAACAGGGGAGACGACGGATGGCCGGTTTCACGTTGACACGTCAAGGCAAGTACCACGGCTCGGTAGCCAAGATTGCAGAACAAGCCGGCAGGCTCGGCATCGAGATCTGCGATGTATCGGGCAATGTCGAAGAGGTTGCGGGCCGGGTGCAACGCCAGGCCGACCTCTGTCACGCGGTGCAAAACGCCGCCGCCTCTACGATGCAGGGCAATCAACACATCGCGGTAGCAGCGCGGCAGATGCGTAGCGTGGCCGAGCAGGCGGCTAGCCAAGTGAGCGAGTCGCATGCCACCGTCACGCTTTCTCTGAGCGAAATCCACACGCTGGTCGATAGCGTTTCGGTGATGGCGCGCGAAATCAGCACCTTGCGCGCGTCACTGGCCTTGGTCAGCCGCGTCTCGGAAGAGATCTCCATGATTGCCCGGCAGACACATTTGCTGGCGCTGAACGCCGCGATCGAGGCAGCCCGTGCCGGCGAGTACGGGAAAAGTTTTGCGGTAGTGGCCTCCGAGGTCAAGAACTTGTCCGGCAAAACCGAGCAGGCCACTGCCCAAATCGAGTCGACGCTCGCCTCGCTGACCGCCCAGGCGGATTTGCTGATCGCCGAAAGCACCGCCAGCGCCGAGCGAGCCGAGCGCGTGAAGGAGGGCACCCGTGCTATCGGGCAGGTGGTTGGATTGGCTGGCGAAGCGCTTGCCGAACTGAACCGGGAAACCGGACAAATTGCGCTGCAAACCGATCAGATCGAACGGCAATGCAGCGACCTGGAATCGCAAGTGCAGGAAATGGTCGTCGGCGTCGAGCAGTGCAACGCCAATTTCATGCAGGCGCGCGACCAATTTGGCAATC
>Ga0265338_10000887_pt1 | contig 50439 bp, 45 predicted proteins | sample 42126metaG_FD_193579 | JGI IMG/M metagenome (GOLD analysis project Ga0265338, IMG submission 193579) | Rhizosphere microbial communities from Carex aquatilis grown in University of Washington, Seatle, WA, United States - 4-21-26 metaG | ecosystem: Host-associated > Plants > Roots > Rhizosphere...
GAACTCGACCGGCGGGAGCCCGAGCACGGTCTGGTGCTCGATGCCCAGCCGGTCGCTCACGTGACCTCCTCGCTGGCGCTCGTCGGCCGCGTTCGCGGGCGCACTGTGCTTACTGGTTCGCTCGCAAGCTCGCTCACTGGTCCCCGGCCGGCGGCGCGTCCGGCGGGGCCAGCATCTCGCGGTGCTCCGGGGTGCCGTCGAGCGGCGCGTTGACCCGCTCCGCGATGCGCCACCCGGCCAGGGTCCGCACCCACTTCCAGGTGTTGGCCGAGACCCGGGCCACCCAGAACCGGTCGGCCTCGGGGTCCCAGCGGATGTTGAGCGCGTAACTGCGCCCGGTCGCCTGGTCCCCGTCGACCACGATGTGCGGGACGGTGAGCACGTGACCGACGCCGTTGTGGATCAGCCGCTGGTGGCCCGGGCCGTGCACCATGCTGATGATGCCGTCGCGGCCCCGCATCTCCCACACCGGCACCGCGTCGAACGAGCCGTCCTCGGTCCACAGGTCCGCGGTGGCCTCGCCCCGGCCGCTGTCGACCGACGGGCCGTACTGCGCGACCAGTTGCATGATCTCCACCTGGTCCTCGAGCGCGCGGACCTGGCCCGCCAGCCGCTCCACGGTTGCCCGCAGCTCTTCGATCTCGCTCACTGAGTCCCCCGGTTCACGGCACCACGACGATCCGGGCCGGACCTCCTGCGTCGCGGGCGGCGTCGAGCGCGGCCGGCACCTCGTCCAGCCCGACCGTCCGCCCCAGCATCGGGGTCACGTCCAGGCTGCCCGTGCTGACCGCCTCGAACGCCTCCAGCCAGTGCTGCGGCAGCGGGCCGCCGCCGAACTGGATGTTGAGGCCCTTGCGCTTGGCGGTCAGCGTGTGCAGGTGGTCGCCCTCGGGCGGCCCGCCCAGCGACATGATGCGGGTGCCGCGCTCGCAGCCCATTATGACCGAGTCGAGCACGCCGGGGATGCCGACGCACTCGAACACCACGCAGCCCGACGAGCCGGCCGCCGCCATCATGTTCCTGGCCGGCTCGATCGAGCCGGCCGCCAGGTCCCGCCAGGCCGCGTAGGGCGAGACCGCGGCCGGGTCGATCACCTCGTCGGCCCCCATCGCCAGCGCCAGCTCCCGCCGCGAGGCGACGAAGTCGGCTGCCACGATCGGGCCGGCCCCCAGCCGCTTCAGCGTCGCGATCACGGCCAGCGCGATGGCGCCGCAGCCGATCACCAGCGGGATCTCCTTGGCTCCGACCTGCGCCCGCTTGGCGGCCGACCAGCCGACCCCGATCGCGTCGGAGACGCACACCGCCTCACTCGGCAGGTCCGACCGCACCACCTGCAGCAGCGTCTCGTCCAGGAGCAGGTACTGGCCGAACGCGCCCGGCGTCTCCGGGTTCTGCCCGATGATCTTCATGCCGTCGACGCCGGCGAACATCACCGGCCGGGAGCTGACCCGGGTGCCGACCGGGATCCGCCGCTCGGTGCCCGGCCCGTAGCCGACGATCTCGGTGCAGTACTCGTGCCCCATCACGATGTCGACGTCCTGGTCGTAGGTCGCCCAGCCGCTGTCGTCGTCCGCCCCCGCCTCGGGGTGGTCCATGTAGTGCAGGTCGGATGCGCAGATCCCGCAGGCCAGGGAGCGGACCAGTACCTGTCCGGGCCCGGGAACGGGATCGTCGATCGTCCGGGTCTCGACCCGTCCCTGCCGCAGCACCGCTGCCCGCATGCCTTCTCCCCTCGACGCTGACCCTCCTGCGAGCCTAATCCCTGCTCACAGCTTTTTTCTAGGAGAGTTCATTCTATAATCCAGTCAGCTCCGGGGTTCGAGCAGCCGCAGGATCATCTCGACCGTGCGCTCCACCGGGCGCTGCCGGGCGGTGACGGTGAAGACCTGGGTGCGGGTCAGCACGGCGCCAAGCAGCATGTCGAACACGTCGTCCGGGTCCACCGCGGGGTCGATGCTCCCGGGCGGGGCGGCCCGCAGGATGTCCTGGAACTGCGGGCGGGCCGAGACGCGCTGGTAGGCACCGGGCGGACTCGGCCGCCCGGACGCCTGGTGGTGCGCCAGCAGCCCGCCCGCGGCCGCCCGCGCGGCCGGGGCGCTGAACGCCGCCACGTACGCGCGGATGAACCGGCGCAGGTCAGCCCGCAGGTCCCCGGTCGGCTGCACGCTCAGCGGGCTGAGCCCGGGGAAGACCGCCTCCTCGATCAGCTCGATCCGGGACGGCCAGCGGCGGTAGATGGCGGAGGCGTGCACGCCCGAGCGGGCCGCGACCGCCTGGATCGTGGTCGCCTCGAAGCCGTGCTCGGTGAGCAGCTCGCGCGCGGCCGCCAGCGCCCGCTCGCTGAGGCCGGCGTCACGCGGCCGGCCCGCGGGCCGCGGCGGGTCTGCCATGGCAGCGATCATAGTGTCCGAACTGGTTCGGCTTACTGTCCGCACTGGTACTGGACCTTTTTCAGGACAGGTTCTTCTATAACCGGGGGAGCCTCGCTAGAGTCTGCCCTGACGCATCCGCGACGAGAGGAGCCACCCGATGGCGAGTGCGCTGGCAGGCCGGTACGGACCGTGGGGCATCGTCGCGGGCGGGTCCGACGGCATCGGCTCCGCGTTCGCCCACGGGCTGGCCGCCCGGGGGATGAACGTCGTCCTGGTGGCCCGGCGCAAGGCCGTGCTGGAGGCGGCCGCGGACGACATCCGGGCCAGGCACGGCGTCGAGGTGCGCACCGTCTCGCTCGACCTGGCCGCCCCCGGCGCCCTGGCCGAGCTGGAGCGCGAGACCGCCGCCCTGGAGCCCGGCCTGTTCGTCTACAACGCCGGCGGCGACGACTCAAGCGCCGCGTTCCTCGACAAGGACCTCGCCACCCACCTGCAGCTGGTGCAGCGCAACTGCGCCAGCGTGCTGGAGGCGGCCTACCGGTTCGGCGGCCCGATGGTGGCCCGCGGACGGGGGGCCCTGGTGCTGGTGACGTCGGGCGCGGCCTGGGCGGGCGGCGCCACCCTGGCAACCTACGGGGCGACCAAGGCGTTCGACCTGCTGCTGGCGGAGAGCCTGTGGGCGGAGTGGCGCGGCCGCGGGGTGGACGTGCTCGGGCTGGTGCTCGGCGCGACCGACACCCCGTCCATGCGCCGTTTTTTTGACCCGATCGGCGGCTACCAGGGGAATGTCGCCGACCCCGGCGATGTCGCCGAGGAAGCCCTCGGGCACCTGGCTGACGGCCCCACCTGGATCTTCGGCAGCGCGAACCCGGCCGGCGGCTCGCCCTTCGGGGCGATGAGCCGCCGCGACGCGGTGCTGGCGATGAGCGGCGGCGCGGCCGCCTCCCGCGAGGAAGCCTGAGGTTCCGGTGCCCGACGTTGACCACCAACCCCTACATCGAGGTCGACGGCGACCGGGCCACCCACACCTGCAAGATGATCATCTTCACCGCGCCGGGCGACCGGTCCGCGAACGACTTCGTCGGCACCGGCACCTACACCGACGAGCTGGTCCGCACGCCGCAGGGCTGGAAGTTCAGCCGCCGCAGCTCGGTCATGGACCGCCAGGCGCCGCCGGGCGGCCTGTCCGGCTGACTGCGGTCACCGCGGTCAGCGCGCGAGGGTCGCGAAGGCCTGGTCGAGTAGCTGGTCGAGGCCGCGCTGGCCGTCGGACTGCACCCAGTACTCGATCGCGATAGTCAGGCAGTCCAGCGCGGCGGCGGCGGTGACCGACGTCTCCAGCGGGACCGGCCCGTCCTCGTTCCGGCGGCTGAGGAGCGCCCGGCACAGGCCGGGGTGGAGCTGGTTACGGTCCTGGCGCCAGCGGTTGCTGAGGGCCGGCGTCTGCTGGATCAGCCGGGTCACCGCCAGCGCCTGGGCCGGGTCCTCGTGGTAGGGCTCGATCACCACGTCGACCGCCCGCCGCAGCGCGGTCCAGTCGCCTTCGCCCGCGGGCCGGGCGCGCAGGGCGGCGGCGATCTCCTCGCCGCGGGCGTCGAGGGCGCTGAGGACGGCGTCTTCCTTGGTCTTGAAGTAGCGCAGGAACGTGCTCCGCGAGATCCCCGCCCCGGCCGCCAGGTCGGTGATGGTGACCTGGTCGAAGCCGTCGCGGCCGAACATCTCGAAGGCCACCCGGGCGAGTTCGGCCCGGATCGCGGTGCGGGCGATGACCCGGGTGCCGCCGGCCGAGGTTCTGTCCATGGACACTGAGGATAGCGGATGACACTCAGTTTCACTTTTGACGTGATAATGCTAACTTGGTCCTCAGTTCGACGGGAGTTGACGAGGAGGTCGTAGTGAGTGAGCCCGACGATCGGCGAGCCGCGCTGAAGCGGCAGTTCCAGGACGACCGCGGGTACTGGAACCCGTTCCGGGAGGGCCTGCTCGAGGTCGATCTCGGCCGCCATGCCCGCCGTTCGGGGTCTACGCGGCCAGCAAGGGCGCGGTCATCCAGTTCATGAAGTCGGTCGCGCTGCTGCTGGCGCCGGACGGCATCCGCGCCAACGCGATCTGCCCCGGGCTGACCAACACGGCCGGGATGCGGTCCGCCTTCAGGACGGCCTCATCGAGGAACCCTGGCCGCCTTCGCCAAGTCGGTGGGGGCGGGTGGCCGAGCCCGAGGACGTGGCGACCGTCGCCCTGTTCCTGGCCTCGGGCGCCTTCAGGTACATGACCGGCACGGTCCTGCCGGTCGACGGCGGAGTCACGGCCGGCTAGCCGCAATGCCGTCAAGCCGGCCTCGCCGACGGGTGGATAATGCCACGACAGCCAATCCAGTCACATTCATCCAGGCAGAAAATCCTAATGGAAATTTAGTGGGGTGATAGCACCAATTTATTTCCACGATCATGAAAAACCCCGCTGGCCCCCACGGTCCCTTAACGCGCGGCATTGCGGCTAGCCCGGCCCTCCCGTTCTCTCCAGGAGACCTGATGACGAACGACGCACCCACCACGCGGTGCTGCGCGACCGGGGTGCGGCTACGCCTCCAGCTAGCTCAAGAACCTGGCATCCCGCGTGCGATGACTCCCCGGATCTCGTCGTAGGAGGCGAATGATAAGCCTTCCCGCTTAACTTCTCCGCGGCGGGGCGGCCTGGTCAGGTGACGACCCGACCCCCGTTCACGCCGATTATCTGACCGGTCACGTAGCCCGAGGCCTCGCTGCACAGGAACGCGCAGGCGCTGGCGATGTCCTCCGGGCGGCCGGTCCGGCGCACCGGCAGCGTCGCCGCGATCCGCTCGGCGCCGGCGTCGCTGATGTTCGCGTCGGACATGATGGTGCCGGTGACCGAGCCCGGCGGGATCGTGTTCACCGTGATGCCGTGCGGGCCGAGCTCCTGGGCCAGCGTGCGGGTCAGGCTGATGACCGCGCCCTTGGATGAGGAGTAGACCGCCATCCCCTTCGCTCCGGTCTGCGCGCTGGAGGACGAGATGTTCACCACCCGGCCCCAGTGAGCTGCCTTCATGTCAGCCAGGGTCTCCTGCGTCACGATGATCGGGCCGAGGACGTTGACCTTGTAGATGAAGTTGAACCGGTCCGCGGTGATGTCCTCGAACGGCGTGTAGTCGGTGACGCCGGCGTTGTTCACCACGACGGTGACCGGGCCGAAGGCCTCACGCAGCCTGGCCACCGCGGCCCGCACCTGCCCCCGCTCGGACACGTCGGCGCCTAGCGCGATGGCCCTGCCGCCGTCGGCCTCGACCGCCTTGACCGTGCCCGCGCACCGCTCAGGGTCGAGGTCGAGCACGCCGACGGCCATGCCTTCCTGGGCCAGCCGCCTGGAACAGGCCGCTCCGATGCCTGCCGCCGCGCCGGTTACCAGCGCCACTCTGCTAGTCGTCATGGGCCCTGAGGATAGCAAATGGCACTCAGTTCCACTTTTGGGTCTAACGTCGGCAGCCCGGGCAGCAGGGTCAGCTATCCGGCCCGGCCTGGGCCCGCGCCGCCGCCTCCATGGCCTCGACGAAGCGATCGGCGATCTCGAGCAGCTCCTGGCCTGGTGCCTCGCCGAGTACCTCGCGGGTGAGCTTGATGTCCTTGAGCAGCGCCGCCCCGCCCGCGGAAGGCCAGATGCCGGCCAGCGTCGAGTAGCCGGAGCCAGCGGGCAGCGGACTTGCCGGCGAGCGCTTGCGCCTCGCCGGCTGAGACCGTGCTGTGCATCATGATCACCGCGCCGGGGCGCAGGGTCTCGGCGACGCCGTGCGCCCCGAACAGCACGTCTTCGACGTCCCTGGCGCCGAACACGCAGATCCCGACGCAGTCGACGAGCCGGCCAAGCCCGGCCGGGCTGGCGGTCACGGTCGCGCCGGTTCCGCTGAAGAGGGCCAGCGACGCCTCGCGGCGGGCCCAGAGTACGAGGTCGTGCCCCTGCGACTGGATCCGCTGCGCCATCGGCAGTCCCATGTCGCCGAGACCGATGAACCCGACCTTCATGCTCGTCTACTTAAGCAGGGGGCGCCGGCCTCCGCCACCGGTTGTCCTCGAGCAGGCGCTCGATCTTCCACCCGCCCGGTTCCCGCCTGAACGCCAGCTCGTAGTACCCGCCGGTGACCAGCATTTCATCCAGCCCCGGTACCCGCACCGTCGTGTGGAACATGGCCCGCCCGGCCCCCCGGTCCCCGCTCACGTCGAGCTGGAAGTTCGACACCACGTGCTGCATGACCGGCACCTGGCTCAGCGACTCCCGGAGCCAGGCGACGACTTCGTCGCGGCCGCCCGCCGGGCCGCGGGTCGAGGAGTAGTCGAGCCGCGCGTCGGCGGTGAACACCGCGCGCAGCAGGTCCCAGTCCTTGTTGTCGCACGCCCAGGCGTAGTCGAAGACAACCCGCTGGACGTCCAGCTCGTCGAGGATCGAACGTTCGCCGGGCATGGGCTGTCCCTTCATTGGGCACACGATAAGCGAGAATGTAGCTTTCCAGATGTCTGCAGTATCGGCAAGCATCTACTGTCCGTTGCCAGATTAAACCACTAAACGATAGAGTTAACTGCCATCTAGCAGTTCGATGGGCTGGACCGACCGAGGTGAGCACGAATGGCTGAGCAGAAGCGAGGGCGACGGATCGCCCTTACCCCCGACGAGCGTGACGCGTACCTGCGTGAGCAGCGCACCTGCCGCGTTGGCAGCACCGGCCCGGACGGCAAGCCGCACGTCTCGGCGCTCTGGTACGTCTGGGACGGCACCGCCCTGTGGCTGTACTCGCTCAGCAAGAGCCAGCGCTGGGCCAACCTCATGCGGGCCCCGCAGGTCAGCGTCCTGATCGACTCCGGCGAGGGGTTCGCCGAGCTGAAGGGCGTCGAGCTGGTCGGCACGGTCGAGGTCGTGGGCGAGGTTCCCCGCACCGCGGCGCCCAACGCCGAGCTGGACGAGCCCGAGCGGCTGTTCGCCGCGAAGTACGCCGGCGGCACGTTCGCACCCGACGGCGGCCACGCCTGGCTCCGGCTGGTGCCGGACAAGATCCTGAGCTGGGACTTCGCCAAGATATCGGCGGCGCGGACGAGCGCCGCGTCATGACCGCGGTGATGCGGGGCGTGCGGATCCTGGAGGTCGCCGAGCACACCTTCACCCCGCTGGCGGCCGGCATCCTGTCCGACTGGGGCGCCACCGTCATCAAGATCGAGCACGTCGAGCGGGGCGACGCCATGCGCGGCCTCGGCTCGACCGGGGGAGTGCAGGTCGGCGGGGGAGGCGTGCAGCTGCTCATGGAGCACGCCAACCGCGGCAAGCAGAGCCTGGGCCTGGACCTGACCACCGCCCAGGGCCGCGAGCTGCTGTACCGGCTCGCGTGGACGGAGTGGATCACCGGCGAGCGCTTCGACAGCCACGAGCAGCTGCAGGCCAACTCCGGGGACGCCCGGGAGCTGGTGAGCGCGGAGTTCGCCCAGGACACGTTCGAGAACTGGAAGCGGCGCCTGAAGGACCCGAAGGGGCAGTGGTCGCCGGCGATCATCACCCTCAAGGTGGCCGGGGTGGTGGCCTAGCCTCGTGGAGACCGGCGCCCTTCCCCAGGCGGCCGAGCGGGCCGGGACGGACGCCGCCCGCGCCCGCGCCCCGCGCCGGGACGCCGAGCTGAACCGCGTCCGGCTGATTCAGGCGGCGGCGCGGGTGTTCGGCGAGCACGGAACCGACGCCAGCGTCGAGCTGGTGGCCGCCCGGGCCGGCCTCGGGCTCGCCACCCTGTACCGCCGTTTCGCCAGCAAGGACGCCTTGATCACCGAGCTGATCCTCGGGCTGCTGCACCACATGGTCGAGACCGCCCGGACCGAGACCGGGACCACGGACGGGCTCGGATTCGAGCGCTGGCTGGCCGAGTACGCCCGCGTGCAGGCCATCAACCGGGGCACCCTGGGGCGGCTGTGGTCCCAGGCGCCCGAGACCAGGGCGCACAAAAGCGAGCTGTTCACCCTGCTCGAGGCGCTGCTGGCCGACGCCAAGGCCCACCGCCGGATCCGCCGCGACGCCCACCTGAACGACGTCCGGCTGATCATCTACGCGCTGCGGGGGATCGCCGAGTCCACCCGCTACGACGAGAACGGGGCCTGGCAGCGGCACCTGTCGGTCGTGCTGTGCGGGCTTCGCCCGACCGACGACCTGGCCTCCCCCTGGTCACCGCGCGACACGCCGTAACCGCCGCTCGGCCCCGTCGTGCTGCTCGCCGAACGCGCGCACGGCGAAGGCGGCCGCCTGCGTGCGCCGTTCCATCCCCAGCTTGGCGAACAGCGCCGACACGTAGTTCTTGACCGTCTTCTCCGCCAGGAACAGCCGCTCGCCGATCTGCCGGTTGGTCAGGCCCTCGCCGATGAGCTCGAGGATCCGGCGTTCCTGCGGTGACAGCGACGCCAGCGGGTCATTCTTCTTCTGCTGGCCGCGCAGCCTGGCCATGAGCTGGCCGGCCGCCTGCGGGTCGAGCATGGACTGGCCGGCCGCGACCGTGCGCACGGCGCCCACCAGGTCGCTGCCGTGGATCTGCTTGAGCACGTACCCGGCGGCCCCGGCCATGACCGCGTTGAACAGCGCCTCGTCGTCGCCGAAGGAAGTCAGGATGAGGCAGGCCACCTCCGGCATCCGCGAGCGCACCTCGCGGCACACCTCGACCCCGTCACCGTCCGGCAGCCGCATGTCAAGCACGGCCACGTCAGGCCGCAGCGCGGGGATACGGGCCAGCGCCGAGGCGGCGGTCCCGGCCTCGCCCACCACCCGGATGTCCGGCTCCGCCTCCAGCAGGTCACGGACGCCGCGGCGGACAATCTCGTGGTCGTCGAGCAGGAAGACCCCGATCGGCCGAGCGGGCGGACTGTCTGCTGCCTGGTTCGTCACCGTGATCACCTGTCCGTCGTCGCCCGTTTCAATCTGTCATCTGAACGGGTGGTGGTTACTCCCTTCACGATAGCGACACCCCCGGCCGCCTGCCCAGGACGTTGGTCCCCTCTCGCTCGCCGCACGTCCCGCCGGGCCCGCCGCTACCAGCCGAGTACGGCCCGCACCTGGCGCGCGATCTCGATGTCCTCGCGGGCGCCGATGACGAGGGCGCGGGTAGCCGCGGCGGGCGCGCCGATCTCGCGGTCCCCGGTGCCCGCGGCGTTGGCTACCGGGTCGGGGGCGACACCGAGGAAGCCGAGGCCGTCCATCGCCCGCTCGCGGATCTCGGCTGAGTTCTCGCCGACGCCGCCGGTGAACACGATCGCGTCGAGCCCGTCCATCGCCGCGGCCATGGCCGCGACCGACCCGCGGAGCCGGTGCAGGTACACCTCCCGGGCCAGCCCGGCGCGCTCGTCGCCGCCGGCCGCGCGGGTCAGCAGCTCGCGCATGTCGGCCGTGCCGGCCAGCCCGTACAGGCCGGAGCGGTATTCCAGGGCCGCCGCCAGCTCGGCGGCCGGCATGTGCACGTGCTCCTCCAGCCACAGCACCAGGCCCGGGTCGACCGAGCCCGACCGGGTGGCCATGACCAGGCCGTCCAGCGGGGTGAACCCCATCGTCGTGTCGACCGACCGGCCGTTCATGACCGCCGCCAGCGACGCCCCCGCGCCGAGGTGGCAGCTGACCAGGCGCAGGTCTTCAGCGTCGCGCCCGAGGAGCTGGGCGGCCCGCCGCGACGCGTAGGCGTGCGAAAGCCCGTGGAACCCGTAGCGCCGCAGGCTCCACCGGGTCCGCCACTCCTCCGGCAGCGCGAACGTGGCCGCGGCGGCGGGGATGGTGGCGTGGAAGGCGGTATCGAAGCACGCGACCGCGGGCACGCCCGGCAGCACGCCCTGGACCGCGTCCAGGGCGGCGAGTGACTTGGGCTGGTGCAGCGGCGCCAGGTCGGTCAGTGACTCAAGCCGCTGCCGGACCTGATCGTCGACCTGGACCGCGGCCGTGTAGCGGGTGCCGCCGTGCACCACCCGGTGCCCGACCGCGTCGACCGGGCCGAACGACTCGATCGCGGCCCGGATCGCGCGGTCGTCCGCCGCCCCGCGCGGTGCGGGCAGGTCGGCGTGGGCGGTGACCGCCCCGGCCGGGTCGAGCACGCTCAGCTTCAGGCTGCTCGACCCGGCGTTGACGACCAGCACCCGGTCCTGCGCCGGGTGGGCGCTTACGGTCACCGGCGCCACGCCCAGTTGGTGACCTCGGGGGTGTCCTCCCCGAACTCCCGGGTGTAGGCCCGGGCCTCGATCCGCTTGTCGGTCATCAGCTGGCGCAGGTGCCCGGCCCGCGCGGCCAGCCCGGGGACCCGGTCGATTACGTCGATGACCAGGTGGTAGCGGTCCAGGTCGTTGAGCATCACCATGTCGAACGGCGTGGTGGTGGTGCCTTCTTCCTTGTACCCGCGGACATGCAGGTTGTGGTGCCCGTTGCGGCGGTAGGTCAGCCGGTGGATCAGCCACGGGTACCCGTGGTAGGCGAAGATGACCGGCCGGCTGGCGGTGAAGAGGGCGTCGAACTCGGCGTCCGACATGCCGTGCGGGTGCTCGGTGGACGGCTGCAGCCGCATCAGGTCGACCACGTTGACCACCCGGACCTTGAGCGCCGGCAGGTGCTCGCGCAGCAGCGCCGCGGCGGCGAGGGTTTCCAGGGTGGGGATGTCCCCGGCGCAGGCGAGGACCACGTCCGGCTCGCCGTCGTCGTCGCTGGAGGCGAAGTCCCAGATGCCGGCCCCGCGGGTGCAGTGCACGACCGCCTGCTCCATGGTCAGCCACTGGGGCTGCGGCTGCTTGCCCGCGACGATCACGTTGACGTAGTGCCGGGAGCGCAGGCAGTGGTCGGCCACCGAGAGCAGGCAGTTCGCGTCCGGCGGCAGGTAGACCCGGATCACCTCGGACTTCTTGTTGACCACGTGGTCGATGAAGCCCGGGTCCTGGTGCGAGAACCCGTTGTGGTCCTGCCGCCAGACCAGGGAGGACAGCAGGTAGTTGAGCGAGGCGACCGGGCGCCGCCACGGGATCGACTTGGTGGTCTTCAGCCACTTCGCGTGCTGGTTGAACATCGAGTCGATGATGTGGATGAACGCCTCGTAGCAGTTGAACATCCCGTGCCGGCCGGTCAGCAGGTAGCCCTCGAGCCAGCCCTCGCACAAGTGCTCGGACAGCACCTCCATCACCCGGCCGTCGGGGGCCAGGTGGTCGTCGCTGGCGGTGATCTCGCCGTCGAACGCCCGGTTGGTCACCTCGAACACGTCCTGCAGCCGGTTGGAGGCGGTCTCGTCCGGGCCGAACAGCCGGAAGCTGGACCCGTTCCTGGTGATGATGTCGCGTAGCCAGCTGCCCAGGGCGCGGGTGCCCTCGGCCATGGTGGCACCGGGGCTGGTAACCGGTACCGCGTAGTCACGGAAGTCGGGCAGGTCCAGGTCACGCAGCAGCAGGCCGCCGTTGGCGTGCGGGTTGGCGCTCATCCGCCGGTAGTCCCGCGGCGGCAGCGCCGCCAGCGCGGGCGCCAGCGTGCCGTCCGCGCCGAACAGCTCCTCGGGACGGTAGGACCGCAGCCACTCCTCGAGCGCGGCCAGGTGCTCCGGGTTGCCGCGCACGTTGGCGATGGGCACCTGGTGGGCCCGGAAGGTGCCCTCAACCTGCACCCCGTCCACGACTTTGGGACCTGTCCAGCCCTTGGGCGTGCGCAGCACGATCATCGGCCACCGGGGCCGGGTGGCGTCACCGAGCTCGCGGGCCCGCTGCTGGATGTCGTGGATCTCGCGGACGCAGGCGTCCATCGCCGCGGCGAGCTGCTGGTGCACCGGTTCCGGGTCGTCGCCCGCTACCACGTGCACCCGGTGCCCGTAGCCCTCGAGCAGTTCGATCAGCTCCGCCTCGGGGATGCGGGCGAGCACGGTCGGGTTCGCGATCTTGTACCCGTTCAGGTGCAGGATCGGCAGGACCGCGCCGTCGGTCAACGGGTTGACGAACTTGTTGGAGTGCCAGCTGGCCGCCAGCGGGCCGGTCTCCGCCTCGCCGTCACCGATCACGCAGGCGGCGATCAGGTCGGGGTTGTCGAACACGGCGCCGTAGCCGTGCGCCAGCACGTAGCCGAGCTCACCGCCCTCGTGGATCGAGCCTGGGGTCTCCGGGGCGGCATGGCTGGGGATGCCGCCGGGGAACGAGAACTGGCGGAACAGCGCCTCCATCCCGGCCGCGTCCCGGGTGACGTGCGGGTACAGCTCGCTGTAGGTGCCCTCAAGCCAGGCGTTGGCCACTACCGCGGGACCGCCGTGGCCGGGCCCCGCGAGGAAGATCATGTCCAGGTCCCAGGCCCTGATCACCCGGTTCAGGTGCGCGTAGAGCAGGTTCAGCCCGGGGGTGGTGCCCCAGTGGCCGAGCAGCCGCGGCTTGACATCCTCCGGCTGCAGCGGGCGGGTCAGCAGCGGGTTTTCCATCAGGTAGATCTGCCCCACTGACAGGTAGTTCGCCGCCCGCCAGTAGGCGTGGACCGCTTCCAGTTCGGTGCGCGACAGCGGCTGCTGCTCGGTGATCGTGACCTGGTTCATGACTTCCTCTGCTGAGTATGGTCGTCGCTGGCCCTGCTAATCCTCCGGGTTGGCGCGCAGGCGCGCTAAGGCCTTAGGTCCCAGGGCGGCGACCCTGCCCGGCCCCGCCCGCCGTGGCGGACGCCCCGCCAGTTGGGGACGTTGTGCTCTCGGCGGCCGGGCCGGCGGCGGTCATCCTGCTTGTCATGGATTCCAGCGGCTCGACCCTGAAGCAGCTTTCCCGTGATGACTGCCTGCGGCTGATGGGCACGGCGGCGGTCGGCCGGATCATCTACACCCGGCAGGCGCTGCCAGCGGTCGACCTGGTCAATTTCGTGCTGGTCGACGGCGACGTCGTTATCCGGACGCACGCCGCGGGCAAGCTCGCCGCCGCGACCCGCGGTGCGGTCGTCGCGTTCGAGGCCGACAACGTGGACCTAGCCCGGCACACGGGATGGAGCGTGACCATTGTCGGGCAGGCCCGGGCGGTCACCGACGGCACGGAGATCCACCGCCTCGAACGGGTCTCGCTCAACTCGTGGCTGACGGAGGAGCGGGACCACTTCATCCGTATCTCAGCGTCGATCGTGCACGGACGGCGCATGGCCGGCTGGCAGCTGATCACGGAGGCCGGCGGGCAGCGGCACTGAACGGCGGCCGGGAACGTGCCCGCCCCTAGGCCAGCCGGGTCACGGCCGGCACCCGCCACTCCAGCCTGGTTCCCGGCTGCGGGGCACCGGGATCGGCCGGGCTCAGCAGCAGCTCGCCGCCGAGTGCAGCGGCGCGGTCGGCCAGGTTGCGCAGGCCGCTGCGCCGGGACGACCCGGCCGGGATCCCGGTTCCGTTGTCGGTCACGGTGACGGTGAGGAACCCGTCCGGGTCGACGTCTACCGCCACGTCGGCCCGGGTGGCACCCGCGTGCCGGGCCATGTTCGACAGTGCCTCGCGCAGCACGATCAGTGCCTGCTCGGTCAGCTCACCGCCCAGCGTGCGCAGCGTGGGGCCGAGCCGCAGCGACGGGGTGAAGCCGAGCATCGCCGCCATCTCGTCCACCAGCCCGACGATGTCGGCCCGCGGGTCTCGCTCAAGCTCGGCGTCCCGCGCCTGGAGCGCGAAGATGGCGCCCCGGATCTCCTTGATGGTCTCGTCCATCGAGTCGACGGCCTGGGTGATGCGGACGGCGACCTCGGGCCGGCTGATCATCGGCGTGGTCGCCTGCAGCGACATCCCGGTCGCGTAGAGCCGCTGGATGACCAGGTCGTGCAGGTCGCGCGCGATCCGGTCCCGGTCCTGGTACACCGACAGGCGCTCCGCCTCGGCCCGGCTGGCCGCCAGTTCGAGTGCCACCCCGGCCTGGGCCGCGAAGGCAGCGGCGAATGACGCCTCCGCGGCCGGGAAGGGCGCCTGGCCGTGGCGGCGGCCGACCGTTAGTACACCGCGCTGGCTGCTGCGCGCGCCGAGCGGGAACACCATGGCGGGCCCGATGTGGCTCATCGCCGCCCGCGCGGCCGGGGCGGCGCGCTCATCGGCCGCGAAGTCGGTGCTCGTCATCGGGTTGCCGGTGGTGAGGACCTGCCCGGACAGCGACTGGCCGAACGGAAGCACCAGGCCGTGCACGGCCCGCACGCCGTCACCGTCCGCGTAGGCGACGTTGAGGCACTTGGCTTCCTCGTCGGGCAGCGCGAGGACCGCGAGGTCGGCGTTTGACAGCTCGCGGGCCTGGCGGGTGATGCTGGCCAGCACCTCGGCCGGCGCCGCGCCCGAGAGAAGGGCGGTGGTGACCTCGGCGCTGGCCTGGATCCAGCGCTGGCTGCGCTGCGCGGCCTCGTACAGCCGCGCGTTCTCGATCGCGACCCCGGCCGCGGCGCCCAGCGCGAGCAGCACCGCCTCGTCGTCCTCGGTGAACTCCCCGCCGCCGCGCTTGTTGGTGAGGTACAGGTTGCCGAACACCTGGTCCCGTACCCGGACCGGGACGCCGAGGAACGACTCCATCGGCGGGTGCCCGGAGGGGAACCCCGATGACTCGGCGTGCGCGGAGATGCGGGCCAGCCGCAGCGGCCGCGGTTCCTTGATCAGCAGGCCGAGCAGCCCGCGCCCCTCTGGCCAGTGGTGGATCAGCCCGATCTCGTCTTCGGTCAGGCCCACCGGGATGAACTCGGCGAGCTGGCCGCCGTCGCCGATCACCCCGAGCGCCCCGTAGGTGGCGTCGACCAGGCGGACGGCGGTTTCCACGATCCGCCGCAGGGTTGACTCCAGGTCGAGCCCGGAGCTGATCGCCACGACGGCCTCGAGCAGCCCGCGCATCTGGTCCCTGGCCCCGATGACCGCCTGCAGCCTGCCCTGCAGCTCGGACAGCAGGTCGTCCAGCTCCAGCTGCGGCAGGAACTCAGGGCCGCTGCTGACACCACTACCCAACCGAGGCTCCTCACTGCCGAAGATCCAGGGCCAGCGTATCCCCTGCCCGTAATGCCGGATAGGGCGGCCGAGCCCGTGCAGAGGCATCCGGCCTGTGCCACCCGGGTGGGCCGTGCCGTGGCTCGGTTACGCCTGCGGCACCTGCCGCTACCGGCCGGCCAGGGCGGCCAGGTCCGCTAGGCGCGAGGTGTACCCCCACTCGTTGTCGTACCAGCCGAACACCTTGACCAGCGTCCCGCTCGCCTGCGTCAGCGGGGAGTCGAACACGCAGGAGGCCGGGTCGCCGATGATGTCGCGGGACACGATCGGCGCGGTGCTGTAGCGCAGGAGGCCGGCCAGCGGGCCGGCCGCCGCCGCCGCGAAGGCCTCGTTCACCTCCTGGGCGGTCACCACCGTGCTGACGACAACCGCCAGGTCGGTGAGCGACCCGTCCTCCACCGGGACCCGGACCGCCACGCCGTCCAGCTTCCCGGCCAGCGCGGGAATGACCTCCCCGGTCGCCCGGGCCGCGCCGGTGGTGGTCGGCACGATGTTGGTCGCCGCCGACCGGGCGCGCCGTAGGTCCTTGTGCGGCCCGTCGAGCAGCATCTGGTCCCCGGTGTAGGCGTGGATGGTGGTCATGAACCCGCGTTCCACCCCGAACGCGTCGTTCAGCACCTTGGCCATCGGGGCCACGCAGTTGGTGGTGCAGGATGCGTTGGAGATCACGTCGTGCAGGCGCGGGTCGTAGCGCTGCTCGTTGACGCCGAGCACGACCGTCAGGTCGACCCCCTTGCCGGGCGCGGAGATGAGAACCTTCCGCGCGCCGCCCTTCAGGTGCGCGGCGGCCGCCTCGCGGGTGCGGAACTTGCCGGTGGACTCGATCACGATGTCGGCGCCGAGGGCGCCCCAGTCGATCTGCGCCGGGTCCCGCTCCGCCAGCACCGCGATCCGCCGCCCGCCGACGATCAGCGCGTCGTCGTCGAATTCCACCGGCTGGCGGAAGCGGCCGAAGGTGGAGTCGAACTCCAGCAGGTGCGCCAGCGTCCTGGCGTCGGCGATGTCGTTGACCGCGACCACTTCCAGGTCCGCGCGCTCGGCCGCCAGCCGGGTGAACGCACGCCCGATCCGGCCGAATCCGTTGATTCCGACCCTCGTTGCCATGTGATTCCTCCCTGGTCCGTTTCCCTGCAGCCTGGTTCCGTTCGGCCGCATCAGCCAGCGGCATTGGTCGCCGGCCGGCGGGACCTTAGGCCCGGCTGGCCAAAGGTCCCGGCCGGCCGGGCGTTACGGCCCTGCCACGGTCGCGCGGGCAGCGGGAGCCTGGGCAGCGGGAACGACCCGGGAAAGAGGACGACGATGCCATTCAACGTGTCTGAGCTGACCGCACTGGAGATCCTGGACTCACGCGCCCGGCCGACCCTGGCGGTGACGGTGCGGCTGGCCGACGGCACCACGGCGCGGGCCGGCGTACCGTCCGGAGCGTCAACCGGGTCACGGGAAGCGGTGGAACTGCGCGACGGCGACAAGTCACGGTTCGCGGGCAGCGGGGTGCTCCAGGCGGTGGCGAACGTCGACGGCGAGATCGCCGGCCTGCTCCGCGGCCGCTCGTGGGACTCCCTGGCCGAGGCGGACCAGGCGATGATCAGCCTCGACGGCTCGCCCGACAAGGGCCGCCTGGGGGCGAACGCCCTCGTCGGCGTGTCGATGGCGCTGGCCCGCGCCCTCGCCGCGGCCGACGGCGTCCCGCTGTGGCGCTGGCTCACGCCGCCCGGCGTCGCGGCCTCCCTCCCGGTGCCGCACTTCAACGTGCTCAACGGCGGCGTGCACGCCCCCAACGACCTCGACTTCCAGGAGTTCATGGTCGCGCCGCTCGGTGCGCCGTCGATGGCGGAGGCGGTGCGCGCCGGGGCCGAGGTCTACGCCGCGCTGCGCCGCGGCCTGGCGCGCCGCAAGCTGTCGACCGGGCTGGGCGACGAAGGGGGCTTCGCGCCCGAGATCAGCGAGCCCGAGGAAGCCCTGCGCCTGCTGGTGGAGGCCATCGGCGAGGCCGGGTACCGGGCGGGCGCGGACGGCGTGTCCATCGCCCTGGACCTGGCGGCCTCGGAATTCCGCCGCCCTGACGGCCGCTACCTGGTCGCCGGCGACGAGCTGACCAGCGACGACCTGATCGACCGGCTGGCCGCGATCACGCGGCTGTTCCCCGTCCACCTGATCGAGGACGGGCTCGGCGAGGACGACGACGAAGGCTGGATCAGGCTGACCGGCCGGCTGGGGAACGCCGTCGAGCTGGTCGGCGACGACATCTTCTGCACCAATCCGGCGATCATCTCCAGCGCCGTCAGCCGCGGCATCGGCAACGCCTCGCTGATCAAGCTCAACCAGATCGGCACCGTCACCGAGACCCTGGAAGCGATGGCGGTCTGCCGTCGCAGCGGCTACCGCCAGTTCGTCTCGCACCGTTCAGGGGAAACCGAGGACAGCTTCATCGCCGACCTCGCGGTCGGTACCGGGTGCGGGCACCTGAAGTCAGGCGCCCCGGCCCGCGGCGAGCGCACCGCGAAGTACAACCGGCTGCTGGAGATCGCGGCCGGCTCCGAGCTGCGCTACGGCCTGGGCTGACCGTGCACGGCGGGGCAGCGCGGGCGGCTGCCCGCCCCGCCCCGCACCGCGCGGTCAGCTCACCTCGTGTCGCTGCCCCCGCTGGCGACCGCCGCGCGCCCGGCCTCCAGGCGGGCGACCGGGACGCGGAACGGCGAGCAGGACACGTTGTCCAGGCCTGCCTGGTGGAAGAAGTGCACCGAGTCCGGGTCGCCGCCGTGTTCGCCGCAGACTCCGATCTCGAGGCCGGGGCGGGCGGCCCGGCCCTTCCTGACCGCGAGCTCGACCAGTTGCCCCACGCCCTCGCGGTCGATCGTCTCGAACGGCGAGACACCGAAGATGCCGAGCTGCAGGTACTTGCTGAAGAAGGCCGCCTCTACGTCGTCCCGGGAGAAGCCCCAGGTCATCTGGGTCAGGTCGTTGGTGCCGAAGGAGAAGAACTCGGCGCTGGCGGCGATCGAGTCCGCGGTCAGTGCCCCCCTGGGCACCTCGATCATCGTGCCGATGGGAATGCGCAGGTGGACGCCGGTCTCGGCCTCGACCTCCCGCAGCACCTGCTCGGTTAGCGCGCGGGCGGTCTCCATCTCCTGGACGGCGGCCACCAGCGGGGTCTCGATCTGCGGGCGCGGGTCCTTGCCCGCCCGCTTGAGCTGTGCGGCGGCGTGCGCGATGGCGCGGACCTGCATGCCGAACAGGCCGGGGATGACCAGGTCGAGGCGGACGCCGCGCAAGCCGAGCATCGGGTTCTGCTCGTGCATCCGGCGAACCTCGGCCAGTACCCGCCGTTCCCGGTCGCTGGCCTTGTCGCCCTCGAGGGCGACCCGTACCGACAGCTCCGTGAGGTCGGGCAGGAACTCGTGCAGCGGCGGGTCGATCGTGCGGATGGTCACCGGCAGGCCGTCCATGGTCGCCAGGATCTCCGTGAAGTCAGCCGTCTGCAGCGTCTCCAGCGCGGCCAGCGCGCGCCCCCGGTCCTGCTCGGTCTCGGCCAGGATGAGGTCCTCGATGAGCTGGCGGCGCTCGCCCAGGAACATGTGCTCGGTCCGGACCAGGCCGATCCCCTCTGCCCCGAACCGGCGCGCCCGGGCGGCATCCGGGCTGTTGTCCGCGTTGGCGAGCACTCCCAGCCGGCGCCTGCGGTCGGCGTGGGCCATCACCCGCTGGACCGCGCGGATGAGCTGGCCCGCCTCGCTGGCGTCCGGGTTCAGCTCTCCCTCGAAGTAACGCACGACGGGGGAGGGGACGACCGGTACCCGGCCGAGGTAGACCGCGCCGCTGGTGCCGTCGATGGAGATCAGCTCGCCCTCGGCGACCGTGCGCCCGTCCGGCGTGGTGAACTTCCCCGCCGCGGTGTCCACGTCGAGCTGCTCGGCGCCGCACACGCAGGGCTTGCCCATCCCGCGGGCGACCACGGCGGCGTGGCTGGTCTTGCCGCCGCGGCTGGTCAGCACGCCCTTGGCGGCGATCATGCCGTTCAGGTCATCCGGGTTGGTCTCGCGGCGGACCAGGATGGCGGCTTCCCCCTTGGCCGCGAGCTCGACCGCGCGGGCGGAGTCGAAGGCGGCCCGGCCGACCGCCGCCCCCGGCGACGCGCTCACGCCGACGGTGATCGCGGTGACGTCGGCGCCGGCGTCGAAGGCGGGGAACATCAGCCGGGCCAGCCCGGCCCCGGAGACCCGGGTGAGCGCCTCGTCCATGTCGATGAGGCCCTGGTCCGCCAGCTGGACCGCGATGCGGAAGGCCGCCGCCGCCGTCCGCTTGCCGATTCTGGTCTGCAGCATCCAGAGCTTGCCGCGCTCGACGGTGAACTCGATGTCACACAGGTCGCGGTAGTGGCCTTCCAGGGTGGCCATGATCGACATGAGCTCGTCGTAGGACGCCTTGTCCAGGCGTTCCAGGTCCTGCAGCGGCACGGTGTTGCGGATGCCGGCCACCACGTCCTCGCCCTGCGCGTTCTGCAGGTAGTCGCCGTAGACGCCGGGCGCGCCGGTCGCCGGGTCGCGGGTGAACCCGACCCCGGTGCCGGAGTCGTCGCCCAGGTTGCCGTACACCATCGCGACCACGTTCACGGCCGTGCCGAGGTCGGCCGGGATCCGCTCCTGGCGCCGGTACAGCACGGCCCGGTCGGCGTTCCAGGAGCCGAACACGGCCCGGATCGCCAGGTCTAGCTGCTCGCGGGGGTCCTGCGGGAAGTCGCGGCCCGCCTGCGCGCGCACGATCTCCAGGTAGGAACGCGTCAGGTGCTGCAGGTCGGCGGCGTCCAGGTCGGTGTCCGCGGCCGCGTCGCGGGCCTTCTTGGCCTGGTCAAGCGCGTGCTCGAACTGCCCGCCGTCGATCCCGAGCACCGTCTTGCCGAACATCTGGATCAGCCGCCGGTAGGAGTCCCACGCGAACCGCTCGTTGCCGGCCTGCTTGGCCAGCCCGCGCACCGAGTCGTCCGACAGCCCGATGTTGAGGATGGTGTCCATCATGCCGGGCATCGAGAACTTGGACCCGGACCGGACGCTGACCAGCAGCGGGTCGTCCGGATCGCCCAGCCTGCGGCCGATTGACGCCTCGATCAGGGCGAGGTGGCTGGTGACCTCCGGGTCGAGCCCGTCCGGGGTGCTGCCGTGCCGCAGGTAGTGCCGGCAGGCGTCCGTGGTGATGGTGAAACCGGGCGGCACGGGAAGTCCGAGGTTCGTCATCTCGGCCAGGTTCGCGCCCTTGCCGCCGAGAAGGTCCTTGAGGTCCTTGTTCCCCTCGGTGAAGTCATATACGAACTTCGGCACGGCAAGCTCCCTGGAAGATTTACTCGCGGTCTATTTACAGTTCAGTTCGACGCTAGGCCGGCCGCGCGGCTGACGTCAGGGCCGAAGGTCACGACCGCGGAAGGCGGCCAGGCCCGCCGCGGCCAGGCCCGCGGCCAGCGCCAGCAGCCAGGCCAGCGCGAAGCCGCTGACGGCGCCGCCGGGCAGTCGCGGGGTAAAGGCGAACGGTGAGGCATCCTGCGCCCAGCGCGGCAGCCGCAGCGACGGGCCGAGCAGGCTGACCGCCGTGACGAACCCGAGCGCCGTCCAGCCGGCCGCGGTGCCCGCGTCGGGCAGCAGGCCGAAGGCGGCGGCCGCCACCGCCGCGATCACCAGCGCCGCCGGGAGCTGAGCCAGCGCGGCGCCCAGCAGCCGGACCGTCTCCGGGCCGGTGCCGCCGGCCCGCAGGCCGTAGCCCAGGCCCGCGGCGATACCCGCGACGGCCAGCAGTGACGCTACGCCGAGAGCCGCCACCAGCAGGTGACCGAGCGCCCAGCGGACCCGGCCGACCGGGCCGGCCAGGATGAGGTCCGCGCCCGGCCCGGTCTCCTCCGCGCTCAGCCGGAGCACGGCGGAGACCCCGTAGCCGGCCGCGACCAGCCCGGCCAGCAGCATCAGCGCCGCCAGGTAGGCGTTGACGACGGCCGACTGACCGCCCAGCCGGGCGAACTCGCCGCGCAGCGCCCCGCTCGTGCCGAACAGCGAGCCGATCCCGGGCGCCGCCGCCCCGCAGACCGCGAAGATGGACAGGAATCCGGCCGCCCAGCCCGTCAGTCCCGGCCACTCCAGCCGCCAGGCCAGCGCCAGCGGGCCGCGCAGCAGCGCCGAGGCCGATGCCCGGCCCGGCCGCCCCGGCAGCAGCCCCGCCCCGAGATCCCGCCGCCCGCTGAGCGCGAACGCCGCCCACAGTCCCAGCCCGCACAGCCCGAGCGGCAGCGCCAGCACCCACCAGCGCGGTCCGCCGAACGGCCGCAGCAGCTCCGTCCAGCCCAGCGGCAGGGCCCAGGTCAGCCAGGCCGGGCCGGCCGCCCCGGCCGAGTCGCCGATGGCTCGCAGCAGGAACGACAAGCCGAGCAGGCCGATCGCCAGCCCGCGGGCTCCTCGCGCGCCGGCGGCGAGCTGGGCGGCCACCGCGCTGATGCCGGTGAAGGCCAGCCCGCAGCTCCCGATCGCCAGCGCGAAGGCGGCCGAGCCGGCCGCCGGCAGCCCGATGACTACCAGGGCCAGGGTCAGCAGCGCGGTCAGCGCCAGGTTGGCGGTCACCGCGACGACGGCCGCGGCCGCCAGCGGCGCCTGCCGCCCGACCCGGGCCGAGCCGATCAGCTCCCGGCGGCCCGCCTCCTCATCCGCCCGCGTGTGCCGGACCACGATGAAGATCGTCATCAGCACCGCGAAGAGGGCCGCCCACACGCCGTACCGCCACGCGGTCAGCGCGCCGACCGACGTGCCGCCCAGCCGGCCGTAGAGGAACAGCAGCGCCGGGTTGCCGGCGCCGCTGGCCGCGAGCCCGGCTCGTGACGACGGTGTCCGGTAGAGCCGGCTGAACACGTACGCGGTCTCGCTGACCCCGATCAGGACCAGGTAGATCCAGGCCGGCAGCATGACCCGGTCCCGGCGCAGCGCGAACCGGGCCAGGGTCCCGGTGCCGGCCAGTGACCATCTCATGTCCGCACCGTGGCCGCGGGCGGCCCCGCGTACTGGCGCAGGAACAGCTCTTCCAGGGTCGGCGGGCGGCAGGTCAGGGACCGTACCCCGGCCGTGGTCAGGCGGCGGAGCACCTCGTTGAGCGCCGCGCTGTCCACCGCGCAGCGCAGGCTGCCGCCGCTCAGCGTCACGTCGTGCACGCCGGGCAGGCCGTCGAGGCTCACCGGCCGGTCGAGCTGCGCGCTCACGGTGCTGCGGGTGAGGTGGCGCAGCTCGGCCAGCGTCCCGGTTTCCACCGTGCGGCCGGCCCGGATGATCGTCACCCGGTCGGCCAGCGCTTCCGCCTCGGCCAGTACGTGGCTGGACAGCAGCACGCTGCGGCCGTCGCGCCGCTCGGCCTCGACCCGCTGGCGGAAGACCGCCTCCATCAGCGGGTCAAGGCCGCTGGTGGGCTCGTCAAGCAGCAGCAGTTCGGCGTCGCTGGCCAGCGCGGCGATCAGCGCCACCTTCTGCCGGTTGCCCTTGGAGTAAGCGCGCGCCTTCTTGGCCGGGTCCAGGTCGAACGCCTCGATCAGCTCCCGCCGCCGCCGCGGGCCGCTGCCGTCGCCGCGCAGCCGGGCCAGCAGGTCGATGATCTCGCCGCCGGTCAGCGCCGGCCACAGGGTGACGTCACCGGGCACGTAGGCGATCCTGGCGTGCAGGCTGGTCCCGTCCCGCCAGGGATCCCGGCCGAGCAGGGCGACGTCCCCGCCGTCCGCGCGCAGCAGGCCGAGCAGGATGCGGATGGTGGTGGTCTTGCCCGCGCCGTTCGGCCCGAGGAAGGCGTGCACCTCACCCTGGCGGACGATCAGGTCGAGGCCGTCGAGCGCCGGTTCCTTCCCGAAGCGCTTGCGCAGCCCGGTGGCCTCGATCACGTTCGTCATGACATCAGTGTCGCCAGCCCGCGCATCGCCGGCGTGGGCCTTTAGTCCCGCTCCCGGCCGCGAATGTCCCGGCAGCGGCCAGGCGAAGCAACCACCCGTTCGGGATAACTGGCTGGTCATCCCTTCGCCCGTTCGGCGCGCTGCTTGATGCCGAGCAGCATCTTGCGTTCCATGACCAGGCTGCCCGGCTCCATGAGCAGCGTGTAGAACAGGCGGCCGGCCCGACTCATGTTCGCTGTCGCGATCCTGTTCCGGCTGATCAGCCGGGTCGATGCGCCGTCCGGCAGCAGCACGAAGCTCCATACCCAGTTCTGGTCCGCGGCCCGGACCGCGAGGGCGCGCGGCGGGTCGAGGACTTCTACCCGCATAACCGGTCCGCCTGATCCCAGGGGGAGCTCGTCGCCGGCCTTGATGTCCTGGAACTGGGGGAGGATCCTGCTGGCACTGTGCATGTTCAGGCCCAGCAGGTTCTCGATCCAGTCGTAGGTGTAAGCGCCGCCGCGGCCGCTTCCTAGCTGCGCGAGCCACGGCCATATTTCCTCCGGGGCCGCGTCGATGGAAATGGCGCGCGTCGTTACCAGGTCGGCGCCGGGCAGCAGCTCGTCGCCTGCCAGGTCCGCGGTGACCTCATTGCCGCGGGCACCCCAGGTCAGGCAGCGGCTGCGCCAGAAGAGCAGGTAGGCGGCGGGACCAAGAGCGGCCGCCGCGCCGATGCCAGCGGCCAGCCTGCCTCTGCTGATCATGATGGTCTCCGTTTCTGCTGGAAGCCGGCGACGGTGACTGCTAACTAGGACAGCAGCTCGTAGGCCGGGTTGGTCATCACCGGGCGGCCGTCGGCGCCGATGCCGACCTTGCCGTGCAGCCGGATGCGCGTGCCCGGCTCGATGCCGGCGATGTGCTTGCGGCCGAGGAAGTGCGCTGTCAGCTCCCCCGTTGAGTCGGCGACCGCGCAGGTGAGCACGCTGGCCCCGGCCCGCTTGGTGGACCGGATCTCGGCCGCCCGCAGCCGGCCCTCGACCGTGGCCGGCCCGGGCTGGCTGAGCGAGCCGATCGGGTCGGTTCCGGCCGGCGGGGCCGGCCACTCGTAGTCGGCCAGCCGCCCTGGCCGGGGCACCGGGCCGGGCCGCTTCGGCTGCGCCGCTTCGACCCGGTGGGTGACGTCGAAGGGGACGATGGTGGCGGCCGCGTCAGGGACGCGGCTGACGACGCGGGCGATCCGGTCCGCGGTGTGGTCGTGCAGCAGCCGTCCGGCCAGCGGCGGGTAGCTGCGGCGCGGCAGCACCACGGTGACGTGAGTGCCGGGCTGGGCGGCGATCGAGGTCGCCAGCCGGGCCGCGGCGTGCGCCAGCCGCCGGTCCGGGCAGTCCACTACCTCCAGCGAGACCCCGGTCCCGGCTGCCACCCACTGGCGCCACAGCCGGTCCGCGCGGGCGCTGTCCAGGCTGAAGTGCACCGCGCGGAGCGCGGTCGGCCGCAGGCTCCGGGCGTACCGCAGCGCCGCGATGGCGGCCAGGTCGTATTCGTCGACCAGCAGCAGCACCACCCGGCGGGAGTAGTTGGGCGGCTGCGCCTGCGGGCCGCCGGGGGCGGTGTCGGCCAGGCACGCGGCCTCGGCCCGGTACTCCCGGTTGAGCCGGATCAGGGCGTACACCAGCACGGGGAAGATGATCACGATCAGCCACGCGCCCTCGGTGAACTTGACCACCGCGAACAGCAGCACCACCAGCGCGGTGTAGATCCCGCCGGCCAGGTTGATGACCAGCTTGACCCGCCAGCGCGGCTCCCGGGTCCGGCGGTGGTACCTGGCCATACCGAAGCCGGCCATCGCGAACCCGGTGAACACGCCGATCGCGTAGAACGGGATCAGGGCGTCCACGGTCGCGCCCGCCACCAGCATCAGCGCCGCCGACATGACGGCGAGCAGGATGATCCCGTTGGAGAACACCAGCCGGTGCCCCCGCCGGCCCAGCCAGCGGGGCAGGAACGAGTCCTCGGCGACGAAGCTGGCCAGGAACGGGAACCCGGTGAAGCTGGTGTTCCCGCCGGTGAACAAGATGGCGGCGGTAGCGGCCTGCAGCGCCAGGAACATGACCTGCCCGGCCGGGGTGTGGCCGAAGACGACGCGGGCCTCCTGGGCGAGCACGGTGGGAAAGCCGGCCGTGTAGGGGATGGCGTGGGTGACGTGCGCCAGCCAGGAGATCCCGGCGATCAAGATGGCCACCAGCGTGCCCTGCGTGGTCAGTAGCTGCCGGGCGTGCCGGCCCTCGGGCGGCCGCAGCGCGCTGACGGCGTTGGACACCGCCTCGATACCGGTCAGCGAGGAACCGCCGTTGGCGAAGGCCTTGGCCATGATGTAGAACGCGCCGATGGCGATCAGCCCCGAGTGCGAGCCGATGCCGACCGCGCCCGCCCCGGGGACGACCCGCGCCAGGCCGCCGCCGGCCAGCTCGCGGACCAGGCCGGTGACGATCATCACCAGCAGCGAGCCGGCGAACAGGTAGGTGGGCAGCGCGAACACCCGGCCCGCCTCGCGGATGCCGCGCAGGTTGCCGAGGCACATCAGGCCGATCGCGGCGACCGAGGTAATCAGCAGGATCCTGGGGCCGATGACCGGGATGTGCGACAGCGCCGGGAACGCGGAGACGATGGCGGCGCTGCCCGCGGCGGTCTGCACCGCCACCGTGACCACGTAGTCGATCAGCAGCGCGACCGCGGCCACCTGAGCGACCCGCGGGCCGAAGTTCTCCCGGGCCACCACGTACGAGCCGCCCGCCCGGGTGTACACCGACACGACCTCGCGGTAGGACAGCACGACCAGCAGCACGCCGAACAGGACCAGCAGGGTCAGCGGAAGCACCAGGGTAAAGGCGGCCAGCCCGAAGAACGGCAGCAGGGCGTAGAGGATCTCCTCGGTGCCGTAGGCGGCCGAGGACAGCCCGTCGCACGACAGCACGCCGAGCGCGAGCGGCCGGGACAGCCGCTCGCCCGCGAGCTGCCCGCTGACCAGCGGGGACCCGAGGAGCCTGCACTTGAGCGAGTACCACAGGCTCTCCGGCGGCTCGAGCACCAGGCGGTGCGCGGGGTCGGCCCGCGGGCCTTCCCCGGCCACCGGTCCGGTGGTAGCTGCCGCCATCGTGTCCTCCTGACATCGCACTGACAGCAAGCCAACCGGCGGGCCGCGACCGGGGTTAGGGGCCTTAGTCCGGGACCAACGACCCCGGACCAGGCGAGCTTGGTCCCTGTCGGGCACCGCGGCGGGCCTGTGAGCTGGGGCCGAGGCTGAAGGGAAGTGGTTCTGGTGCGAGCGCTCGTCGTCTATGAGTCCATGTACGGAAATACGCACGCGGTCGCGGTCGGCGTCGCCGCCGGGCTGCGGACCACCCACGAGGTAGTGGTGGCGCCGGTGACCCGCATCGCGCCGGAGCTGGTCACCACGGCCGACCTGATCGTGGCCGGCGGTCCGACGCACCTGCACGGGTTGTCGACCGTCACCTCCCGGCGCAAGGCGGTCCAGGCCGCCCGCGGCGCCGGCAGCGGGCTGACCATGGATCCCGACGCCGACGGACTGGCCCTGCGCTTCTGGCTGGAGGGGCTGGCGGCGGAAGGCGTGCGCGCCGCGGCCTTCGACACCCGGCTCAGCGGGATGATCGTGCTGACCGGCCACGCCAGCCGGGAAATCGCGCGGCTGCTGACCCGCCGGGGCTGCCGCGTCCTCCTCACGCCGGAGAGCTTCCTCGTCAGCGGTCAGAACGCGCTGCTCGAGGGCGAAGTCGAGCGGGCTCGCGGATGGGGCGCGCTGGTCGGCGCGGCCGCCTGCGCCGCTTAGGCCAGCGCGGACTTCGCGACCAGGGTGGCCCGGGTTCCCCGCACCCGCTGGGCGACTACGGTCAGCAGGCGCCGGGTGAGCTCGTGAGCGAGGGCCGGGTCGGCGGCGCAGCAGGCCCGGACGGCCGGAGCGCAGAACTCGATCGCCTTGACCTCGCTGACGCACACCGCGCCGAACTCCCACCGGTACGGGGGGAGCAGCCAGGACCAGCCCAGGATCGCGCCGATGCCGACGGTGCCGATGACCGCCGGGGATTCGCCCGGCACCTGCACGTCGAGGGCGGCGTAACCGGACTCGAGCAGCCAGAACCGGGCGGTGTGGCCTCCCTCGGCGCACATCCGGGTCCCGGCCGGGAACATGACCTCCGCCGCCGTCGCGGCGAGCGCGTCGAGCTGGTCAGCCTCGAGGCCGCGCAGGAATCGCTGGCGGCCGAGCGTCGAAGCGGTTACTTCCATCATTGCGATCACCACCTTGGTGTGCTCTCACCGTGCGCTGGCCGGACGCGGGCCGATTAGGGCCAAAGGGCCCACTTTGCCGGTGACGTCTGCCCGTGACGGCGCGGCGGGCGCGGCGGAAGACTCGGGGTTGTCAGTCCAACCGGCGGACCGCAGACGGCGGCCCGCATCCCCAGGAGGCTTACGATGCGCCGCTTCTCTACCCGTACCCTGCTCGCCGCGGCGAGCGCCGCCCTGGCGGCCGTGCTGCTGATCGCCGGCGGCCTGGTCCTGTGGGGCTCGACCTACGTGCACAACACCGTGCACAGCCAGCTCGCCGCCCAGCAGATCTACTTCCCGCCGGCCGCCGCGTTCGCCCACCCCAAGGCGGGCGGCGAGATCACCCCCTCGATGATCCCCAGCGTCAGCCAGTACGCGGGCCAGCAGCTGCTCACCGGCCAGCAGGCCGAGGCCTACGCCGACCACTTCATCGCCGTCCACATCAACAACATGGCCGGCGGCAAGACCTACTCCCAGCTGTCAACCGCGGCCCAGGCCCAGCCCAGCAACACCGCGCTTGCCGCCACCGTCAGCACCGTCTTCAAGGGCGAGTCGCTCCGCAGCATGCTGCTGAACGCTTACGGCTGGTGGAAGGTCTCGCAGATCACCTACATCGTCTCGCTGGTCCTCTTCGGCCTCGGCGCCGTGGCGGGCGTCGGCTCCGGCTTCCTGTTCGCCTTCGGCCGTCGGCCCAAGGGCACCGTCCAGCTGGCGAAGGCAGGCGCGCACGAGGAGATCACCCCGGCCGAAACCGCGTAAGCGGCTCGTGACCGGCAGCACCACCGCATCCGCGACAGCAGACAACGGCCTCCGGCCGGCGCCGGCTTAAGGCGCCGGTCGGAGGCCATCCGCTGCTCAGGCCAGCTAGCAGGCAAGCGAAAGGAGCCAGGCGATGTTCGCAGTCCGATTCCACGGCCGCGGCGGGCAGGGCGTGGTGACCGCGGCCGAGCTGCTCGCGGCGGCCGCGTTCCGCGAGGACCGCTACGCGCAGGCGTTCCCGAGCTTCGGCTCGGAGCGGATGGGCGCCCCGGTGACGTCCTTCTGCCGGATCGACGACAAGCCGATCCGCACCCGCGAGCCGGTCACCGAGCCGGACGCGCTGCTCATCCAGGACCCGACCCTGCTGCACCAGGCGGACGTGTTCGCCGGGCTGGTGGCCGGCGGGTACATCCTCATCAACGCGGCCAGGGACTTTACCGCGCTCGGGCTCGACGACCTGGCCGCCAGGCACGAAAGCGGCCGGCTGCTGACGGTTCCGGCCGCCAGCCTGGCCATGGCCCACCTGGGCCGCCCGCTGCCCGGCGCCCCCATGCTCGGCGGCCTGGCCGCGCTGGCCGGCCCGGTCAGCCTCGACGCGGTGCTCGCCGCGATCGGCGAGCGGTTCGCCGGCCAGGTCGCCGCGGGCAACGCCGCCGCCGCCCGGGCCGCCTTCGATTACGTCACCGCCGAGCGGAAGGAGCTGGCCGGTGCTTAAGCAGATCGAGGGTTCCCGCGCGGTCGCCGAGACGGTGGCCCGGTGCCGCCCGCAGGTGATCTGCGCGTACCCGATCACCCCGCAGACCCACATCGTGGAAGCACTCGGCACCCTGGTGAAGAACGGCGACCTGAACTCGGCCTTCATCAACGTCGAGTCGGAGTTCTCCGCGATGTCAGCCGTCATCGGCGCCTCCGCCACCGGGGCCCGCACCTATACCGCGACCGCCAGCCAGGGCCTGCTCTACATGAGCGAGGCCGTCTACAACGCGGCCGGACTCGGGCTGCCGGTCGTGATGACCGTCGCCAACCGGGCGATCGGCGCGCCGATCAACATCTGGAACGACCACAGCGACGCCATGAGCCAGCGCGACGCGGGCTGGATCCAGCTCTACGCCGAGACCAGCCAGGAAGCGGCCGACCTGCACATCCAGGCCTTCCTGCTGGCCGAGCAGCTTTCCAACCCGGTGATGGTGTGCATGGACGGGTTCCTGCTCACCCACGCCAGCGAGCGGGCCGACATCCCGGACCAGCCCGAGGTCGACGCCTTCCTCCCGGCCTACCAGCCGCGGCAGGTACTCGACCCGGCCGACCCGGTGTCCATCGGGGCCATGGTCGGACCGGAGGCGTTCACCGAGGTGCGGTACCTGGCCGACCAGCGGATGCGGCAGGCCCTGGAGCTGATCCCGGACATCGCGGCCGCCTTCTGGCGGCAGTTCGGCCGGGCCAGCGGCGGGCTCGTCCGCCCTTACCGCACCGCCGGCGCCGACCTGGTCGTCGTCGCCCTGGGCTCGGTCCTCGGCACCGTCAAGGACACCGTCGACCAGCTCAGGGACGACGGGATACGGGCCGGCGTGCTCGGCCTCACCAGCTTCCGCCCGTTCCCCGCCCAGGCGATCCGCGAGGCGCTGGGAGACGGCCACCGCCCGCGCCGCCTGGTCGTCATCGAGAGGGCGCTCGCCCCCGGCAGCGGCGGCATCGTCACCGCGGAGTTGCGGGCCGCGCTGGCCGACGCGGACGGCCGCTCGTGCCCGGCCGGGAACCCGATCATCTCCACCGTCGTCGCCGGACTCGGCGGCCGCCCGGTCACCCGCAAGTCGCTGCACGAGATGCTCACCGGCGCGGCCCACGGCGTGCTTCCCCCCTTCAGCTACCTCGACCTGCGGACCGAGCTGGCGCAGGCCGAGCTGGCGCGGATACGCGCCACCCGCCGGTCCGGCCCGAGCGCGGAGAACATCCTGCGCGACCTCAGCGCCACCGCGCCCGGCCCCCAGGGATAGGAGAACCAGCCATGGCATCCGAGCGGATCAGGTTCTACCAGACCGGCAGCTTCGCGGCCGGGAACCGGCTGCTGCCGGAAGACATGCGCAGCGAGCAGTCAAGTGCCGCCCGCGCCAACACGCTCACCTGCGGTCACCGTGCCTGCCAGGGCTGCGGCGAGGCGCTCGGCGCGCGCTACGCCCTGGACGCGGTCATGCGCGCCACCAAGGGCAAGATGATCGCCGTCAACGCGACCGGCTGCCTGGAGGTGTTCTCCACTCCCTTCCCTGAGACCTCCTGGCAGATCCCCTGGCTGCACTCGCTGTTCGGCAACGCGCCCGCCGTTGCCTCCGGGGTGGCCGCGGCCCTGGCGGCGGCCGGCCGCACCGACACCCGGGTGGTCGCCCAGGGCGGTGACGGCGGCACGGTCGACATCGGCATGGCCTGCCTGTCCGGCCTGTTCGAGCGCAACGACGACGTGCTGTACATCTGCTACGACAACCAGGCCTACATGAACACCGGCGTGCAGCGCTCCGGCGCCACCCCGCCGGCCGCCCGCACCGCGACCACCCCCGCCGTCGGCCCCGAGCCGGGCAACGCCTTCGGCCAGGGCAAGAACGTGCCGCTCATCGCCATGGCGCACGGGATCCCGTATACGGCCACCGCGACCGTCGCCGACCTGCGCGACCTGGAGTACAAGGCCACCCGCGCGATGGACTTCCGCGGTGCCCGCTACCTGCACGTCCTGGTGCCCTGCCCGCTGGGCTGGGGCAGCTCGCCGGCCGACACCATCAAGGTCGCCCGGCTCGCCACCGAGTCCGGCCTGTTCCCCGTCTTCGAGGCCGAAGGCGACCAGGTCATCAGCGCGGCCCGGATCCGCCACCAGGTCCCGGTCACCGACTACCTGCGCCTGCAGGCCCGCTACGCGCACCTGTTCCGCCCCCGGGAGCGGACCGACGTGATCGCGCGGCTGCAGGCCGGGGCCGACCGCAACATCGCCCGGTTCGGCCTGCTCGAAGAACCAGACCCCGATCACTCCGAACGGGTGCGGCTTACTCCGGCCCCGGTTCACGACTCCCAGCTGCGACGGTGACCTGCCATGGACAAGCCTTTCGCCATCACCCTCGACCCCGGTTCCAGCCGGGCCAACCACACCGGCGCCTGGCGTACCGAGCGCCCGGTCTACGGCTCGTTCCTGCCGCCGTGCAACAACGCCTGCCCGGCGGGCGAGAACATCCAGCAGTGGCTCTACGACGCCGAGGAAGGCGGAGCGGAGGCCTACCAGGCGGCCTGGCGGCAGATCATGGCCGACAACCCGTTCCCGGCGGTCATGGGCCGGGTGTGCTACCGGCCGTGCGAGACCGCCTGCAACCGGGCGCAGCTCGACACGGCCGTCGGCATCAACTCGGTCGAGCGGTTCCTCGGCGACCAGGCCGTCGCCCAGGGCTGGCAGTTGTACCCCGGGGGGACGACCCCCCGTACCCCCCGGTGCGCGCCCGGCAACGAGACTCCCGTCGCGGCGGCGCTGACAAGGGAAGCGGGGAGGGGTGGCGGGCGGGAGGTGCTGGTGGTAGGCGCAGGGCCGTCCGGACTGGCGGCCGCCTACCACCTCACCCGCCTAGGGCACGCGGTCACCGTCAGGGACGCGGGCAGCCAGCCCGGCGGCATGATGCGCTACGGCATCCCCCGGTACCGGCTGGCGCGCGACATCCTCGACGCGGAGATCGACCGGATCCTCGCCCTTGGCGTCACCCTCGAGCTGAACACGACCGTCACCGGCATCCTGGACGTGCTGACCGAGCAGGCCGGCGGTCACGCCGCCCCGGGCGAGGGCTTCGACGCCGCCTTCATCGCGGTCGGCGCCCACATCGGCAAGCGCGCCTACATCCCGGCGGGCGACTCGGCCAAGATCATGGACGCGGTGGCGCTGCTGCACCGGGTGGAGGACGGCACCGCGCCGATGCTCGGCCGCCGGGTCGCCGTCTACGGCGGCGGGAACACCGCCATGGACGCCGCCCGCACCGCCCGCAGGCTGGGCGCGGCCGAGGCCGTGGTGGTGTACCGGCGCACCAGGGACCGGATGCCCGCGCACGACATCGAGGTGACCGAGGCGCTGGAAGAGGGGGTGACGATGCGGTGGCTGTCCACCGTGGCCCACGCCGAGGCCGGCTCGCTCACGATCGAGAAGATGCGGCTTGACGACAGCGGGTTCCCGCAGCCGACCGGCGAGTTCGAGGAGCTGTCGGCGGACTGCCTGGTGCTCGCGCTCGGCCAGGACGCCGACCTGGCGGTGCTGGACGGCGTACCGGGGGTGACGTTCTCCGGCGGCACCGTCGACGTGGGCCCCGACCTGATGACCGGGCACCCGGGGATCTTCGCCGGCGGCGACATGGTGCCCGCCGAGCGGACCGTCACCGTCGCCGTCGGGCACGGCAAGCAGGCCGCCCGTGCCATCGACGCGTGGCTGCGCCAGGCCAGCGCCGAGGCGCCGCCCAGGCGCGCCCTGGCCGGCTATGACAGCCTCAACCCCTGGTACTACGCCGATGCCCCGGCCGCGGTCCGGCCTAAGCTCGACGCCGCGCGCCGGGCCGGCACCTTCGACGAGGTGACCGGCGGCCTGAACGGGTCGACCGCGCTGTTCGAGGCCCGCCGCTGCCTGTCCTGCGGCAACTGCTTCGGCTGCGACAACTGCTACGGCTCCTGCCCCGACAACGCCATCGTCAAGCTCGACGCCGGGCACTACGTGATCGACTACGACTACTGCAAGGGCTGCGGGATCTGCGCGGCCGAGTGCCCCTGCGGCGCGATCGCCATGGTCCCGGAAGAGTCCTGAGCCAGGCACCGACCTTCAGCCCGGCTGACGGGACTTTCGGCCCCTGCCGCCAGGCCGGGCTCCGGGCGAGGCTGGAAGCAGCCAGCCAGACACCCATCGGAGGCAATCATGCGGGCTCTCGTTTACCACGGTCCCGGCCAGAAGGCCTGGGAAGAAGTCGCCGACGCGGAAATCGCCCATGAGGCCGATGTCATCGTCCGGGTCGACGCCACCACCATCTGCGGCACCGACCTGCACATCCTGGCCGGCGACGTGCCCACCGCGCACCCGGGGCTGATCCTCGGCCACGAGGCGGTCGGGGTCATCGACGAGATCGGCGACGACGTGCGCCGGCTCAGGGTCGGGGACCGGGTCCTCGTCTCCTGCGTCAGCGCGTGCGGGGCCTGCCGGTTCTGCCGCGAGGGCCGCTACGGCCAGTGCGAGGCGGGCGGCGGCTGGATGCTCGGCCACCGGATCAACGGCACCCAGGCCGAGTACGTCCGCGTCCCCGACGCCGAGAGCTCTGTCTACCCGATCCCGGACGGCGTGTCCGACGAGGAAGCCCTCATGCTGGCCGACGTCCTGCCGACCGGCTACGAGGTCGGCGTGCTGAACGGCGGGGTGCGGCCGGGCGACGTGGTCGCCGTCGTCGGGGCGGGGCCGGTCGGCCTGGCCGCGGTCGCCTGCGCCCGGCTGTTCAGCCCCAGCCACGTCGTCTCAATCGACCACTCTGACGCCCGGCTGAAGAAGGCCACCGAGTTCGGCGCGGACGTCTGCGTCAACAACGCCCATGACGACCCCGCGGCCGTCATCAGGGACCTGACCGGCCGGCTCGGCGCGGACGTCGCGATCGAGGCGGTCGGCACCCCGGAGACCTTCGAGCTGGCGGTGCGGCTGGTCCGCCCGGGCGGGCGCATCGCGAACATCGGCGTGCACGGCAAGCCCGTCCTGCTGCACCTGGAAGAGCAGTGGACCAGGGACATCACGATCACCACCGGCCTGGCGGACGCGTCATCCACCCCCACCCTGATGCGCCTGGTGGCGAACGGCCAGCTGAACGCCAGCCGGTTCATCACCCACCACTTCGGCCTGGACGACATCGAGCGGGCTTACGACGTCTTCAGCGACCCCGCCAGCGGCGCCCTCAAGGTGGTGCTGACCCGCAGCGAAGACGAAGGGGACGAGGAGGACGACGAGCAGGACGAGGCGAGCGAGTGGTGAACGCCTGAGCGACCCGCGCCCAGCGGCCGCCGCCTGACTGCAGTCAGGCGGCGGCCGCTGTCTTGCCGTCCGGTGACCGGGCGGCCTGGCCGCCCCGGGACCTAGGTCCCCTGCGGCCGTGGCGATCGGCCCTGCCTGCGGCTAGGGCCGGCCAGCGAGGCTGGCTAGCGGATTCAGCGGGGTCATTTCCGCTGAGCGACAGGCGAATTGGAGGCGGCCGGTGAGCGTGCTCGAGCTATCCCGGTGGCAGTTCGGCATCACCACGGTGTACCACTTCCTGTTCGTGCCGGTCACGATCGGCCTGGGGTTCCTGGTAGCCGGATTCGAGACCGCGTGGCTGCGGACCGGGGACACCCGCTGGCTGCGGCTGACCAAGTTCTACGGGCGGCTGTTCCTGATCAACTTCGCGATGGGCGTCGTCACCGGGATCGTGCAGGAGTTCCAGTTCGGCATGAACTGGTCCGCCTACTCGCGCTACGTCGGCGACATCTTCGGCGCGCCGCTGGCGATCGAGGCGCTGCTGGCGTTCTTCCTTGAGTCCACCTTCCTCGGGCTGTGGATCTTCGGCTGGGACCGGCTGCCCCCTAAGGTGCACGCGGCCTGCATGTGGATCGCCTCCGTCGGCACCCTGCTGTCCGCGTACTTCATCCTGGCGGCGAACTCCTGGATGCAGCACCCGGTCGGCTACCACTACAACCCGGTCACCCACCGGGAGGAGCTCACCAGCTTCCTCGCCGTGATGACCAACCCGGAGCAGCTCGGCACGTTCCCGCACACCATCGCCGCCTGCTTCCTGGTGGCCGGCGGCCTGGTCACCGGCATCGCCGTGTGGCACCTGCTGCGCCGTCCAAGCCCGGACACGGCGGGGGCGTTCCGCAGCGCGGCCAAGGTGGGCGCGATCACCACGCTGGTCGCCGCGGTCGGCACCATGGTCACCGGCGACATCCTCGGCAAGCTGATGACGATGTACCAGCCGATGAAGATGGCGGCGGCCGAGGCGCTCTACCACACCGCGCAGCCCGCCCCCTTCTCGCTGTTCACCATCGGCACCCTCAACGGCTCAAAGCCCGTCTTCCAGGTCACCGTGCCCCGGATACTGTCCTTCCTCGCCACCGGCAACTTCTCCGGCCAGGTCAAGGGCATCGACAACATCCAGGCCCTGTACGCGCAGGTCTACGGCCCCGGCTCGTACACGCCGATCATCCCGGTGGCGTACTGGAGCTTCCGGCTGATGATCGGCCTCGGCCTGCTGGCCACGCTGATCGCGCTGGTCGTGCTGTGGACGCTGCGCAAGGGCCGGGTCCCCGCGGCCTCCGGGTCGGCTCGCTCCCGCCTGCTGCGGTGGGCGGCGATCACGCTGCCGTTCCTGCCGCTCGCCGCGATGTCCGTCGGCTGGATCTTCACCGAGCTGGGCCGCCAGCCCTGGCTGGTGTTCGGGCAGCTGAAGACGAGCGCCGGGGTGTCGGCCAACTCGGCCGGGGAGGTGCTCGCCTCGGTGATCATCCTCACGCTGCTGTACGGCGTCCTCGCCGTCATCGAGGGCGGGCTGATGTTCAAGTACGCCCGCGCGGGCCTGGACGTCGAGGAGCCGGCCGGCCCGGCCGACGGCGACCAGGAACCGCTGGCCCTCGTCTACTAGTCCGGGAGCAGGAACCTCATGCATCTGTCCGACCTCTGGTTCATCGCGATCGCCGTGCTCTGGGCCGGCTACTTCATCCTCGAGGGCTTCGACTTCGGCGTCGGCATCCTGCTGCCCGTCCTCGGCCGGGACCAGGCCCGCCGCCGGGTCATGATCAATACGATCGGGCCCGTCTGGGACGGCAACGAGGTCTGGCTGCTCACCGCCGGCGGTGCCACCTTCGCCGCGTTCCCCGGCTGGTACGCGGCCATGTTCAGCGCTTTCTACCTGCCGCTGCTGCTGATCCTGGTGGCGCTGATCATCCGCGGGGTCGCGTTCGAGTACCGCGGCAAGCGGGCAGGCGCGGCCTGGCGGCGCGGCTGGGACGCGGCGATCTTCATCGGCTCGCTGCTGCCCGCGATCTTGTGGGGCGTGGCCTTCGGCAACGTGCTGCACGGCATCCCGCTGAACGCGGCCCACAACTACGCGGGCAACTTCTTCACCCTGCTGAACCCCTACTCGCTGCTCGGCGGGCTGGCCACGCTGTCGCTGTTCACCCTGGACGGTGCCCTGTTCCTGGCCCTGAAGACCATGGGCCAGCTGCGCCGCCAGGCCACCGCGGTGGCCCGGCTGGCCGGGGTGGCGGCCGTCCTCGCGGGCGGCGGCTTCCTCGCCTGGACCGAGTTCAGCTACCGGTCGGCCGGCCACGTCGCCACCGGCACCGCCTCGGTGCTGCTGGCCGCGGCGGCCGCGGTCGCGCTGCTGACCGCCGTGTCGGCCACCGTCGGCTGGGGCCTCAGCGGACGGTGCGGCAGGCCCCGCGAGGGCCTGGCCTTCGGCGCCGCCGCGGCCGGCATCGCCGCCGCCACCGGTGCGCTGTTCACCGCCCTGTACCCGAACGTGCTGCCGTCCACCCTGAACGCCGCCTACACCCTGACCACCGGCAACGCGGCCTCCACGGCCAAGACGCTCGCGGTGATGACCGTCGTCGCCTGCATCTTCCTGCCGTTCGTGCTGGCCTACCAGGCCTGGACCTACTGGGTGTTCCGCAAGCGCCTGGGCGCGCCACCGCAGTCCGCGCCGGAGACCCAGTGAAACCATTCGATCCCCGCCTGCTGCGGCACGCCCGGGCGGCCCGGCTGCCGGTCGCGGCCGTGGCGGGGCTCGGCGCGCTGGCGGCCGGCCTGATCATCGTCCAGGCGCAGCTGCTGGCGGGCGCGATCGCGGCGGCGTTCACCGGCGGGGCGACGCTCGGGGCGCTGCGCGGCACCCTGCTGGTGCTGGCCGCGGTGCTGGCCGGGCGGGTCGTGGTCGCCTGGGCGGGCGAGATCGCCTCCTACCGGGCCAGCGCGGCGGTCAAGGCGGAGCTGCGCCGCCGCCTGCTCGCCCGGGCCGTCCAGCTCGGTCCGCGCTGGCTGGCCGGCCGCCGCCGGGCCGAGCTGACCGCGCTGGCCACCGAGGGCATCGAGGCGCTTGACGGGTACTTCGCCAAGTGCCTGCCGCAGTTCGTGCTGGCGGCCATCGTGCCGCTGGCGGTCCTGGTCCGGGTCGGCTGGGCCGACCCGCTGGCCGCGCTGACCATCGCCGCCACGCTGCCGCTGGTCCCGCTGTTCGGCGCCCTGGTGGGGAAGATGACCGGCAACTACGCGGAGCAGCGGTGGCACGCGCTGGCGGTGCTCTCCCATCACTTCCTCGACGTGGTCTCCGGGCTGCCGACCCTCAAGGTGTTCGGCCGCTCCCGGGAGCAGCGGACCGAGATCGGCAAGGTCACCAGCGACTACCGGCAGGCCACCATGCGCACGCTGCGGGTGGCGTTCCTGTCCTCCTTCGTGCTGGAGCTGGTGGCCACCATGTCGGTCGCGCTGGTCGCGGTCGGGGTCGGGCTCAGCCTGGTCTACGGGCACCTGGACCTGCGCACCGGGCTCCTCGCGCTGATCCTGGCGCCCGAGGCGTACCTGCCGCTGCGCCAGGCGGCCGCGCAGTTCCACGCCAGCGCCGACGGCCTGGCCGCCGCGGATGCGGCGGTCGAGGTCATCGAGGCGCCAGTCCCGGCCGCGGGGCAGCGACGGGCTCCCGTCCCGCGCGCCATCCGGGCCGAGGCGGTCAGCGTCACCCACCCGGGCCGGGCCGCCGCCGCCCCGGACCACTTCTCCGCGCTGCTGCGGGCGGGAGAGATCACCGTGCTCGCCGGGCCAAGCGGCACGGGGAAATCGACGCTGCTCGACCTCCTGCTCGGCTTCGCCCAGCCGTCGTCCGGCCGCATCCTGGTCGACGGCGACGACCTGGCCGGCCTGGACCCGGAAAGCTGGCGAGCCCAGGTGGGCTGGGTCCCGCAGCAGCCCTACCTGTTCCCCGGCCCGGTCGCGGCCAACATCAGGCTCGGCTGGCCCGGCGCACCGGACGAGGCGGTCGCGGCCGCCGCCCGCGCGGCCGCCCTGGATGACGTGCCGCTGGACCGGCTGGTGACCGAGCGCGGCGGCGGGCTGTCGTCCGGTCAGCGCCGCCGGGTCGCGCTCGCCCGCGCGCTGCTGCCCGGCCGCCCGGTCCTGCTGCTCGACGAGCCCACCGCGGGGCTCGACCAGGAACGGGAGGAACGGGTCCTCGCCGCCCTGTCCGCGCAGGCCGCGGCGGGCGCCATCGTGGTCATCGCCGCCCACCACCCCCGGGTCATCGCCGCCGCGGACCAGGTAGCGCGGCTGGCCCTAGCCCCGGCCCCGGCCCCGGTCACCCCGGCCGCCCAGTACCAGGAGCTCCCGGCATGACGACCTACTCGCGGGGCCGTGACGGCCGGCGGCTCGCGCTCGCGGGCGCCGCCGGGACACTGGCGGCGCTGTCCTCCATCGGGCTGCTTGCCACCTCGGCCTGGCTGATCTCCCGGTCCGCGCAGCATCCCCCGGTGCTGTACCTGATGGTGCCGGTGGCGGCGGTGCAGGCGTTCGGGATCGGCCGTAGCTGCTTCCGGTACGCGGAACGGCTGGCCGGCCACGACGCCGCCCTGCGCATCCTGGCCCGGATGCGGACGTCGGCCTACGACCGCCTGGAGCGCCTCGCCCCGGCCGGCACGGCCGTGTTCCGTTCCGGTGACCTGATCAGCCGCCTGGTCAGCGACGTCGACGCGACCACCGGCCGCTGGCTCCGGGTCCGCCTGCCGTACGCGGTCGCCCTGGTCACCGGGATGGTGGCCGTCGCCGTCATGGCGGCCCTGCAGCCGGTGTCGGGCCTGGTGCTCGCGCTGTCGCTGGCCGCCGCCGCGCTGGCCGCCCCGCTGCTGGCCAGCGTCATCGGCTACCAGGCGGAAGGCCGGCTGGCGGCGCTGCGCGGCGAGCTCGCGGCCGCCACCGCCGACCTGCTGAACGGGGCCGGGGAACTGTCGGTGTTCAGCAGCGGCACGGGCGCGCTGCGCGACGCCACCGCGGCCGGCGCGGCGGTCACCCGGGTGCAGGCGCGGGCCGCGGCCGCCCGCGCGCTCGGCACGGCCGTGAGCACCCTGGCGGCCGGCGCCGCGCTGTGGCTGTGCCTGGCGTTCGGCGTCGAGGGGGTGCGCTCCGGGGCGGTGCCCGGGGTGGCGCTGGCGGTCCTGGCGCTGACCCCGCTGGCAGTGCACGAGCTGTTCAGCGACCTCGGGCCGGCCGCCCAGGAGATACCGCGGCTGCGCTCCTCCGCCGCCCGGGTGTCGCAGGTGCTGCGCTCACCGGACCCGGTGCGCGAGCCCGCCCGCCCCGCGCCGCTGCCCGGCCCGCCCTACGACATCCGGGTAGCCGGCCTGACCGCCCGCTGGGAGCCGGACGGCCCCGACGTGCTGAACGGGGCCGGCCTCTGGCTGCCGGCCGGGAGCCGGGTGGCGGTGACCGGGCCGAGCGGGTCAGGCAAGACGACGCTGGCGATGGTGCTGCTGCGCTTCCTCGACCCGGCCGCGGGCACGGTGACCCTGGCCGGGACGGACATCACCGAACTGGACTCCTACGCCCTGCGGTCCGTCATCGGCCTGTGCGAGCAGGACGCGCACATCTTCGACTCCACCCTGCGGGAGAACCTGCGGCTGGCCCGCCCGGCCGCCACCGACGCCGAGCTGCGCGACGCCCTGGGCCGGGCCCGGCTCGGGGACTGGGCCGACAGCCTCCCCGCGGGCCTGGATACCCCGGTCGGCGAGCACGGGGCGCGGCTGTCCGGAGGCCAGCGGCAGCGCCTGGCGCTGGCCCGGGTGCTGCTGGCCGATTTCCCGGTGGTGATCCTGGACGAGCCCGCCGAGCACCTGGACGAGGGAACGGCCGCCGCCCTGACGGCCGACCTGCTGACCGCCACCGCCGGGCGCACCGTGCTGCTGATCACGCACCGCCCGGTGCCGCCGGGCCAGGTCGACCAGGTGCTCCGCCTGTCCGGCGGCCGGCTCTCATCCCTCGCCACTCCCGCCACCCCCGCCACCGCCTAGAAATCCGAGATCAGGAGCAGTCAATGCCAGCAGAGCACCGCACCAGCGCGCGCATCGTGGTGGGGGTGGACGGTTCGCCCTCCTCCGTGAGCGCCCTGCGCTGGGCCGTCAAGCAGGCCGGGCTGACCGGCGCGACCGTGGACGCCGTGATCAGCTGGCACTACCCGGCCTCAGCAGGCGGCTACGGATGGGCGCCGATCGGGGTGGGAGCCGCGTTCGACTTCGCCGAGAACGCGGAGAAGGTCCTGGCCGCCGCGATCAGCGAGGCCGCACCGCCGGACAGCGCGGTCGACGTGCGCGCCCGCGTGGCCGAGGGCAACGCCGCGCAGGTGCTGCTCGATGCCGCCGACGGCGCCGACCTCCTGGTGGTGGGCAGCCGCGGGCACGGCGGATTCACCGAGGCACTGCTGGGCTCGGTCAGCCAGCACTGCGTCCATCACGCGCACTGCCCGGTGGTCGTCATCCGCGGCCCGGTAACTTAAGCTGCCGACGAGACTGACGGAGACCGGATCCCCCCAGCTAGCGATATTATTACGGAACTTTTTGGCAGCATGGAAATAATTTGGTGTCCTAGCACCAAATTATTTCCACTCTAAGCCATTGGCCTGCGGCCACGTGACCAGAGTGGCGCTGGTGGCGCTGCCCGCGGGGAAGCTGCCGGGCTACCGCTGCTGCAGGGCGTTCAGCGAAGCCGCGATCTCATCCGCCCACTGCGTGATGAGCTGCCAGTCACGGAAGTCGCCGCTCATCCCGCGAACCACCAGGAGCGAGGCTCGCTGGGCGAGGCTGAGGGCCTGCGGGTCGAGTTTGCCGGTGAACATCCGGTAGTCGCGGGCCTCGATGTCCTGCCGGATCCGGGTGACGTCAGCGGGCTCCTGCTCCAGCGACTGCACGAACTTCCTGGCCGGATCACCGACCGGCCCGCTGGAGAACAGCCACACCGGGCGGACGGCCAGCGCGTCGCGGAACCGGATCGCGAAGTCCCGGGCCTCGGCCAGCCAGTGGCCGACGTAGACGGCGCTGCCGAGGATCACGGCGTCGTAGCCGTCCAGGGAGTCAACCGCCGCGGGCGGAACAATGTCGACGGCGATGTCGTCAGTGGCCAGACGCTGGCCGATGGCGCGAGCGATCTCGGTGGTTGACCCGTGCCCGGATGCCGCCGAAATCAGCACTCGCGATCGGTCCTCGGTGCTACTCATCAGGTGCTCCATCGGGTGAGGGGTCAGGGCTCCGGCATGAGCCACTCACCGTCGAGTCTTCCCCCCGGCCAGCTTCTGCCGTCACGGCGCAACGGCCCCACCCGGCCGGGACCTTCGTCCCCGGACACGGGGACGGGACATGCTGCCAGGGAGGCGTCAGCGGGGATACCGGTCCTGCAGCACGCGGATGAGCGCCAGGCGTACCTGTTCCACCAGCGCGTCGGGGCCCTGGTCGGCCAGGGCGCCTTCGGCCGCGGCCAGGTCGGCCGCGAGCAGCCCGTCGTGGAAGACATCGGCTACCCAGCGGGAGAAGTCGTGTCCGGGGCAGTGGTGGCGCAGCACCCCCTCGTCGCAGCCGGCCAGCTCAGCTTCGAGCTGGCCGAGGTTGGCGGCGACGGCTCCGGTCGGCGCGCCGGGCCCGCTGCGGAAGTGGAACCGGCGGGCGGGCTCGACCCCGGCCTGGCCGTACTTGTGCTCATGGCGCAGGTGCGGGGTGACCCGGGAGCCGACGGTGAAGGCGACCGGCTGGCGGGGGTGCTGACGCCAGGCCAGCACGGCCCGCCCGGACGGGCCGTCGAGCAGCCGGGCGATGTCGGCCCGCGGCATTCCCGCGACCGCTGCCGTCAGGTCGACGAACGTGCTGTCGGGGCAGGGCGAGCCGAGCGCGAGCACCGCGTCCAGCGAGGCGAGGGCGTCCGCTGACAGTTCCTCCGGCTTCCAGGTGATCAGCAAGTAACCCTTGGCGGCTGAGTTGAACATGGCGCGGGCGGTACCGGTCCGGCCGAAGGGGCCGTGGGCTTCGTCCACGACCACCCACTGCGGCAGCCCGGTCGCGGCCCGGTGAGCCTCGATCTCGCCCGCCAGGCGGGTCGCGTAGCTGGCCTGCCGGTCGACGGCGAGGTGGGACACGTCGACGACCACCGAGGAGTAGCCGTTGCGCAGCAGGCGCACCACGTCGGCCGGCTCGGCCAGGCCGTCTTGCTGCCCGCCGGTGACGAACACCCCGTGCAGCTTGCCCAGTCCCCGGTGGTCGCCCTCGGGGTCGAAGATGACCAGGGAGTAGCCGAGCCGGACCAGTTGCTCGAGGATCAGCCCGGCAAGGTACGACTTGCCGCCTCCGGTGCCGCCGCAGACGGCGACATTCAGTTGCGAGGCGGGCAGCGGCACCGCCCGGCCGAGATCGTCCGTGCCCAGGATGAGCTGCCACCGGCGGGAGTGCAGGCACCCGCCTCCGGCCAGCAGCGGTCCGCGGAGCAGCTCCGCCACGCCCGCGCCGTCCGGCCGGGTCAGCACCACGTCCGCGTGCGCGCGGAGGGCGTCGACCGCGTTGGCGACGGCCACCCCGACCTCGCAGGCATCAAGCAGGCTGTGGTCGTTCTCGGCGTCGCCCACGCCGATCGCGTTGTGCCGGGACAAGCCCAGGTCGTCTAGTGCCGCGCGGAGGCCGGCCCCCTTGGTCACCCCGGCGGGCAGGATCATCAGCTCACCCCGGTTACGCACCAGCCGGCAGTCCAGGCCGAGCGCGCGGATTACCTCCGAGGCGCCCGCCTCGTCCGCCGCCGCGCAGGCGACCAGCACCTGCCCGGTGCGGTGCGCGATCCCGCGGCTGTCCAGCCCGGCGCTCACCGCGCCGCCGACCGGGACCGCCAGCAGGCGGACGCCGGCCCGGGTGGCCAGCACGGCGCCGTTCTCGGCGACGATCGCGTCGACCTGGTCCAGGGCATCGGGGAAGACGGCCAGCAGTTCGCTCACGATCCGCCCGGTGACCAGGATGACCCGGATCTGCCGGGCCCGGGCCTCGGCCAGCGCCGCCGCCGTGTCCGGCCTGACCTGGCCGTCCGCCAGGGTGCCGTCGTAATCGAGCGCCACCGCCCGGAAATACCCGGGCGCCTGCGGGGCCGTCGCCGCTGTCCGGGATGCCATGCCCGTCCCACCTCCGGCGCGGATTGGCTGACAGCGCCTAAGTCCATCGTGCCGCGTCGCGGCCGGCTAGGCCAGGGGAGCAGGTCCCCTGGCCGCGGGACCAAGGGCGGCCGCCCCGGTCTCGGCCACCCGAGGCTGTAACGCAGGTGAAGCGCCGCGCTCCAGGCGCTCGGCAATCCAGACCTTGATGATGGACTGGCGGTTAACCCCAAGGCGCCGTGCTTCTCGGTCGAGAGACTCGATCATCCACGTCGGGAAGTCGACATTCACCCGCCGCTGCTCCAGGCCTGGCCTCCGGGCGGCTGACATGTCTAGATGAGCGGTAACGTCTTCGCCGTCGTCGAACGCCCGGTCAAATTCCTCAGACTTCATAAAGCCGTATCTCCTCGTCCCGTGCGCGGCGGACGGAGATGATCCTGATCCTCTCCTGCCGGTATGTCGTCACAGCCGACCAGTGCTTGCCGTCCATCCGTCCAATCACAAGCCAGCGCGGCTCATCCGTGTTCCGCGCAGGCACCTCCACGCGCAGGGGGTCCTGCCACAGCTGCTGTGCTTGAACGAAGTCAACTCCATGCTTCTCGCGGTTGGCCGCACTCTTGACAGGATCGAACTCAAACTCCATCTATATACCTCCAGGGTATACGGAGCATACCTTGGAGGTCCAATCCCCGTGGCTCAGTAACCGTGGGCGTCCAGGATCTTCTCGCTCTCGGACCACAGGCGCTGGGCGGCCGCGTCATCCAGCGCCTTGTCGTCGGGGGTCTCCTCGGCCCGGTCGAAGAAGTAGCGGCCAGGATCGCGGGCGCCCTCGGGGTCAGTCGCCAGCCAGACCAGGGTCTCGGCCGGCTGGTCGGGGCTGAGCTGGTCCTTCATGGTGGCGTACCAGGCCCGCATCCCCTCGCCCGCGTGGTTGACGAAGTTGGTCGCCACCACCCCCGGGTGCATGGACTGGGCGACGATGCCGTCCGGTCCCCAGCGCCGCACCAGCTCCCGGGTGAACAGCAGGTTGGCCAGCTTGGCGTGGCAGTAGGCCGTACTCGGGTCCAGGCCGGCCGCGTCGCCCTGCAGGTCGTCGAAGTCCAGTCCCGGGCTGTTGCGGTGCCCGGTCGAGGACACCGCGATCACCCGCACCGAGCCCGCGGGGCTGACCGCGACCGCCGCGTCCAGCAGCGGCTTGAGCTCCCGGGTGAGCAGGAACGGGGCCAGGTGGTTGGTGGCGAACACCGCCTCCAGGCCCTCCGCGGTGATGACCCGCCGGTCCCGCGGCCCGCCGGCGTTGTTGATCAGCACGTCCACCCGCGGGGTCAGCTCCGCGATCTGCCCGGCGACCTTCTCCACCTCCGACAGCAGGCTCAGGTCGGCCTGGAGCATGGTGAAGTTCCCCGGCGCGGCCACGGCCGCCTCGATCTCCCGGGTGGCCTGCGCGATCCGCTCGGGGTCGCGTCCCACCCCGATCACCTGCCAGCCGGCCTCGGCTAGCTGGCGGGCCGTCGCCCGCCCGATTCCCGCGCTCGCCCCGGTGACGACCGCGACCGGGTGGTTAGCGTCAAGGCTCACTGCGACCTCCTAGTATTCCGCCGCGAGGGCAAGCGGCTCCGCGCCGTCCTCGTGGGTCATCCAGTGGACGAACCGGTGCATGGTGTACATCGCGTCGTGGGGGTTGCCGATGGTGGACGGGCCCGACTCGCCGATGCGGACGATGCGCTGGGCTCCGGCCGAGGCGAGCCGGTCCCGGTAGTCCGGCATGCGCGCAGGAGGGTAGAAGCCCACCGTCTGGGTGGCGACGTTGACGTACCTGACCGCGTCGTCGAGCGAGTCGACCCGCACGACGTTGGCGGTCTTGTTGACCGGGTGGAAGTCGACCGGCGCGGCCGAGCGGATCACCAGGCCCGAGCCGTCGGTGCTGCCCCACCCGCGGTAGTCGTCGTCCGTCATCAGCAGCGCCTCGATCTCCTCCTTGAGGTCGCGGTCGTAGGGGCGCAGGTCGCCGGACGCGGCGGCGCGGGCCGCGATGTAGTGCTGCAGCCGGGCGGCGAAGCGGTCGACCTCGTCCTGGCCGCCCTCGACGAACTGGAAGCGGCTGGCGACGCAGGCCTCCTGGTTCATCGCCATCACGTCGGCCGCGGTCAGCTCGGCGACCCGGTCGGCCGACGCCTCCGACGCGAACGCCTCCCGGCCGACCATCGAGATCGAGGTCTTGGGGTCGAAGGAGACCAGTTGCAGGCCCGGTCCCAGGTACCTGATCACGTTGCTGATCGCGTCGCCGCCGCCCCACGCGACGATCTTGTCGAAGAACTGCGGCCGGTAGAAGATCCCCTCCACCGACTCGTCGCCGCCCCGCCAGTAGACGGCCGACATGGACCGGACGACGGGGTGGGCGGGGTCCAGGTCGGCCATCGTCCGCAGGATCGCGACCATGAAGAACGGATCGGCCGACGACATCTTGAACAGGTTCACCGCCTTGACCAGGGCTCCCTGCGCGACCGACTTCACCGCGACGCCGGGGGAGTTCCCCGGCAGCACGTGCACCAGGCGCGGCGCGAAGGCGCGGACGAAGCTGCGGCGGCCGTGGAAGTCGCGCTTGGGTACCCAGCCGTCGAGCGCCTTCGGATCGGGGAAGTTCTGTTCCACCTCGGCCAGCAGCACCCGCTTGTCCAGTTGCGAGACCGCGTGCTGGCTGACCGCCTGCAGCATCGAGCGCGGCAGCACGTGGGTGGCGGCCATCCGGTCGAAGCACTCCTGGACGTGCACGTTGCCGGGCGCGGCCAGCCGCTGCCCGGTCTCGGCCAGGAAGTCGATGATCTCCGCCAGCGGCACGTCGAGCAGCGGGGGGACCTCCAGGCGGGACGGCACCGCCTTGTCGTAGTCGATCTTCGGTGTGCTGAAGGCGACCCCCAGGTCGCGCGAGCGGTGCAGCTCGTCCGAGCCCTCGACCAGCTCGCCCCGGTAGAAGAACGGCGCTGAGACCACCTCGCCGCGACTCACGAGACACCCCGCACGTAGGCGTCGACCGTGCCCGCGCAGGTGATCTTGTCGTCGCCCACGATGTCCTTGAGCCGGGCCACGCTGTCCTCGATCGACGGGCCGGCGTTGCCGCAGCTCGGACAGCGGTCGTAGCTGAGCGTGATCTTGTCGCCGGTGATTACCCCGCCCCACCGGCCGTCCAGTGAGATGTCGACGAACCCGGCCCGTCCCTCGACCTCGCCCCGGTAGCCGTGCGGGACCGCGGCGTCGCCGCCGTGGTCGAGGACGATCGGCACCAGCCACGGCGGCACGTGGTACCGGCCGGCGTCGCCGCACTTGGGCATGCCCGAGTTGATCTCCTGCATCGAGTACATCTGGAACTGGCGGCCCGCGGGGATGCTGAAAGTCTGGTAAACGACGTCCCGGTAGTCCGGCGGCAGCACCGCCCCCTTGAGGCCGCCCCCGACGTACAGGCAATTGTCGGGGTTGAAGTCGCCGCCGTGGCCGCGCTCGCGCACCGCCGAGGCGATCGCGTAGAGGCCGGCCCACATGCCGCCGATCATGAACGGCTTCTCGCGGTTGGCGATCATGTGCTCGGCCGTCAGCCCGACCGCCGCGTCCAGGGCCGCCTGCCGCTCCCGGGCCACCCGCTCGAACTCGGCGATCTCACCCGGCCGGGCGCTGCCGTCGGCGATCTTCTTGCGCATCAGGATCTGCCGGGTCATGCTGCCGATGGTGACTGGCTCCACCGGGTAGTTCCAGCGCGGCCACTCCGGGTTGCCGAAGGCGGCCTTCTGCGCCTCGCCGATCTTGATGTTGCGGGGGGCGGCGGCCGCGACGCCGGTGCCGACCATCAGCCGGTTCTGCTCGGGCACTACGCCCGAGCCCCAGGAGAACACGGCGACCGTGTCCACCTGCGACCAGGCGATGTCCTTGGCCGAGCCGATCAGCATGGCCGACTTCCCGGTGGTGCCGCTGGAGCAGGTGACGTAGTGCCCCATCGCGACCAGCTGGTCGATCCAGTCGTCGATGTCGTTGATGGCGGACGGGTCGACCGGGCTAACCGGGTAGGCCGAGACCGTGTTGAGCCAGTTCGTCAGCCGGTCCCACTTGCCCCCGGTGAGGTAGCTCTCCGGGTAGCCCTTGTAGGCGGTGTGCGGGAGCAGCAGGGGCACCACGTCCTCGATCGCGCTGATCTCGGCCGTCCCGGCGTCCCGGGCGCGCAGCCCAAGCAGCCTGATCCGCTCCCGCTGCTGCTGAAAGCGCTCGTTGAGCGCCTCGACCTGCAGCGGCCGGATGTCCGCGGCGGAGTAGTCGAAGCGGTCCCGGCTCTTGGCCTGCCCGGTCAGCTTGTCGATCGCGGCGCTCAAGTCAGTCTCCCTGGAGGACTGCCGAAATAATGATCCTCTGACGTATCATTAACCGTTGGCGCGGGGAAGGCAAGCACTACTTTGGTCCGCTGGGAGATGATGCGGGGGATGACCGCTACGCATCGTCCCAAGGCCGGCCGGCCCACTCGCGACCAGGCGCAGGCCCGCCACGTGGCCATGCTGGAGACCGCGCTTGATCACTTCCTCAATCTCGGTTTCGAGCAGACCACCATCGAGTCGGTCGCCCGCTCGGTCGGCATGACCAAGCGCACGATCTACGCGCGCTACCCCGACAAGGTCGCCCTGTTCCACGCGGCGGTGGGCCTGGCGATCGATCGCTTCGCGGTCTCCCAGGAGCAGATCGAGGCGACCGAACGCGGCGACATCGAGCAGACCCTGATCGCGTTCGCCTGGCTGCGCATCGAGCAGGTGATGACGCCCAACGGCCTCAAGCTGCAGCGGATCATCAACACCGAGGCCTACCGCTTCCCGGAGATCCTGGCCGAGTCCTACGAGATCGGGGCCGGCCCGTCGGTGCGCTTCCTGGCCAGCCTGCTGGCCCGCGAGACCGCGGCCGGCCGCCTGTCCGTGCAGCAGCCCGAACGCGCGGCCGTCGTCTTCCTCAGCATGGTGGTCAGCGGTCCGGTGCGGACGATCGTCATCGGCAACCAGCTGAGCCGGGACGAGATCGAGGACCGGCTCAGCTACGCCGTGCGGCTGTTCCTGGACGGCGCCCGTTCCCGCTTAGTGGAACTGAGGTATAGGTCACAGCGTTTTCCCAGGTTACGCTCCGCGGACTGGGACTCCAGTGACACTCGCATGATTCAGAGGTCAACAATGATGGGTGACAGAGCGGTTACTCAAACAAGTATTAGATCGGTTTCGACGGCACGGCGCCATATACGGAAGCGTTCCCTCGGGCTCCTCGGGATCGCGCTGGCCGCGGTTCTGGCGCTGGGCGCCTGCAGCAGCTCTTCCAGCTCGCCGAGCGGCGGTTCCACTACGTCCGCGGCCGCCAGCGCGACCGCGCCCGCGAGCGCGGCGACCGGCGGTTCGACGGCCGCCGCGGCGGCCGGCAGTGATATCGGGCTCACCGCCACCAGCATCCGCATCGGCGTGATCGCCGACGTGAACACCGCGGTGAACCCGGGCCTGTTCCAGAAGAACGTCAACATGGTGAAGGCGTGGGCGGCCATCGTCAACGCCAAGGGCGGCCTGGCCGGCCGCCAGGTGCAGGTGGACTTCTGCGACTCCAAGCTGGATCCCAACGCGACCACCAACTGCATGATCCAGGCCTGCAGCCAGGACTTCGCCCTGGTCGGCACGGCAGCGCTGGCGCTGCTCAGCCCGTCCCAGATCGACAGCTGCAAGAACTCCTCCGGCCAGGCGACCGGGATCCCGAACCTGGAGGGCATCACCCAGACCGCGTCGGTGCAGTGCGACGCGGACACCTTCATGATCGGCGGTAACGATCCGACGCTGTGCGCCACCAGCAAGGACAACCCGCAGACCTACACCGTGCCGGTGGGCGACGACAAGTGGCTGGCCAAGCAGCACCCGGGCCTGCACGGGATCTTCGTGTACAACACCGACTCGCCGACCGCCAAGCTGAACGAGCTCCCGGTCTACAACGCGGACGTCGCGCAGGCGGGAATCAAGCTGGACGGGCTCGGCTACTACGGGTCCTCGTGCACGCAGCCGCAGAGCGCGCTGATCCCGACCGTGCTGGTGATGAAGCAGCATGGCTCGACGTTCGCCCAGGACGGCTCGTGCCCGGGCAACTTCGAGCAGCTTCAGGCCGAGGCCAAGGTGCAGGGGGTAACCGGCGTCACGTGGATGTGCGCCGGCGGCTGCTACGCGCCCTACTACATCGCCCTGAACCCCTCGGTCACCGAGGGCACCTACCAGAACCTCACCTCGATCGCGTTCTACACCGAGTACCAGGACAACCCGACCCTGGCGGCGGAGGTGAAGCAGCTCGGCGGCATCAACAACGTGGACAGCAACGCGCTGGCCTCGTACGTCGAGGCGCTGCTGTTCCAGGACGCGGTCACTAAGGCGGCCGCCACTGGCACGCTCAACCGCCAGTCGCTGTTCACCGCGCTGAACACCCAGGAGACGGCGTTCAACGCAGACGGGATCGTCGGCGTCACCAACGTCTCGAAGCACGAGCTGAGCCCGTGCTTCGCCATCGCCCGGGTCGTCAACGGCAAGTGGCAGCGGGTCTACCCGGCCCAGGCCACCACGTTCGACTGCAGCCCCAGCAACCTGGTCCAGATCAAGGCCAACCCGTCCGGAACCAGCTGAGTTCCTGACCACCAGGCCGCGGCCGGCCGGCCGCGGCGCTACTGAATGGAGTCGCGGTGACGCCGGCCACCCCGGAGGACTTCTCCCGCCAGTTGTGGGAGATCGAGCAGACTGCGTCCATCCCTGAGCCCGCTGACCAGTGTTTCCTTGACCTGGCCGGTAGATCGCCTAATATCTAACCTAGATTACTGTTTGCGGGGCCTCGGTCTGCCTGGGGTTCTCGCGGTGACGACGCGAGGGAGCGTGACCGTGGCAGCTACGGACGAATCGGCCGTCGCCGGCCCGCTGC
>Ga0265338_10000888_pt1 | contig 50407 bp, 40 predicted proteins | sample 42126metaG_FD_193579 | JGI IMG/M metagenome (GOLD analysis project Ga0265338, IMG submission 193579) | Rhizosphere microbial communities from Carex aquatilis grown in University of Washington, Seatle, WA, United States - 4-21-26 metaG | ecosystem: Host-associated > Plants > Roots > Rhizosphere...
CCCAAAACCAAAGAAGGCCATTTAAAACTGCTTAAAACCATCCATCTGCTTTGCGGCCTTAAACCGGATTTTATTTCATGTACTTACGGGGCCGGGGGCGGGAGCCGTGAAAAGACATTGGATCTTGTCGAGCACATCCAAAACCATCATCATATCCCCTCTGTGGCGCACTTAACATGCGTATTGCATACTAAAAACGAGATCAGGGCTATTCTGGCAGATATGAAACAACGCGGTATTTGCAATGTGCTGGCCTTGCGCGGTGATGCCCCCAAGGACAATCCCAACTGGACGCCGGGAAAGGATAATTTTAAATATAGCTGGGAATTGGTTGCCTTTATCCGGGAGAATTTCAAAGACCATTTTAGTATCGGGGTAGCTGGTTTTCCTGAAGGGCATATCCTTTGTCCTGACCGTGATCTGGATGCCCAATACCTGAAAAATAAGATCACCCACGGAGCTGATTATGTCATCACCCAACTGTTTTTCAATAATCAGGATTACTTTGATTATACGGCACGATTGAAGAAATTAGGGGTTTCATCCCGCATTATCCCTGGTATTTTACCGATCACCGATTACGCGGCCCTGGTGCGTTTCTGTTCCATGTGCGGATCCTCCATCCCCCAGGAAGTGCATGATATTTTCAGGCCGATCGCGGATGATCCTGAAAAAACAATGAACGCGGGCATAGATTTTTGTTTAAAACAATGCAACCAACTCCTTGCCAAAGGCGCTCCGGGCTTGCATTTCTACACGCTCAATAAGATACATCCGGTGGATGTCATTATTAAAGAGACAAAATGATCTATTCAAAACAATACGATATCCTGCGCGATCTTTTGGAACAAAGGATCCTTATTCTCGATGGGGCCATGGGAACGATGATCCAAAAACATAAGCTGACCGAAAGCCAGTACCGCGGCGAACGTTTTAAGGATTGGAAGGGTGATATTAAAGGCAATAATGATCTTTTATCTTTGACCCAGCCTCAGATCATTAAGGAAATCCACCAGCAATATTTTCAGGCCGGCGCGGATATTATTGAAACCAATACCTTCAATAGTAACCGCATCAGCATGGCTGATTATAAGATGGAGTCTTTGGTCTATGAGCTAAATGTGGCCGCGGCCAAGCTTGCCCGTGAAGCGGCGGAACAATTCACCAAAGATACTCCCTCTAAACCGCGATTTGTGGCCGGAGCTTTAGGCCCCACCACACGTACAGCATCTATATCCCCTGATGTCAATAATCCGGCTTTCCGTGCTATTAATTTTGACCAATTAGTAGAAGCTTATTCCCAACAGCTCAAAGGCCTTATTGACGGCGGGGTTGATCTGATCCTGATCGAAACGATCTTTGATACCCTTAATGCCAAAGCCGCGATTTATGCTTATGAAACTGTTTCCGACAAAATGGGGCTCAGGCTGCCGCTGATCATTTCAGGGACCATCACTGATGCTTCAGGCCGCACCCTATCGGGACAAACCACAGAAGCTTTTTGGATCTCCGTTAAACACTCCAAACCTTTAGCCATTGGTTTGAATTGCGCCTTGGGCCCTCAGGATATGCGCGCCTACATAGCCGAGCTCTCGCGCATCGCCGACTGCTTTGTCAGCTGTTATCCTAACGCGGGGCTTCCCAATGCTTTTGGCGAATATGATATGCAGGCCAAAGAAATGGCCGCTATAGTCAAGGAATTCGCCCAAAGCAAATTGATCAATATTCTCGGTGGATGCTGTGGGACAACTCCCCCTCACATTCAAGCAATGGCCCTTGCTGTCAAAGACCTGCCGCCAAGGGGAATACCGCATCCTCAACATTTAAGTTCATTCTCCGGGCTGGAACCCTTGGTCGTCCGGAAAGATACTAATTTTATCAATGTGGGTGAACGGACCAATGTCACCGGCTCCAAACAGTTTGCCCGTTTGATCATTGCCGGGAAATTTGACGAAGCCTTGGTGGTCGCCCGCCAGCAGGTTGAGAACGGCGCCCAGATCATCGACGTCAATATGGATGAGGCCATGCTGAATTCAGCCGAAGCCATGACGACCTTCCTGAATTTGATCGCCTCTGAACCTGATATTTCCCGCGTTCCCATCATGATAGATTCATCCAAATGGTCAGTCATTGAGGCAGGTCTAAAATGCGTTCAGGGAAAATCCATCGTGAATTCCATCAGCCTCAAAGAAGGCGAGGCCTCATTTAGAGAACAGGCCAGGAAGGTCCTTTATTACGGTGCCTCGGCCGTGGTCATGGCCTTTGATGAAAAAGGCCAGGCGGATACGGTTGAAAAGCGCGTCAGCATTTGCCAAAGGGCTTATAAGATATTGACGCAAGAGATCGGTTTCGCACCCTGCGATATTATTTTCGATCCGAATATTTTCGCGATCGCCACAGGTATTGAAGAGCACAATAACTACGCGAAAGATTACTTTGAAGCAACACGCCTTATTAAAGCCAGCTGCCCGGGATGCATGATCTCCGGCGGTGTATCCAATGTTTCCTTTTCATTTCGGGGCAATGATCCTGTGCGTGAAGCCATGCACTCGGTATTTTTATTCCACGCGATCAAAGCCGGCATGGACATGGGCATTGTCAACGCGGGCATGATCAGCGTCTACGATCAAATCCCCCCTGATCTCTTAAAAATTATTGAAGATGTCATCTTAAACCGCCATCCGGACGCGACCGAGCACCTGGTTAATTTTGCCCAAACTGTCAAATCCCAGGGCGAGAAGAAAGTCGAGGACTTAGCCTGGCGCAGCCTTCCCGTTGACCAAAGGCTGGCCCATGCCCTGGTCAAAGGCATTGTTGACTTTATTGACCAGGATACCGAAGAAGCCAGGATCAGGTCAACCCGCCCGCTGGATGTCATTGAAGGCCCACTGATGGCAGGGATGAATATTGTCGGAGATCTTTTCGGTTCCGGCAAAATGTTTTTGCCGCAAGTCGTTAAAAGCGCCCGTGTGATGAAAAAATCAGTGGCTTATTTAAGCCCTTTTATCGAAAAAGAAAAGGATAAGGATGCCAAGGTTGCCGGTACCGTGGTGATGGCAACTGTTAAGGGCGATGTGCATGATATAGGCAAAAATATCGTGGGAGTGGTGCTTGCCTGCAATGGATTTAAGATCATTGATCTCGGTGTGATGACACCCTGTGAAAAAATACTACAGGAAGCGCGCCATCATAAAGCGGACATGATCGGCCTCTCGGGCCTTATAACCCCCTCCTTGGATGAAATGGTGAATGTGGCGGGTGAAATGCAGCGGCAAGGATTTACAATTCCTCTTATGATCGGTGGAGCGACCACCTCGCCCGCGCACACCGCGGTCAAGATAGCGCCGGCTTATGAACATACCGTCATCCACAGCAAGGATGCTTCCCGCTGTGTGGGCGTTTGCCGCAGCCTCATGGAACCCCAGCTGAAAAAAGACCTTGAGTTCAAGACCAAGGCTGAATATCAAAAATTACGTGAAGAACACGCGAGCCGCCAATCTCTCAAATCATTTGTCCCCATTGAGGAAGCCCGCCAAAAGGGCCTTGTTACCGATTGGAAAAAAGCAGATATCACCAAGCCCTTATTCACAGGAATTAAAATTTTTAAGGATTTTGACCTAAACCTGATCCACCAGAAGATCGACTGGTCCCCTTACTTTTTCACCTGGGAATTCAGGGGTAAATTCCCGCAAATCCTTAAAGACCCTGTCATAGGCGTAGAGGCCAAGCGTGTTTATGACGATGCCAATACTCTTTTAGACGAAATTATCAGCAAAAAGCTCCTCCGGGCTAACGGGGTCATCGGGTTTTTCCCTGCCAACTCAGTGGGTGATGATATCGAGCTTTATAAAAATGAGGACCGCAAGGAAGTTTTGGATGTCCTTTATAATCTACGCCAACAGATCCTTGTCAGCCCTGACAAGCCTTTCTTGTCTCACGCGGATTATATTGCCCCCAAATCTTCCGGTATCAAAGATTATATCGGCGCCTTTGCCGTGACAACAGGCATCGGCCTTGATGAATTGGTCAAGAAATTCGAGGCTGATCATGATGATTACAAAAGCATTATGGCCAAAGCCGTGGCTGACCGCCTGGCTGAAGCCTTCGCTGAGCTCATGCATGAGATGGTGAGAAAAAACCTGTGGGGATTTGCCAAGGATGAGAACTTAACCAACGATCAGATCATCCTAGGCCAATACCGGAGCATCCGCCCCGCTCCGGGATACCCCGCATGTCCTGACCATACTGAAAAAGCGACTCTATTTAAGCTTCTTGACGCGTCTAAAAATACGGGCATCTCATTAACGGAAAACTTTGCCATGTTTCCCACCGCCGCAGTCTGCGGCCTGTACTTTGCCCATCCGCAATCGAAGTATTTTGCCATCGGCCAAATTGCCCAGGACCAGGTCATTGATTACGCCAGGCGCAAAAAAATACCAAAGGATGTCGTAGAAAAATGGCTCGGGCCAAACCTGGGATATTAAAAAGGGGACACTTTAAAGTGTCCCCTTTTTAAAAGTCGTGCCTGTCACGACTTTCTTATTTCTTGGTGATATACCGCACTAGATCAACCACGCGGTTGGAATATCCCCACTCATTGTCATACCAGGAAACGATCTTAAAGAAGCGCTTCTCCCCTTTAAGATTGTTCTGGACCGTGGCTAAAGAATCATAGATGGATGAACGCGGATCATGGATGAAATCCGTGGACACCAATTCTTCGTTAGTATAGCCAAGATACCCTTTGAGATAGGTTTCGGAAGCTTTTTTCAGTAAAGAATCAATTTCTTCGATGGATGTTTCCTTGACCGAACGGAAGGTCAGATCAACCACCGAGACATCTGCTGTCGCGACACGAAAGGACATCCCGGTCAATTTGCCTTTGGTCACCGGTAAAACTTCTCCGACGGCCTTGGCAGCACCCGTTGATGAAGGGATGGTATTGATCGCCGCCGCGCGTCCGCCGCGCCAATCTTTCTTGGAAGGGCCGTCCACTGTCTTCTGAGTGGCGGTATAGGCATGGATAGTGGTCATCAAACCTGTCTCGATCCCGATGCCTTCCTTAATAAGTACATGTACGAGCGGTGCCAGGCAATTGGTGGTACAGCTGGCATTGGAAATGATATTATGCTTGGCCGCGTCATATTCCTGCTCATTGACGCCCATGACGATGGTCTTGACATCGCCCTTGGCAGGCGCAGAAATAATGACCTTTTTGGCACCAGCCTGTAAATGGCCGGCGGCTTTTTCGCTTTCCGTGAAAAGACCGGTGGATTCAATGACAATATCCACACCCAAAGCCTTCCAGGGCAATTCTGCCGGGGTTTTGGTTGCCATGACACATTTTGTCTTATGGCCGTTGACCACGATGGTGTCAGACTCTGTTTTGGAAGGATCACTTTTGAGAGTCGAAACCGAATGTTTGAATTTACCTTGAACTGAATCATATTTAAGCTGATAAGCGAAATAATCCGCGTCGGTTGAAACATCAACGACAGCCACCACATCGATTTCCTTGCCTAAAAGCCCTTGATCGCAGATCGCCTGGAACACCAAGCGTCCGATACGCCCAAATCCGTTAATACCCACTTTGACTGACATTTTTGCCTCCTGTGTTTATAAACCTGCCTGGAATCATTAAAGCCTATTTTTCTATTGTTCCAACTGATTCATGATCTTGGTATAAACTTCCTGGGCAACTCCAACGCTCGGTAGAAGGTCTTTGCGGGCTTTGACACGAAGTTTACTGGTGGTCAAATTGATCTGAATAATATCAACGGTCACATGATTGCCATAAACCATGGCCACGATCTCGCCATCCTTTGGACGCGCATCCGAAATGGTGCCCATGATCGAAAGGACCTTTTGGGCCGCGGCAAACAGTTCTTCCTGGCCTTTGCTGCTGACACCTTCAAAACTATCCCTGCTGATAGCATACCCGCCAACCGCCCCCACGCCGCCGATGACCAAAAACACACAGCCGCTGGAGAAAATACAAATAAAAGCCGCTAAGAGTATTTTAAAAGATTGCTTGGCCATTTTTAGCCTTTGCCGGGTTTAGCCCCATGATTAGCTTTTTTGGAACGCCAATTTAACTTTCCCTTACGTAATCTTTTGCTCATTTTGCCTCCCTAAGTATTGCTTTTAATTGATTTATTTTACTGATAATCCGCCACGGTTTCAAATCTTTTAATTCTTTTTTGGAGCTTGATCCCGTGGCCACCGCCGCCATGCGCACGCCTGCCCTACGGGCACAGTTTACATCAATTGTCATGTCTCCGATATACAAAACTTCTTTCCTGTCGATCTTAAGGCGGCTGGCGATATCCCATAATATCTCCGGGTCTGGCTTGGGTTTTTCGACACGGTCCGCGCAAAGTACCACGTCAAAAAACGGCATAATGCCCAACACCTTTAAGATAATGCGCGTGAATTTGGTCGGGCGATTACTGGCAATGGCCGTTTTATACCCTTGGGCCTTTAGGTATTTCAGGGTCTCCAGGGAGCCGGGAAGTAATTTTACCGCTCCCTTGACTTTCAGGGCTTGGGTATGATGCGGCCGGTAAACGGCGATCGCCCTGTCCGCCAATCCTTCCCCGACGAAATGGACCATCAGCTTGCGGTCCCCTCCGCCGACACTGCGCTTTATCTCAAGATCACTACGGCCGGCAAAGCCTAACGAATTTAAAGTATAATTGACGCTTTGGCTCACCGCCTTATAGGCGTTGACCAGCGTGCCATCCAGATCAAATATAACCAGCTTAATCATGATTGTTTGAGGGTGGAAGCGAATAAAACGACAAGCCCTGCCACAGCCAAAACCGGCCCTATAAAAGCCTTGAATACCATAACAACGGCATCCCATTGCTGTAATACAAGGGTGATCCCCAGTATCGTCAATAAAAAACCGGTCATAAATACGGTCGCTTTACGCCACATCGATCCTCACTTGCCGCTGGGCTTCGCTGGATTGGGGACGGCTTTTCCAGCGCCGATGCATCCATCCCCATTCAGTGGGATATTTGCGGATATACCTTTCAATGATATTCGTCAGTTTCTGGACATTATACTGGATAGTTTCTTCATCCGTCGCCTTTTCTTCCAGGTAAAAATGCTTTTCGATCACCAGTTTATGCCTGTCGCTGTCCCCCTGGCGCAGGGTGAATATCGGCAACAATGGCGCACCCGTGCGCATGGCAAAAATGATCGGGCCTGTCGCTGTCCCTGCTTTCTGGCCGAAGAAATCAACATAAACACCTGATTTGCTGCCGGTATTCTGGTCGAGCAAAACTACCAGCAATTCCTTGTCGCGTAAAGCTTTGAGCGATTGGGCGACACAGGCCTCGCGGGGATAACTATGCACGGTCTTAAGCCCCATACGCGTGCGTGAAGCCTGGAAATCCTTTTCAATGATCTCATCCCGGCTGGGACGGATGATAGCGTTTGTTGGATAGCCCATTTGGGCCAGGTAAAGCAGCATCATGGGAAAATTGCCGAAATGCGCGGAAATACCGATGACACCTTTGCCTTCTTTAAGGGCCGCGTCCAGATTCTCACGTGAATTTTCATCAAATGAAAACTTCTGCTTGATCAATTTTGGGCGCACCGTGAAAGCCCCGATCTCGATAGCCCCTCGCCCGGCCGTATAAAAACATTCCTTGCAGATCTTCTTCAATTCATCCTGGGATTTTTCCTTGCCAAAGGCGATGCTCAAGGTCCCCATGGCGGCCTTGCGCATCCGGCGCAGGACAAAATACGCGATGGCCAGCAATACCCCCATCATCGCTTTGATGGCCGTGTAAGGCAATACCTTGAACAACCAGGAAAAGAAATAGAAAACCCAACGCACAAGGGTTCTCTCAAACTTTTTCTTCACGTCGTTTGACATGCTTATTTTCCAATAATACCGTCGATGGTCTTTAACAGATCAACAGGGTTGACCGGCTTGGTCAGGTGGGCGATGGCACCGGCGTTCAGCTCAGCCTTGACATCATCTTCGGAGTCTTTTGCCGTCAAAAAGATGATCGGAATGTCTTTGAGCACATCATACGCTTTGATCTTCTTGCACAGATCGCGTCCTTTGATACCCGGCATAATAACATCCAGGATGATCAGGTCCGGACGTTCATAAAGGGCCAGGTGCAGCGCCTGCTCCCCATTTTTCGCGGAAACCGCCAGGAACCCTGCTTTACTCAAAACCGGGACAATGAGCACATGCTCGCCCGGATCATCATCTACCAACAGAATTTTCTTGGGCATATACGCTCCTTATGGAATTATACCTGCCACTAATATACACAAAAAACACAAGTAAGTAAAAACATCTCCGTATTTTGTATAAAATGTCAATTCATGGACCAAAGGAAGCTCTCCAAAGGCCGTTCCATTGACAAGGATCTTCTTGCCATTCCCGTTGCTTACGGCCGCGATGATGCGGCCCCATGGATCAACCAGGGCGCTTACACCGGTATTGGCCGCGCGCGCGAGCGAACGGTGATTTTCCACGCAGCCGAAAACCGCGGACTGCAAATGCAAGAACGGCGCCTTGGTGTCGCCAAACCAGGCATCATTGGTCATATTCACAAAGAAATCAGCCCCGGCGCGGGCAAAATGACGGCGCAAATAACCTAAGGTATCCTCAAAACAGATCAGGACCGCGAACTTGGGGCTTAAAGGGGCCAATGAAAATATCTTATATGTCTTCCCCGGGGTAAAATCATCCAGATCGATAAATTTATTCACCCACCCTAAAACCGGCCTTAATGGAAGGTATTCGCCAAAAGGCACCAAATGAATCTTATCATAGCGGCCCAGCATTTGTCCATCAGCGCCAATCAAAAAAGCGGAATTATAATACCTATCACCATCCTGGGCTATGGAACCTATCAGGATCGGCGTCGCGAGCCTGGCGGCGTTAGCGCGTATTTCACCGGTTAAGTCCGGCGAATCGCTGATGACACCAGGCAGGGATGTTTCCGGCCAGACGATCAAATCCGGCTTTTGTGCCCGTAATTGCCGGGTCAATTGAATATTCCTGTCAACGATCCAGGGTTTGCGCGATTCATCCCAATCAACGGCGAGAGGGATATTGGGCTGTACGACGCCGACCCTGATCGTTTGATAATTCCCTTGATGAGCAATGACCGAATATCCATAGACGAGAACAGCCGATAGAAGAGCGAGGACAATGATATTCGCCTTAAGAAGCAGTGAACGCGCCCGCCAGTTTTCAAAGATCAGAAGATTGACCAGGACCACCAAAAACGACACCCCATAGACGCCTGTCATATCCGCTATTTGGATAAGCCAAAGATTTTTGAACTGCGAGTGGCCCAGCATCACCCACCCGAAACCGGTAAGGAAATGATCGCGGATAAATTCCAGGGCTACCCAGGCCGATGAGAGGACAAAAATACGCGGGACCACGGCCAGCCGCTGAAAATAAATAAAGATCACCCCGAAAAGGGCGAAGTAAAGCGATAAAAATGCCACCAGCAGGAAAGCGCCGATATAGGTGACGTAGACAAACCAGCCTATGGCGGCGGCAAAAAATAAAAAACCGCATAAATAAGCCCGCCGGAAAGCCCTCCAGGGTTTTTGACCATCGAGGATAGAAAATAGGGGTACCAGCGCCGCCCAAGCCAGGATCGAACATTCAGTCTGGGGAAATGAGAACACCAAAAGTAATGCGGATAATAAACAGGTTAAAAATACCATTTAAAACCTTACGCCCCGCAGCATTTTTTATATTTCTTTCCCGATCCGCAGGGACAGGGGTCGTTGCGTCCGACTTTGTCTTCGGCGCGAGGTACCGAGGCCATCGGCTGTTGGGAAACCTTTGTTTCTTCCAACACCGTTTGCTGGGGTGATACGGGTTTAGGGATGCCCGCCTGAAATTCCTGGTGCACGGCCTTCTGGGGGATGGCGCTAAACACCGAGCGCGGGCGGAGTTCCTGCGGCATGGCTTCCAGCCTGAAGATCATCGCCGCCACATCATGATTGATCGAGGCGTACATGGCTTTGAACATGGAAAAACCTTCCTTCTTGTATTCCACCAGAGGGTCGCGCTGGCCCAAAGCCCGCAGGCTGATGCCGTCCTTGACCTGGTCCATGCTGTATAAATGCTCTTTCCATTTCGTGTCAATGACATGAAGCAGGATCATGCGCTCCATCCGCCGCATGATCTCCGGCGTCATTTGTGTTTCCTTGACTTCAAGTGTCTGGGTTAAGACCTTTTCAAGCTCATCCTTGACCTGCTGCCCGTTAAACGTGGCCCACTGTTCAATAAGGCCGTCGATGTCGACCATGAATTTGTTCTTTACATCAGCGGCCAGGCGCTTGATAGTCTCTTCGTTTTGTTCAACCGCATAGTGGCTGTCCACCACTTCGTCGGAAGCCATCAATACCGCGTTTAAGATCACATCCTTCAGGTTTTCACCCTCAAGGATGGAACGGCGCAGGCTATAGATGACCTCGCGCTGCTTGTTCATGACATTGTCATAATCCAGCAATTGTTTGCGGATCTCAAAGTTATAGTTCTCAACCCTTTTTTGGGCGACTTCCAGCGCGCCTGATACCATGCGCGATTCAATGACCTCGCCTTCCTTCATCCCCAGCTTGTCCATGACGGTCATGATGCTCTCGGAAGCGAACAAACGCATCAGGTCATCCTGCAGGGACACGTAAAATCTTGATGATCCGGGGTCTCCCTGACGCCCGCAGCGGCCCCGCAGCTGATTGTCGATGCGCCTGGACTCATGGCGTTCCGTTCCAATAACGTGCAAGCCTCCGGCCACAAGCACCTGCTCGCGTTCTTTGGATACCTGCTCCTTGAATTGCGCGATGAATTTCCTGATCATCTCTTCACGGGCCTGTGCGTCGGCCTCCTGCCCCTTTTCAGCGGCCAGGGCCCTGGCTAAATATTCGGCATTGCCTCCCAAAACGATGTCCGTACCACGGCCCGCCATGTTGGTGGCGATGGTCACCCCGTTATAACGGCCGGCCTGGGCGATGATATGCGCCTCAAGCTCATGGTATTTGGCATTCAAGACCTGGTGAGGAATACCCTTTTTCTTTAAGAGCGCTCCGATCAGTTCGGATTTTTCAATGGAAATGGTGCCCACTAAGACCGGCTGGCCCTTTTGGTGGCAGGTCGAGATCTCCTCGACAACAGCGTTATACTTTTCCTGGATGGTCTTATAGATGCAATCCGGATAATTAACGCGTACCAGCTGGCGGTTGGTGGGGATCACCACCACATCGAGGTTATAGATCTGTTTGAATTCGTTGGCTTCCGTGTAAGCGGTACCTGTCATACCGGCTAATTTGCTGTACATGCGAAAATAATTCTGGAAGGTGATGGTGGCTAGCGTCTGGTTCTCCCGCTCAATTTTAATGCCTTCGCGGGCTTCCACGGCCTGGTGCAGGCCGTCTGACCAGCGGCGGCCGGGCATCATGCGCCCGGTAAATTCATCAACGATAACGACCTTGCCGTCTTTGACCACATAATCCACATCACGTGTAAAGAATTCCTGGGCGCGCAAGGCGCAAATGACATGGTGGCGGTATTCGTTGGTATCGATCTCGTGCAGATTCTTGACCCCGAAAAGGCCGGCCGCCTTTGTCTCACCTTCTTCTGACAAAGAGATCGACTTATTTTTCTCATCAGCCAGATAATCAACTCCCTTATACAGGTCTTCGCCCTTATGTTTGGCGTCGATCTCCTGGGCCTCGGTCACACGGCGGCCTTTGAGCTGGCGGGCGATCTGGAAAGCCTTATAGTATTTATCCGTGCTTTCTTCCGCGGGGCCGGAAATGATAAGCGGGGTGCGCGCCTCATCCACGAGGATGCTGTCAACCTCATCGACAACGGCATAGGCATGGCCGCGCTGGACCATTTCTTCCTTGAAAGAGACCATGTTGTCGCGTAAATAATCAAAGCCGAACTCATTGTTCGTCCCGTAGGTGATATCGCAATTGTAGGCCGCCTGGCGCTCGCGCGGGTTCATGTCGTGCTGGATTACGCCGATGGACAGGCCCAGGAATTCATAAAGCGGCCCCATCCAGTGGCGGTCACGGTGGGCCAGGTAATCGTTGACGGTCACCACGTGGACACCGTCCCCGGTCAAGGCGTTGAGATACGTCGGCAAGGTCGCGACCAGCGTCTTTCCTTCTCCGGTCGTCATCTCGGTGATGCCTCCGCTATGCAAGACCATGCCGCCTACCAGTTGCACGTCAAAATGGCGCATGTTAAGGACCCTTCGCCCTGTTTCGCGGACTACGGCAAAAGCCTCATTGAGGATCTCGTCAAGGACGCCCTGCTTGGTTTCGAACAATTCCTTTTCCAGGTGCTTGATCTCAACCGTCAGGTCTTCGCGCTCCTGGCCTGAGGACGCCTTGCGGAAAGTCGCCTGGATCTGTTCATATTCAGTTTTCTTGCTGCTGATGGCCTTGGCGATACGCCCCTTGAATTCAGCGGTCTTGGCCTTAAGCTCGTCATCGGATAAGCCCTTGATCTTTTCTTCAAGGGCGCATATCTCTGAAGCCCGGACAGAAAGCTTTTTGACCAAACCGATCGAAGGCAATGGCGCTTCCGGATGGATATGGATCTGTACCTTCGGATTTAACTTGTCGATGAATCGTTGGGCGTTTTGCACAACCCCGTTACGTATCAAAAAATCAAACATCGTCGTTCCCTCGTGTTTTAAGGCGTTTGTCCCGGTCTTCCGGCCGGGTCTTTAAAAAACCTTCGATGAACGGGTCAATTTCCCCGTCCAGGACTTTCTGGGCATTGCCGGTCTCGACCCCTGTGCGGTGGTCCTTGACCATCAGGTACGGGTGCAGGACATAGGAGCGGATCTGTGAACCCCACTCGATCTTTTGCTTGTCCCCGGCCTCTTTATTCATCACTGCTTCCTGCTCTTGGGTCTTGACCGCCAAAAGCCTTGCCCTTAAGACCTTCATGGCCTGGGCCTTGTTCTGCAATTGCGAGCGCTCTTTCTGTGATTGGGCGACCAATCCCGTCGGCAAATGGGTGATGCGTACCGCGGAGTCCGTGGTATTGACCCCCTGGCCGCCCGGGCCCGAGGCGCGGTAGACATCAATGCGCAATTCAGCAGGGTTTATTTCCACATCTGTTTCATCATCCACTTCAGGGATGACCTCAACTGACGCGAAAGACGTATGGCGGCGCTTGTTAGAGTCAAAAGGGGAAATGCGCACCAGCCGGTGAACGCCCTTTTCCGATTTCAAGAACCCGTAAGCCTTATCTCCCTCGATACGCAGGGTCACGTTCTTGATCCCCGCTTCATCCCCGTGCAATATATCAATGGTCTCGCATTTGTAACCCTTCAGGTCCGCGTGGCGCACATACATGCGCATGAGCATGGATGCCCAATCGCAGGACTCGGTGCCGCCAGCCCCCGCGTTGATGCTTAAAAGGGCGTTGGCATGATCGAACGGACCGCTTAAATGGGCTTGAAGCTCCAGGGCATCGATCTGGGCCTTTAACGCCGCGGCCTCGTCGGCTAACTGCGTGTTCAAATCCTCATCATCTTCGCTCATGGCCAGTAATTCTTTGGCGTCATTGACGCGCCTGACACAATCGGCGAAGGGCTCGACGATATTTTTTAATCCCTTAAGCTCCTGCATGACCTTGTTGGCCTGTTCCTGATGTTCCCAAAACCCTTCCTGGGACATCCTGGCCTGTATTTCCGCGATGGATTTTTCTTTAAGGGGCACGTCAAAGATACCCCCTTAGGCCGGCCAGCCTTTGGGCAAGTTCATCGAATTCTTTATTTAACTGTTCAGTCATAAATTTTAAACGCTAAAACGGAAATAGGCGGCGTCGCCATCCTGCATAATATACTCTTTGCCCTCGAGCGTCACCAGATTTTTCTCCTGAACGGCTTTATAGGTGCCAAGCCTTTTGAGGTCTTCATATCTATATATTTCAGCGCGGATAAAGCCGCGTTCAATGTCCGTATGGATCTTTCCGGCGGCCTTGACGGCATTCGTCCCCTGGGGGATAAGCCATGCGCGTGTTTCCTGGGGACCTGCCGTGAAAAAACAGATGAGTTTCAGCAACTCTTTGCCCGCATTCGCCAGTCGCGCCAAACCAGGCGAAGTGATGCCAGCGGACTGATAATACTCATCGCGCTCTTCAGGGGGCAATTGCACGATCTCGGCTTCCAGCTTGGTGCACAAGGCGACTAACGCGGCGCCTTCTGCCTGGGCCCGGTCACGCAAGGGCTTGAGCAAGGCCTCATCAGGGGTCCCCTCATCGGTATTAGCCACATACATCAAAGGCTTGGACGTCAAAAACTGGAATTCGTTCAGGATCTCTGGAGGGATCCCTGCCAGGCGGCGGGCCGGTATCCCATCGTTAAACGCTTTGACGCAATCCGTCAGGGCATTGCACTTGACAATCGAGTCTTTGTCCCCGGACTTGGCTTTTTTGGACCAGCGGTCCAGGGCTGTTTGGCATTGCTGGATATCCGCCAATAAAAGTTCCGTGGTGATGATATCCGCGGCGGACTGCGGGTTAAGTTCCGTCATCACATTGACCACGTTCTCATCTTTAAAGCAGCGTACCACATGGGCAATGGCGTCCACCGAGCGGATATGGGACAGGAATTTATTACCCAAACCCTCTCCCTGGGACGCTCCCTCAACGATACCCGCTATGTCCACAAAACGGATGCCCGATGGGGTAACCTTGGCGGAATTCCATTCCTGGGCGAAAAATTGCAGGCGTTCATCCGGCAGGGGCACGATGCCGATATTAGGCTCAATGGTGGTAAAAGGAAAATTCTCCGCCGCCGCGGCAGCGCCGGTCAGGGCATTAAACAACGAGGACTTGCCTACATTGGGCAAGCCTACGATACCAATTTCCATGATAAACCTTTCTCAAGCAAAATTATAAAAACTCGTACATGATAATCTTAAAATCAGGCCTTGTCGAGGAACTTTTGGGCGCGTAAAAGGGTGTGGTATTTCAGGCCGAAGCGGTGGGCCTCATCCCGCAGGCGCATCAGGAGCTTAAGGCCCAGGGAATCATGGGACAGCTTGAAGGAATTGCGTTTGCCCGGGACAAAGATCTCTTCTTCCCTCTTGGCCAGGGAAATGACGCTCAGGGCCAAATTCAATTTCTTTAATTCCTTCATCGCGGCCGCCAATTGGCCTTTACCCCCATCAATGACGACCAGATCCGGGAAGCTCGAATGTTCTTTTTGAAGCCGGGTGTAACGGCGGCGCACGATCTCCGCGATCATTTTAAAATCATCGATGCCTTCTACGGTTTTGATGCGAAACCTGCGGTAATTGTTCTTGTCAGGCTTTCCGTTTAAAAATGAGACCATAGAACCCACCGGTTGTTTGCCCATGATATTGGAGATATCAAAACATTCGATGCGGACTGGTGCACGGTCAAGTCCTATGGCCCTTTGTAGCTGTTCGGCTTCCTTGAAGTAATTAATGTCCCCTGTCCCTGAATAAAGGGCCCCGATCGCCCGGATCTGGTCACGCAGGCGGGCCGCGCCTTCAAAATCTTTTTGACGTGACAAGAGCTCCATTTCCAGCCTTAAATTGCGGTAAAGGTCGTCTTTCTTACCGTCGAAAATAAACCTCACGCTGCGGATATTGCGCTGATAATCTTCTTTGCTGATCCGGTTTTCACAAGGCCCCTGGCACAACCCCAGATCATAATAAAGACAAAGTTTGGACGCAAAAGGATCGCACGTGCGGAAAGGGAAGATCTTGCGGATGATCTGGAGCGCTTCACGGATAAGCGTTGGGTTCACATAAGGACCGTAGAGATCAGCCTTGAAATCCTTTTTATCGCGCGCGTTAAACCTTATCACCGAGATCAGAGGAAATTCTTCTTTTGTAATTTGGATATAAGGATAGGTTTTGCCATCCTTGAGCTCGATATTGTATTTAGGCTGGTATTGCTTGATAAGGCTGGCTTCAAGGATCAGGGCTTCGGCTTCGGAGGCAGTTTGAATGGTCTCGATGAGCGCGATGTGCTTGACTAAAAGGTCGGTCTTAAGGCTTCCGGTATTGGCGCGGAAATACGATTCAACGCGTTTACGGATATTGACCGCCTTGCCGACGTAAATGACGGACCCCGCGGCGTCCTTGTACAAATACACCCCGCTCATCGTCGGCAAACTTTTTATTGTTGTTTTGATTTCCATCATAATATGTCTATTCAGACATTGGGATAATTTTTGAAACTAAAATGCGTGCTTTTGCTCCTGACTTATCCAGGAATCAGTAAGTAGCAATTAGCATTTTAGTGGAGAAAATTCATCCCAATGGATGTTTAGTGCTTATCTGTGCTAATTTCTTACTAAGCCCTCTCCAGAGCAGGAAGCAATTGGCCGCGCCGGCGATGCTGCTGGCCAGGGCGATGCCTCCGATCTTCAAAGGGAACATCAGGGCCGCGTTTAATACCACATTGATCACCAGGCAAACGGTGGCCGCCTTGACCGGTGTTTTAGTGTCCTGCAGGGCATAGAAAGCGGATACCAGTATCCTTGAGGCTCCGAAAAAAGGCAGTCCCAGCGCGGCATAGAACATCACCTGCGAGGTGATCTGTGTTGAATACGCGTCAAATGCCCCGTGCTGGAATACCAAATGGATGATCCATTGGGAAAAAATGACCATCAACGCGGCCGTGGGTATCAGGATCAGCATCAGATTGCGCAGCGCGAAAAACAGCGTCGATTTAAATCGGGCCATATCCCCTTCCTGGACGATCTTGGATAAGGAAGGCAGCACAACCGATGATAAGGCATACCCAAAAACACCCAGGGGAAATTGGATGATACGATTGGCATAATAGATCGCGGCAATGCCTCCGGCCCCCACGATCACTGCCAGGGACGCGCAAAAAGTGTCCACGAACACATTAAGCTGGTAAACAGTCCCTCCCCATAAACGCGGGAGCAAGAGCCTGCCGATCTGGCGAGCCCCTTCATGATCAAGGCTTATGGGAGGCTTCCAATAAACCCCCCGGCGTCGCAACGCAAGCCATTGGGCGCCAAACTGCCAGATGCCCCCGACCAAAACACCGAAAGAGATCGTATACGCCAAAGGCCATGAGAACAGGCATGCCACCCATACGCTTAAGATCATGGCCAGGTTCAAAAGGCATGGCCCGAAAGCCGGCGCAAAAAACGCGTTTAAAGAATATAAAATCCCCGCCTGGAAAGCGGTTAAGGCGATCAAAATAAGATACGGGAACATAATGCGGGTCAGATCGACCGTTAATCTTAATTCCCCAGGCTCTCCGGCAAACCCCGGGGCAATTAACCGTACGATCCAGGGCGCGGCGCAAATACCCAGTACCGTGATGCTTCCCAAGATGATCATGCCCCAGGCCAGCACCGCGTTGATGCATTCCAGCCATTCTTCCCTGGATTTGTGATGCGCGTATTCTGAAAGGACCGGTACAATGGCCGCGTTAGCCGCACCCTCACCCGCCAGGTCCCTTAACAGATTGGGGATGCGCTGGGCCACAAAGAACGCCTCGGCCAAAAAGCCGGTCCCCAAGAATCGGGCTATGATCACATCCCGTACAAACCCCAGCAATCTTGAGGCCAATACCCCGCAAGCGACAATGCCGCTCGATTTTAACAGGGCGTGGTGCTTATGGGGCGCTTGAGATTTATCCGTTGACATATGTTGAGTGCTTTGCTATTATTGGCTCCTTAACATTCTATTTAAAGGAGAATTTTTTCATGCCACAACGTCGTACTGCCATTAAAGATTTACGTAAAGCCCATACCAAACATTTGCATAATCTGCAGATCAAGACCGATCTGAAAAAAACGATCAAGAAATTCACCACCGCTGCCGCTGACAAAAAAGCCGATGTCAAAGATTTGCTCAAAGAGATCTACAAGAAATTCGACAAGGCGGCCAAACGCAACGTCATGCACAAAAAGACAGCGGCCCGGAGAAAATCCCGTTTCGCCCGTTCCATCGCTTCAGCGTCTAAGCAAAAGGCCTAATTCCACCACTAATTTTTCCACTGCGTAGCGCGGCTCAAGGCGGCTTCGCTTGATGTTCATGTCCGCTTCTTGAAGAGCCTTAAGACCGCGTTCAAAACGCTCCTTGCCGCAGGCCTTTCCCTCTTTGCCCCAATACCAGACCAAGGCGCCCATGATCTGCAACGGATGCACATCCTCGCGATAAAAACCATCCAGCATTTTTAACGCCTCACCGCCCCGTTGGGCGGATATCATCCTGGTCATGTCAAAAACATTCGGGCCTTCGGGCTTTCCCAATACCGCGCCTTTGGCGTAAAGCGGCAAATCCTTTAGATCGCCTTTGAGCGTGCTTTCCGATGATTCAAGGACAAGATCGCAGTACTTTTCCGGTTTTTTACAGAAATTAAAAAGCACCTGGATGTCAGCAGATTTTAATTTATGGACCTGGCGCAAGATGATCAAACGGTGCGGGGCGATGGCAGGCAGGGTCAAAAACGCCTTTTTCAGGGCGTCGTCCCCCAACTCTTTCGCGTCGAGATTATCGAAATCAAAGGCCAGCGCTTCCTGGGAATCCTTGAATAATTTATTCTTGATCTCGTTGATCTTGGCGTCTTTGGCTGGAAGGTCATCACCAAGGAAAAGATAAATCATAGCTTACCAATTCTCAACGGTACGCTCAACAACGCGGGTGGCAAGGTCATTGAGCGCGGCATCCACCGCGGCGCTCTGCGAGGAGGCCTGGGAGCCCGTGAGAAAATACGTTGTCTCACCGGTATAGGAAGGTTCTTTCCAAAGGACCTTGTCCGCGGCCGTATCGGTTAATGTCAGGGAAACAATGATCCTGATCCGGTATTCCTGGACGTTTTGATTGACGTCCTGGCGAAGATCATCCTGCGCGATACTGATCAGGCTGCCGCTTAGCACCAGGTCCGCCTTGTCGGGGTCGGCGATCTTCAGGTTCCCATCGAACAAAAATTTATCGATAATGGCGGTGCGGACATTAGATTCCAAAAGCGGCACATAGATGCCCTGGATATTCTGGTCGGTAAACCCCACATTATTCGAGAAAGGTGCTACGGCGATCTTACGGTATTTGGCGGGCAGCAAGGTCCCTGTCGTATACCCGCAGCCGGCAATTGACGCGACAAGCAATGTGCACAAAAGGAAACGTCCCATCATTCACCAAGGATTTTTAACTGGGCCAATGCCTTGGGCCCCCAGGAAGTGTCCGCGTAGTTGTCGGCAACTTCTTTAAAATAGATCCGCGCGGCTTTCAGGTTCTTCTGCTTCTGATAGAATTTGGCGATGACAAAATTATTTTCCGCTTCTTTTTCTTTCAGGCGGACCATTTGTTCCTTAGCCTCAGGGGTCAACTGGCTGTCCGGGTGGGTTTTGACAAATTCATTGAATTCATCCATGGCGATACTGGTCACCTTCTGCTCATGCTGAGCATCCGAGGCCCTGCTGGTGTCCGCCATGGCGATCTGGAATTTGGAGGCCTGGGCCCATTCGCTGGTAGGATAATCGTTCATGGTTTTCTCAAATTCATCCCGGGCTTCCTGGTACATGCCTTTTTCCTTCAAATAAAGGCCGATCTTGTACTGGGAGATCGCGGCGAGTTTTCCATAAGGGGCATTCTTGATAACCGTGCGTAAAATTTCGATGACCCTGTCATCGCTTCCAATGACCGTCTCTGCCCATTTACTGCGGCCCTTGTTCTCGAGGAGATGATTGGCAATATTGTACTCCAGGCTTACGATCTGGGCGGCACGTTCACTGAAAGGATATTTATCAATGACTAATTGATAAGCTTGGTAAGCTTCATAAGGTTTGCTCATGTCTTCGAGGCATTGGCCCGTATAATATTCAGCTTCCGGGGCTTCTTTGGCGCGGGGGTAGGCTTTGATCAATTTTTTATATTCCACCATGGCTTTTTTGCAATTGCCCTGGTCTCTAAAGCTTTGGGCGAATTCCAGCTGATCTTCAGGGGTGGGCTTTACTTCCCATTTGGGATTAATGAACTTGCCTGTTTCAGGGGTCCAAACCCAGTCAGCCGGACATAAAGAGGGAAACACGATCAAAAATAAGGAAGATAAAACAATATTTCGACGGAACATATTTTGTAAATTTAGCATAGTTAACCTGCTTTGTCAATTCGCTTAGATATAAGGGCTCCCGCTGTTTTAGCCGGCAGGGAAGCTTTCAACCGTATCCCTTTAGCCAAGAACTTGACTTCATGCACCTGTCCCTGGCCATGGGCCATATTGACCAGGTCCATACGATTGGCAGGCAGGACAATATCAATGTCCACTGATCCCTCGGATAAAATATCCTCGATCATCAAAAACAAATGCTGGATATTTTCACCCTTAAGGGCGGAAACTCCGATCGCAAAAGGAACTTCCCTCTTGATCTCCTCTATGCGCCGGTTGTCTTCAAGTTTATCAATTTTGTTAAGCACCATGACCACGGGCTTCTCCAGCACCTTTAATTCGTCCAAAACCGCGCGGACCGCGTCATAGAATTTCCTGTAATCTTGATGGCTTATATCCAGCACATGCAGCAATAGATCAGCTTCCTGGACCTCTTCAAGCGTTGCCTTGAATGCCTCGATCAACCCGTGAGGCAGGGCGTGCATAAATCCGACGGTATCGGAAAAAACCACCTTCATATGATTGGGCAGCAAAGCTTGACGGGAAAGTGAATCCAGGGTGGTAAAAAGCCCGTCATGCACGAGAGTATTGGCCTCTGTCAGGGCATTTAAAAGGGTTGATTTGCCGGCATTCGTATAGCCGACCAACGCGATGGTCGGTATTTTCTGGTCCTGGCGCTTTTTGCGTTTGACCTGCCGGCTTTGGGTGATGCCCTTGAGATCCTTTTTCAATCTGGTGATGCGCTCACCGATACGCCGGCGGTCTATCTCAAGCTTGGTTTCACCGGGCCCGGACGTTCCGATGCCGCCGCCCAAGCGTGACATTTCTTCCCCATGGCCCGTGAGCCTGGGAAGCCTGTACTGCAATTGGGCTAATTCCACCTGCATTTTCCCTTCCTGGGAAAAGGCGCGCCTGGCAAAGATATCGAGAATGACCTGGGTACGGTCCAGTGTCTTGACCCCGAAATCAGCTTCAAGATTGCGCTGCTGGGTGCCCTTAAGGTCACAACTGACAATGACGGCATCTATGCCCCCCGCCTGGCACAGGGCCTGTATCTCCTCGACCTTGCCCTTGGTAAGCATATGGGAGGCAGTGGGCGGCTGAGTTTTGCAAAAAATCGTGTGGATGATCTCCCCGCCGCAGGTCGAGATCAACTGCTTCATCTCGGCCGCTTCATCTTCCGGTGACCATGAGCTGTGGGCGTGCTCAACAACAACCGCTAATATTATTTTTTCTCTCATAATAAACCTTCTATTTGCCCCGCGACACACTCAGGCGTATCAGATTTCTTGATATCTATCCAAGTAAGACGCTTATCCCGCCGGAACCATGTCAACTGACGCTTGATATAATGCCGGGTATGAAGTTTCATCAGGTACTTGGCGCGCTCAAGTTCATATTCTCCTTTTAAGTGCCCCATGACTTCAGGGACACCGATGACCTTTTGCGCGGTCAGGCTTAAAGGCAACCCTGATACATTTCTGACCTCTTCGACAAGGCCTTTATCAAACATATCCTCCACGCGCGCTTCCGCGCGCCCGTAAAGCTCCTGGCGCGGCCGGTTGAGGGCAAAGATCATGACGGGCCCTTTTCCCCACAACCCTTCGCGTTTTGGCTGAAGCCCGGAAATGGGCTGGCCTGTCGACAGGATCACTTCCAGCGCCCGGATTATCCTTTGGGGATCATTCGGATGAATCTTTGACGCTGCCTGAGGGTCCAGTGATTTAAGCCGCTCGTATAAATGCCCCAGGCCTTTTGACTTCTCTTCTTTGGCCAATGTCTTGCGTAGATCTTCTTCAATGGTTACTCCCTCAAAGATCCCGTCCAGTAAAACCGACATGTACATACCGCTTCCGCCAACGAACAAAGGAATTTTTCCCTTTGATCGCGTATCCTGGATGGCTTTCATGGCAAGATCGCGGTAACGCGCCGCGTTAAATTCTTCAGTTACTGAGATTATTCCCGTCAGGTGATGTGGTACTCGGGATGTGATCCCGGCTTTGGGCCTGTCAGAGGCGATCGCGATCTCCCTGTAAACCTGCATGGCGTCACAGCAGATGATCTCGGCGTTCAGGCGTCGTGCCAAACATATCCCGATCTCGGATTTTCCGACAGCAGTTGGCCCGGCGATGAAAATGAGGACCGGGTCTTTCAATAGGCACAATTGCTTCGACATCGAGAGGTTTAGGCAATTCCTACGGGTATATAAGAGTGGGAAATCCCAACTTATCTAATCTCTTTTTCAGGTCTTCGGCATCCTTAAGCGAGCTCATTTGCCCTACGCGCACGCGGTAATATTTCTGCCCGTCGGGGGCGGTGGTCTCGATAACATAGGCATACTGCCCGCTGCCTTTCAGGTCATCGATCAAGGTCAATGCCCTGCCCTTGTCCAGGAATGACCCGACCTGGACCGCGAAATACTGTTTTTCCTCCAAAAGCTGTTTGGCGACGGAAGCTTCCGGGCTTAAAGGAAACTCATTGATGATCTTGTTCAGGTACTTGTTGGCGTCTTCCCACCGCATTAATTTTAGGTCAGCCCCGGCGATCTTAAAATAGATCAGGCTTAAAAATGAGGAATAGGGGCTCTTTTTAAGCAATTGATTGGCCGAGTTCAGGGCATCCGTGTAAAATCCGTCCATATAATACCCTTCGATCAAACTGAGGGCGGCCTTATCATATACGTCCTGCGCGGGCTGGGTGTCCATGACGCTTTGAAAGGCGCTGCGCGCGTCGGCATATTGCCCCAGGCGCAGCTGCGCCAGGCCGTAATAATATTGCGCCTCGGTCTTCTCCGTGGGATTATTGCTGTTTTTAATAATGTCGCTCGCCAGCTCTTTGGCCTGGGCATAATCTTTGTTCATGACCGCGGCCTCGATATCCGGCAATGCCGCGTATCCCCCCTGAGCGGCGCCAGCCATCAGGACACAACACAGGAAAAGTATTCTCATATCATCCTTTCAACGCTTGATCAAGGTCTGCGATCAGGTCATCGGCGTCTTCAATACCGACGGATACACGAACGGTTTCCTTCGTGATCCCTGAGGCTTTGAGCCCGGCTTCCCCCATGGAGGCATGGCTCATAAACCAAGGGCTTTCAGCCAAAGACTCCACTCCTCCCAGCGATTCAGCCAAAGCAAAATAATTTAATTTTTTAAAGAATTTATTTAACGGAACCTTTGATGTCCTTAATTCAAAAGCCAGCATGGCCCCAAAACCCTTCATCTGCTTTTTGATCAGCTCAGGCTGGGGATGGCTTTCAAGGCCCGGATAATAGACTTTTTTGACATTTTTATGCCCTTCAAGGAAACTGGCCACTTTAATGGCGTTGGCCTGATGCGCTTCCATGCGGGGCGCCAGGGTTTTCACCCCGCGCAAAACCAGCCAGGCGTCGTACGGTGATTGGGAAACACCCAGGGCATTGACCAGATAACGGCCGCGCTCCTGCAATTCCTTGCGGGAATAGATGATCGCCCCGCCAACGACGTCGGAATGGCCGTTGATATATTTGGTCGTTGAATGGACCACCATGTCAGCCCCAAACTCAAAGGGCTTCTGAAAATACGGCGACAGAAAAGTATTATCCACGACACTAAGGGCGCGGGCCTTGCGGCCGATCGTGATGACCGCTTCCATATCAATGATATTAAGCAACGGGTTGGACGGTGTTTCGATCCAGATCATCTTGGTATTCTTTTTAACAGCCGCTTTGACCGCTTTGAGATCGCGCATATTGATAAAAGAAAAATCATAGCCCATCGGCTTTAGGACGGCATTAAACAGCCGGTAGGTGCCGCCGTAGATATCGTCCCCCGTGATGATATGCTCGCCAGGCTTGAGAAAAAACATTGTGGCGGTGATGGCGGCCATACCGGTGGCCGTGGCCGAGCAATTGACACCGCCTTCCAGGGCCGCGATGTTCGCTTCCAGGGCCGCGCGCGTGGGATTGCCCGAACGGGTGTAATCATACCCCTTGTTCTTGCCTATCTCGTCAAAATAAAAGGTCGACGTGGGATAGATCGGGGTGATCACCGAATTAAACGTCTTGTCGATATTAACGCCGGTATGCACGGCCTTGGTACGGATCTTCATTTTAAACTCCCGCATTATTTCTCTTATAAAACTATTATATCAATTTCTATGGATTCCAGGCAATTTAAATCCTGCCTCTTGTCACACCTTCTGGAAGTAGACCGCGCTTCGGTCCACTTTCACGATCTTGACCTTATCTTCAAGGCCCCGCTCCTTTAGAAAATCCAACACAGCCTTCCTGCAGCCTTCATGGAATAAAAAATCATCCACCACGATAAAGCCACCGGCGACTACTTTGTCATAGAGGTATTCCAGGGAAGATTTTACGCTATCATACCAATCCGTGTCAATGTGAAGCAGTACAAGCCTGTCGATGGTATTCGCTTTTAAAGTATCATTGATCCAACCCTTGACAACCTTAACATTATCAAAAGGGACTCCCAATTTATTAAAAATGGCCTTCACATTCTCCAGGTCACCTTTGCATAAGCCCTTAAAATAATGCTCGACGATGCTTTTCCCGTCCTTTTCTCCCGGCGGAGGAAGCCCTTCAAAAGAATCGAAAAGCCAGATCGTTCTTCCATTTCCACTGCCAGCATCCCGGCAAGACCTTGCCATCATCGCGGCGGCACCGCCATTCCATACCCCGCACTCGACAATATCGCCTTTTAACCCGAATTGTTCCGCTTGCCTTATAAGTTTATATAAAGTAATAAGCCGGATGGTCGATAACATTGAGTACTTTGGCTTGATCTGGAAAACCAGCCCAAAGAGCATCCAAAGTTCTCCTGACGGCTTTGATACCAAAAGCACGAGCATTTCGTAGAGGGACCAAACCAGGGATAAGAGCTTGCCTAAAGCATAGTCCTGCGTGAAAACTTTTAAATAATTGAATCGCATTTTTATCACTTTAGACCACTGATCGGCAGGTATCAAGAATTTTTATCAATTAAATTCATCCGTAATTTCAATGGGCATGACGCCCATAAGAGAATTGGTCAAAAAAGCGTCATTGGCTTGCTTAAGGATTTCCAGCGTCAGATTTTGCTCTTTAACGGAAATTTTCAAGTTTTTAGCCTGTTTGATGACCTGCTGGCGGGTGATACCGTTCAGACAGCCCGAGGACAACGGGGGCGTATATAAAGTCCCATCCTTGGACCAAAATATGTTCGCCCGGCTGGCTTCGATGATATGGCCGTTGTGGTTGAGTAAAAGGGCTTCATCAAAACCCTTGGACTGGGCCAGCGAATATGCCCGCGCGTACATTTCATAGTCCAAGGATTTCAGGTCAGCCATACGGTCATTGGCCCCACGGCCGGTTTTGATCAAACAGACCCGATACGCTTTCTTTTTAGGGATCTTATACGGCAGGACAACGATCATCACATGCGTCCGATGGCCTGCCTGCCAAACCATCAGCCTGACGCGGGCACATGGCAGATGATTACGGAGCAACACTTCATTTAAAGCGGAGGCTTTGATGGATGGCGCCCTGACGCGCAAGATCTTAAGGCCCTTTCGCAAACGCCTTAAATGCAACGCGGTGTCCATGACCTTCCCGTCCAATCCAAGCATGGTCTCAAAAACGCCGTTTGCCTGGAATATGCCCGGTGTGAAAGCGTCGATGATCTGCCCATCGGTCTTGAGATATTTCCCGTCCAGGAAGATCGTTCTCATATCATTGATTTTACCAGCGTTTCCATCAAGGGCCTGGCTTTATCCCAGGTTTCCTGCCATTCGTCAGCCGGGTTGGAATCCGCCACGATCCCTCCGCCGACGTGAAAAACGATGTCCTTCCGGTCCAGGAACAGGGTGCGTATCATCACGTTAAAATCCATATCCCCGGAAAAACTCATGTACCCCAAAGCGCCGGTATACAGGCCGCGTGGCCCGCGCTCCAAAGACCCAATGATTTTCATAGCCTCTATCTTGGGGCATCCGGTGACAGAACCGCTGGGGAAGGTTGCCGTCAGCAGATCAAACTGGTCACAGCCCTTGCGCAAGCGCCCCTCGACCGTTGATGTGGCCTGAAAAACGGACGCGTAGGTCTCTATGGCACGCATTCTTTTGACCTTAACCGACGCATAATCACAGACGCGGCCCAGATCATTGCGTTCAAGGTCGGTGACCATCAGCAGTTCGGCGATCTCCTTGGGGCTCTTGAGTAATTGTTTTTTTAACTTTAAATCCTGCTTCACGGTTTTTCCTCGCGGCCTCGTGCCTTTCATCGGCTTGACCTGGGCAATGCCATCGCGCAATCTCAAAAAACGTTCCGGTGAGGCGCTTAAGACCACCCGTTTGCCGTCATCAAAATAAGCGCTGAATTCCGACGGAAATGAATGGCGCAAATTATTATAGATGAGCGCCGGTTCCAATAGGCATAGACCCGGGAAACTTTGTAATTTCACCTGATGAGAAAGATTTATTTGGTAAATATCCCCGCGGCGTATATGTTCCAGGGCCTGGTGCACGGCTTTCATATAACCGGCTTTGGAAAAATTGCTTTTGAAATGTAAATCCTGATTATCGGGCCCTGTCCTCGGGTTTTCTCTCCCTCGGCCACCCGATAATACAGATAAATCCTTTAAAATGTCTTTAATTCGCGCTTGAGAAAAGCTTGAAATGATGATCCGCTTTTTTTGATGATCAATGGCCAGGATGGTGTCGTAAAAACCAAAGAATAAAGAACCGTCATAACCCATGTAACCGACCGCTCCGGCGGGAAACGACAGGGCTTGGCGCGGCAGGCGGTATTTATCAAATTCTCTCTTAAGCCCTGACAGGTCCCTGCCGCTCACCGTTGCAAAAGGAGAAAATCCGATATAAGAGAACCTGGACTGCGCTCTTTGCAAACTGCTGTCCAAGAAAAACACCTGCGGCTGGTCTTTAAAAATAGAGAAGATTTTAAAGGCATCCCCTTCAAATGAACGGGTGTGTTGATGCACCGAAGGCATAGACTAGAAAAGCGATGCTTGGGATTTCTGGTTTAATTTGAAGCTGGGCTTCTCAACACCGAACTGGTCCAAGAAAATGGATACTTTCTGAAGGTCCTTGTCCCCCGCCATCTCCATCAGGCGTAAAAATACGGCGACAGTAAGCTCAACGTCGGCCATGGCGCGATGGGTCTGGTCCACGACCACCCCCAGGGAGCGCGCCAAATAAGCCAGTTTATGGTTGCTTAAATACGGCAACAGCTCACGGGCCATTTTTAAAGTGTCGACAGCGGGCGTCTGGTCATTGAGCCTGCGGCCGATCAGGGAAAGTTCGTAACATAAGAAATTAAGGTCAAAGCGCACATTATGCCCGGCCACGCACGCCCCTCCGATAAAATTGATCATTTCAGGCAGGATGTCCGCGGCGACAGGGGCCTTGAGCAGCATATCGTCGGTGATATTATTCACCAGGGTCGCCTGGGCGGGAACGGCCCTCCGGGGATTGACCAGGGAATAGAATTTCCCCACGACCTGCGCGCCCTTGACCTTCACGGCGGCTATCTCGACAATACGGTCGCCGTCAACAGGAGAAAGGCCTGTTGTTTCCACGTCGAAGATCACAAATTCGGTAAGTTTAATGTTCATTCTCACTTCCAGTCTTTTTTGAAACAGTATATGAAGAGATCAATTCTGATGGATGATACGCCTGTTTGGCCCGAGCCACGTTGGGCATGCCAAAATCATCCATGGTATTTATCCGGCTAAACGGCGCCAATTCTCCGTCAGCGCAAAAACTCCTGAACATATGGGCCGCGCTGCCCTGGATCCTTAAATCCGCGATCTCCGCGTAAACGCAAAAAGTGCTTTCATCTAACGCAAACCCAAAGGTATAGCCGATGAGCTCCCCTTGCGCTTCTAAAACCCTGACAACAAGGCCAAGAGGCTTCCAGTATTTCAACAAGCGCGCGTGCACCTGGCGGTTTTCCGCCAGCATTGAAAGATAAATATCATCCCTGTGTGCCCTCGCGCGACCATCCGCCCAACGATCAAACAAACCCATGCAAAGATCAAAATCAGCATCCGTATAAGGCCCGAAAGAATGCTGGGCATGATGATTTTCAAAACAATTACAATCATGCCGCTGCGATTTATACGCGTTGCCTTTAAGGGCAACCAAGTCCGCTTTGCGGTACACGTACTCCACTGGCTTAGAGTATTGATTATACCTATCTGTACCAAAGGCTGACAATAAGTTTCCCGGAATATTTTCCACGCGATTGACAGCCTTGGGCCTGCCTCCCTGGGCCATGTGCTCAAAGGCGGACTCTATCGTCGGTGTATCGAAACATTTCCCCAAAGGCGGCAAATACAAAAAACAGCCTGAATCCCCCCTGGCGAAAACGCACAGGCAGTTATCGAACATTTTAAATTCATAATCAAAAAAATCTCCCCAGGCAAATAAACTGACAAAAGAAAAACTTGAGAGCGGCCGGCAGCCCTGGTTCAAAAATGAATCCACCATTGTTTTTTTATCGAGAAGGTCTTCGTTTTTCATAATGAGGGCAGGTCGAATAAATGCAGCAATTCAGGGGCATACGCGCTGTAATCATGGAACATGGCCTTATTGCTGAGTATAAAATCCCTTATTTCGGTCCGGCGGAAAAATTCTTTCAAATATAAAACATAGGCATCATACTCCGCGCGCGATAAATGGTCCTGAACAAAAGGGCAGCTTAAATGCACATAGACTTTAATGGCATCCTGGGCCTGAGAAATGATGAATGGATACAAAGAACATTCAAAAGGCCGTTTGGTATAAATGCCGCAGGAATTATCATTTCCGTTAAGAAAACGGCAAAAATGTTCCCCGCATTTTTGGATGGTCGTGATGTAGCCGCGGCTGTCCTGCACATCCCCCGCGGTGATCAACGCGGCCAAACTTTTCTGGTCTTCAGCCCCTAATTTAGGGCGCCAGATCGAATTTGCGTCCTTGTAGCGGCAGCAACCGTCGCATTTAAGGCAAACTTCAGAAGGCACGAATTGCTTGAGTGACAGTTGTGTCATTTTACAATACTGCCCAGTGCCATTTCTTTGTCCGGTGAAAGCAGCGCCATGCCGTTCGCGTCCGACGCCGCTAAAAGCATCCCGTTGGAAGCTTCCCCCCGGATGACAGCGGGGTCCATATTGGCGATCAGGATGATCCGGCGGTTGATGAGCTGTTCGGGCGTATAGGCCTTGCGGATACCAGCGACGATCTGCCGCACATCACGGCCTGTGTCGACCTGCAGCACATAAAGGCGGTCCGCGTTAGGATGCTCCTTGACTTCTTTGATCTGGGCGACTATCAGCTCTATTTTCTTGAAATCTTCCATCGATGCCATAACTTTACCTTTCCTTATGATTTTTGCGCGCAAACAAACAGGCTGAGCCCAAAGGGGATCGGGCCGATATGGGTCCAGGCCCTCTCAGCCGCGTAATAAAAACCGATCAATCTGTTGACGATACCTCCCCCCTGGGAGATCTTGAAATCGGATACTTCATCTTCCTTCGTCTTGATAAGCTTGCGCTTTATAAAAGCGGCAGGATAGATCAAGGCGTTAAAAAAAGTGATCTTCCTGATCTGAAAGTTTTCCGATCCGATCAGGCTTTTCAAAGCCTTGTATTCATACCTGCGGCAATGATGCAGCCGCTCATCCCAATAGCTCCACATATGCTGATACGCGGGCACGGTCAACAGCAGGATGCCCCCCTTTGTCAAACAGCGGCGGATCTCCGATAACACCTTCTTGTCGTCCTGGATATGTTCCAAAACATCCGCGATGATGACCACATCGAATATTTCTCCATGGAACGGAAGCCCTTGGCCGATATCACATACGATCGCGTTAAGCCCGTAGGTATCCTTGACATGCCTGCAGGCAATGTCTGAAATATCCACCGCGACCACATCAAAATCCCTGGACAGCTCATGGCATAACAGCCCTCCGCCGACACCCAAGACAAGGATGCGCCCTGGGCCCTTGGGAAGATATGCGCCGATCATCTTCCTTTTGGCGGTATGCCACCAGTGGGTGTTTTCTTCCTCGAAAAAATCTTCCAATAAGGCCTGTTCCATGGCTCTAATCTATCTTTCTTTCAAACCCCAGTGATTCACGGACAATATAATTGGGCCGGTTTTTAACCTCATTAAAGACACGCAGTAAATATTCGCCCTGAAATCCCATGCATATCAATTGAATGCCGCCGATCAGCATCACCGCGCTTAAAATGGATGTCCATCCAGGGATCGCCAATTTGGTGAATAATTTGATCCAAACGATAGCGGCCACCATGCAAAAGCTCAGGAATGAAAAAAATAACCCGAAAAGGATCGCGAATCTTAAGGGCAACGTTGAAAAAGAAAATACGGAATCAGCCGCTAATTTGATCAAACGAATCACACCGACCCTGGATTTTCCATCATAGCGCTGTCCCCTGTCGCTTTTAATGCCGATCTGCTTAAAGCCAACCCATACCCTCAAGCCCGGGATATACCTGTCGCGCTCGGGAAGTTTCTTGAACTGTTCCACCACCTGACGGTCCATTAAACAAAAGATCCCGGCGGCCACCATTTGAAAATCGCTGATCAAGGCATTGATCCAATGAAAGAATTTATAAAGGACCTTCATGATCAATGAAACTTGACGGCGGTCACGGATGGCATAGACGATCTTGTACCCCTCCCGCCATTTGGCCAGGAATTCCAGGATGGTATCAGGGACATCTTCCATATCCATGTCCATCAAAACCACGGCATCACCCTGGGCGCATTCGATCCCCGCTGTCAGGGCATTTTGATGTCCGAAATTACGGGACAGGTCGATCAGCTTCACGCGATGGTCCTTGGTATGAAGTTCCTTTAACACTTCCCAGGAATTGTCCGTGCTTCCGTCATTGATAAAAATGATTTCCAGGTCAACGCCCGCCTTTTTCAATGCCAGGGTCAGGGCCTCATAAAAGATCACGATGCCCTTTTGTTCGTTAAAGACCGGGGCAACAACGCTTATCAAATCTGTCTTCTGAACTTTTTTATCCATACGCACCTTTTTATTTACGCTTTAATGCCATTAGGAATTCCCCCGCTTGGTAAGGCTGATAGTGGGCAAAGATATAGGTTAATGCGCTTATCAGGTCCTCATTATCATATAAATAGGCCTGGGGGAAAGGAGAAACCAAATATGTCTTCTCGACAAATATGTATGGAGGCTTCTCACTTTCTATACGGTTGATCTCACGCTGCAGGTTACTTTTCGTATACAAGATGGTAACGGGAAATTTGCGCATGCGCCTGGGCTGTGAATTGACCATGAAATAAGTATAGAAAAACGGCCGGCGCTTGGCCTGCATCAGTATTAAATTCTCGAATGAAGAAACCAGCGGGACTTTCTGGCTGGGGGCGGTCAAAGATTGTATCAAAGCGGCATCCTTGCTGTAATCAGATTCCCTGTCATAGAATGCCTTGAGCTCACTGTCATCGGCAAAATCATTCTCCGTGACAAGCATTTCATCCTTCTGTCCCAAACCGTTGACCGGCAGCTTAAAGGCGTCAGGATAACTGATGAACAAATGGCTGAAATAACTTTTCCTTCCATCGGGAACCTGGCTAACCACCGGATGCGTCATGGGATTACGCGACAAATTAAAAATATTCGGATGTAAAAGGAACTGATGCGTAGTCACCGTCATCACAAAGACCAGGATGCCGCAGGCGAGCTTACAAACCCTTGACTGATACATCCCTAACCGCAGGGAAAGCTCTTTGGCCACATAAACGATCAGCATTGCGATGATCATGCCGTTTCGCAAATAGGACGGCATGCCCGTGGCGATCATCACATTATAATGATAACAGATAAGTAAATAAACGCACGCGGTTGCCATCACCAAGCCGTCTGCTTTTAAATTCTTTTGCATGATCTTCCCTATAAGGATCACCAGCATAAACAGGTAAACGACGGGTAAGAAAAAAGCTATGGATGCGCGCAGGACAAAGGGGTCCGCCAGATTATTGATCATCAGGGCCACTGAATTTCCCGCCTGATAAAAACGCACGTATTCAAATTGATTGAACCAAAAAAGCCCTTCAAACACATGACGGCCGACCACCAACCATAAGCTGGCCGTTAAAACCACCCATGGGAGGCCCAGCAATATCACCGCCTGCTTTTTGTTTAAACGGGTTATCACGCCGCCCGGATTCACGGCGGCATAAACTTCCCTCAGGACCAGGAAAATATAAAATGAGGCTAAGGCGTATAATCCTTCCCCGGTAATATAAAAAACATAGAAGCCGCTCAATGCGGAAACGGCATATAAATACTTGATCCGGCCGCTTTGTGTGTAAAAGATCATGAATAAGAAGAAAAGGCTGTCAATAAAACAGCGCAACGGGGTGACCTGGGGATAGGTAAAAATACAGGGAAAAGCTTCCGCGTTAAAAAAATGAAGGCGCAAGCCTAAAAAGACCGCGATAAATGCCCATGCGGCATCTTTCAATAAAAGGCGCAGGGCATAATACCATATCCAATAATACAACACGCTCACTGCCATCACGACAATGACCGCGTTGACATAATCAAATCGGCCCAGGAACCGCTGGGCGATCTCTGAGACAAGCACCGGCGCGCCGATCCCGTAACGGGAAATATTGTCCACGCCGATGATATTCCCTGACATATGCACCCAGCCTGCCGCCATCAATAACCAATCCATGTGGTGAAAATGCTCGCCGCAAAACATCCTGGCGACCGCCCCTTTCACATCAGGCATCCATATGATCAGCGCAAGGACCACCATCCCTGCCGCCGTCAGCCATGCGGGAAGGTTTGAATAGGGCCTTTTGTCCTTCATGCGTTCATCAAAAATCCGGAGGAACTTGACCGCTTCCGGGGTGAATATTTTAACGATCACACTTAAGATCAATGCCCCGTCAAAGCCATGAAGCCAAACCGGATTATGAAAAACGGCATATTTGAACAAGAAGAAAGTTTCCGTGATCATAAGGACTGCCTGGGCCAATATAAAATATTTAAAGGAAGCGAGCTTCTGTCCGGCCGCCCGTGAAAAAACGCGCATCAGAAGGATAAATGAGGCGATACCCACCAAAATAAAAAGCCTCAGGAAAAATACATCATGCTTGGCGAATATCACGTGTTGATACGTCGTAAAAAGGTCCTGGACGGCGGAATCTGCCGGGTGAGGAGGGAATAATATCGACAGGCAAGTGCCGGCGAATACGCTTTCAATGGCAAATAATACGCTCAATAGGCCAATCCAATAAATCATCATCAAATCCTCTTAAGGGCGACTAAATAAAGTCCATTCTGATACGGCCGATAATGGGCCTTGATATAATTAATGACCGCCAACTCCCTGTCATAATCTTCCTGATAAGAAGGCGGCAGGGGATCCTGCAAAAAGACTTTTTCCATGAACACATACATTGGCCGGCGCTCCCGGATCTCATTGATTATATCCTCCTGAAATGACGGGATGTGCGCCGCGTCAGAAGGGAATATTCTAAACGTCATCGGCCTTGAAGACAACATCGGAAAATGATAGAAGAACGGCGGCCTCCTGGCCTGGATCAGGATCTTTGTCTCAAAACTGCTGATCAAGGCAGCGCGCTCGCCCGGTTTAGTCAAGCCCTGGATCAGGGCGGCATCATCCGAAAAGTCAAAACTCTTGCGAAAATAGGCCACCAACTCGTCATCATCCTTAAAATCATCCTCGGTGCGTATGTCTTCCTGGGTATTGCCAAGATCATTGACCGGCAATTTATCCTGGTCCTTGGCATTTTTATACATATTATTAAAATAACCAAGCCTGTCCGGAAAGCGCTGGATAACCAGATTGTCTGTCATTGGGTTGCGTGATAAATTCAATAAATTAGGATACGCCAAATAGTTCTGGTTGGTCAATAACGCGTAAAAACCAAGCACCACGGCCGCGGCCTTAAGCCTCCTCTGCCAAAGCAAAGGCAAGTGCTCAAGGCAGCGCGTAAACCAAAAACAGACGATCAAAATGAAAGGCAGAACATCCACGTAATAACTGGTAACCGCAGATCTTACCACATAATACTGGTAATTTGCCAGGCCGTAAATACTGAGCAATCCCGTAAAGATCCTTTCCAGCGGCCCTTTCTCTAAATAAAAACAAACACTGACATACAAAAGTGTCGCGATATAGGTAAACGGGACAACCATGCTCATGAAGAAAGCCCAAAAGTAGCGGTATTTCAGGCTTTCATACATCGGCATGGCTCCCCTTTTCGAGAAAACTTCCATATAGTCCAATAGATTATGCCAAAATTCTTTTTGAAAAATATGATCCCCATACGTTGCCCCAAAGAACACCAGGGCTGATAGCAAAGGCAAAACCCAGCATAAATAATACCACCGCGGTTTTGAAGGGATGCTGATCAAGGCGATCAGGTAAGCATAGAAAGTCACGAACACGGTCATGCCGCCTGATGTCATGTAATAAACAGCAAATCCGCTATAAAGCGCCGCTAAGATCAACCAGCGTGAACGGTTGGTGCGCATATGCAGCAATATGGCCGCGAGCCACAAAATGTCCAGCCCGAAACGCACCGGCGATGCTGAAGGCGTGCACCAGATCAAGGGGCTCACCCCAAAATGGAACATTTGCAGGCGAAAAATAAGAAGAAAAGCTACCCCCGCGATCAACGCGGACCTAAGCCATAATCGCACAACGAAATACGTAAGCACAAAATAGAGTATCGTAAACCACATCATGACTCCCAGCGCCGGCACATAATCAAACCCGCCAAAAATATTGGTGATCCTGGCAAAAATAATGGGCAGCCCCACCCCGTATTGAGAGATCACATCTACGTAGGGCGTCTGCCCCCACAACGAGGCCCAACCGACGGACATCAACAAGAAATCCATATGATGCAGCCAATCCCCCATAAATATCATGGCGATGACCTTTTGCAGGTCGGGCATATAGATCATCAATGCGATCAGCGCGATCCACCAGGCATTCGCATAGGGAGCCCAGGTGATCACGTTTACACGCTGATAGATAAAAACAACCGATCCTTTTAATTCTGGATAAAAGACCTTGCTTAAGACCGAAAGAATGATGAGCCCCGTGAGAGACCACTGGGCTAATTGCGGGCTGTTAAAATAAACAAGTATCTTAAAGACCGCGCTGACCATCAGGAAGGTCAGGGCTCCCTCTAAGACCAAAAACCACTGATCAACAGGTTTGCGGTAAAACCGGAAAATGATCCCCCCTGATATCAAGGCCAGGCTAATGAACATAAAATAAATAAATATGTCCCATTTGGGCATCATCCTCCCCGCGGCCTCAGGGATCAAAAGTCCGTCGATCAAATGGGGCGCTGGACAAAATCCCAGGACTTGCGTTATGGCCACGGCGGTTTGCGCGGACCAAAGGCAGGCAAGGATCGAAACCAGCATAATATCTTTATTTGTCCTGTTCATTTATTTAACGCCTTTGTAAAGCCACTAAAAAACCCTGATGTGCATATTCCTGATAATGATTGCGTATAAAGCCAAGCACTGCCCCTAAACCGCTATTGCCCAAGGCCTGGGGCCCAAGCGACCAGATCCTTATATCAACAAAAACATACATAGCGTTTTCTTCCTGCAGGCTGTTGATCAATCCCAGGCATTGGTCCTTGGTCATTAGATCAAGCCCTCCCGGCCCGTTGGATATCCCCGAGAACATCACTGGAAAATCATTGAATAACGGCTGGCGATGGGCTTGCATCAATAAGGCGGTCTCAAAATTACTGAGCAATACGATCTTTTGGTTTTCATCGGTCAACTGCCTAATCAGTGAAGCTGACTGTTCGATCACGTTAAATCGCTCCTCATACGCCCTCTCTTTGGCAAAGCGTTCTTTGTCCTGATAAATGATATTCGGGTAAACCTGCATCAGGCGGTTAGTTAATAAAGCCCCGCCGGCAAGCAAAAGGAGGGAGATATACACGCCGCGCCTGACAAGCAACGATGACAAATGAAGGATCCGGTCGAGCCACCATAAAAAGATCAATACTGACGGGACCATCAACGATCCGTAAAAGCCGATCATCGGACGCTCAAGATAATCGGTAAAGATCAACAGGCCATAAATACATAGCACTGCCGGGAGGCGCATCTGCATCCTGTTCGATGCGTTACTCTGCCCCATCATCACCAGCAGGCTGAAAACATAAAATACCGGCAAGAAATATCCCATGAAAAAAGGGAAAAATTGCCTGACCCTCAAAGGCGCCATCATGGGCTGATTATCAAGCCCTAATCCTTCTATATACCCGTTTGACCGAAACCAGCCGTAAACAAGGACCAGCCCTGTTAAAGACGCGGCAGCGTTAAAAAATTTAGGATACCTGGATAAAACAATCCAAAGCCCGAAAAATAGGACAATGTCCCAGCCATGCGCCAAGAATGTATTGGAAGGGTTTATCCATACGCACGGCGAGGCGCCGTAATAAAACATCCCCATTTTAACGGTCAGCAAAACCCCTATGGCCGCCAAAAGCCAGCTGTTTAACCAGCATCGGATAAAATAAAATAATCCGATAATATATAATAAGGCTGCCAACACCAGGATTTGGATGATCTGTTCATAACTTAAAAACAATTCCTGACGGATAAACCATCCGGCAATATGGTCGAGATGATTCCATTGGTCATATACCAGGGCCAGGGCCGTCACATCCTGCGGCCTGGGGATATAAAGCAATACGGCCAAAACGGCCCCCAAAATAACCTGAGCGGTAATGATAAACCACCGGGGCAACGGTTTCGCCGCGAGGCCTTGCAGACGCCTGAATACAATCTCAATTTCAGAAAAAAATATTTTTGAAAGCACCGCCCCCGCGCATAACACGCAAAAAAACGGCTGCAGCCACGATGGGTTTTCATAGAGCAGGATATTCCAAAAAGTATAACGGTAGGTAGTCCACTTAAAAAAGCAGAACACCATTAAAAAGCACCATACGCCTTCCAGCACCAGCCAAAGCCTGAATTTACGGCAGAACTCCGGTGAACCCATTTTAGGTAAAACCAGCTTCACGCCCAATACCATAAGAAAAACGCACGCCGACAAGAATATCAGGTAAAACAAAGTTTCCCTTTCAGGCTCAACACCTTTCAGGAACGGGTCGCTCCAAAACGAGGGGTATGGTATGAAGCTGTAAATATAAATGACAACGGCGATGATCTGTATTGAAAACAGTAACACCGCGGTGATCAATGGCCATAGACCGGATTTCTTTATCATTCCTTGGGCTTGCCCTTTCACTTGCGCTTCATGGCCACCAGATATTTGCCAACCTCTACGGGTTCATAATTGGAAAAAACATAGCGCAGCAGCAGGATCAGATCGTCGTATTCATAAGAATAAACCTGCGGCACTTGGGGCGTCAGGAATATCCTTTCCATGAAAATATAAGGCGGCTTTTGGGACTCAAGCTGATCGATCGTCTTTTGGATCTGCGGATAGGAAAAAAGGCAGGTTACCATAAAATTACGAACCGACAGCGGCCTGGAATTGATCAGGGGGAAATAATAAAAAAACGGTTTACGGTCCGCTTTTTGAAGAAGCAATATCTCAAAACTGCTTAAAAGCGCCGCTTTCCCTCCGTCAGGAGTCAAATGCCTGATCATGGCCGTATCTTCCGGCCACGCCGTCTGCTGTGCGTAATATGTTTTAAGCGCGTTATCGTCAGCAAAATCATTTTCAAATTTTAATTGCTCATCCTTCTCTCCCAAAGAATTGACCGGCAGTTTGATGCTTTCCGGATAATCCGCTATCAGCTGATGGAAATAGGGAATCAGATGGGGCCCCACACGAAAAGCAACGCGGCTATCCACCAAAGGATTGCGGGAAAAATTCAATAAATTCGGATATCCGGTAAACCAGCGATTGGTCACGAGGCAAAAAACCGATAGGATGACCAATCCCGCTGTGATCCGCCTACGCCAATCCGCCGGAATTTTCTCCAGGGCCTTGCTTATCCAATAAAATAAAAGAAAAATACCGGTTATGCCCATGGTATACCATTCGGTGACCATCAGCATGTAATAAGAATGCTCCTCAAGGGCGTATAGCGCTATCAGACCTGCAAAAATATCGCGCCCGCGAGCCTTGCCCGTGATCACCTCACCCGCCACATACAAAAAGCTTGCCAGGCAAAACACCGGATATAGCAACCCTCCGATACTGGACAAAGGATTATTGCCCAAAAGCGGCGCTGTCAACGGGCCTTCAAAAGCCCCCTTGATAAAATAACCGCTGTATCCTGTTAAATTCTTTAGGAAGGCGCCTTCTAACAGATGCTGGCCTACGGACATGTAAAACCATAGGATGCTCCAGGCAAAAACGCTGAGAACGACCAGCGCATGATCCCGCCAAAGTCTATACTCCTTTCTTCCCCCCATGCAAGGCACAAAAGATGAAACGCAGGCATACAACCCAAAGACCAGGAATATGTACACCCCCGTCTGGAGCATATGAAACAGTCCTAATGAAACAAAAAAGGCACCGGCAACCAGGAAGATCGTCCGGCGGGTTTGAACATGCATCCATAACATCCAGAATACGCCGATATCAAAACAGTACCGGAATACCGAGTCTACGATCTGTACCCAGATAAAAGGATCGACCATCTGGGTAAACATATGCATGCGCATGGCAAATATGACGGCGGCAAAGGCCAGCAGGGCCGATGATAAAAAACGCTTCAGCAAAAGAAACCATAAAATAAAATAAATGATCCCCACCCACATCGCAACGGCGAGCAATTTAGAATAATCAAAACCGCCCATCAAATTGACGATCTTGGCGAGCATCACGGACGCGCCTAAGCCATAGGTAATATTCACATCGACGCAAGGTATCAGCCCGCGGGTAATGGCATATATACCTCCGAATAAACTGGCGTCCCAATTATGGAAATAATCCCCCAAATACATCATGGCAACGACACCCTGTACATCCGGCATAAAGATCACTAAGAAAATAAACAAACACCCCATCCCGACGCCGATCCATGGCCTTTTTTTCAAGAAGGCATAATGATCTTTCAGGAAACCTGCCCCTGTGAGAAATTCAGGCCAAAATATCGATATCAATACACCTGAAATAAAAGCCCCCCAGAAAACCGGCCATGCCCATACCGGATTGCCCATGGCCACTGCCGCAAAAGCCGCGTGGCCCATTAAAAAGACGATCAGCATATGGAACATTAAAAAAAGATTCAGGTCCCATTTGGGTTTTGCCTTACTGAACTTGATGAACCACAGCAAGCCCGCGTACACAGCGGTGGCTATCGCTATCCCTAAAAAATAATGGAATAAATTCCTCTGCGGCTGGAAATTCCTCTGATAATGCCAGACGATCGTATGGACAAATGACAGGTCTACGGTGATCGGTATTTGGCTTAATAAGGCGCTCGCGGCCAGCATAAGCTCAATAGACAAGACCATCGCTGTAAGGACAATGCTTAACATCATTTCTTTTCCTGGCTCCATTGATATGTCCGAAAGAAAACAATTCCCATTATAACAAAGGCTGTCAGTACCGATAAGATAATCAAAGGCCGCAATGGGCTGTCCGGCCAATAGGTCAAAAGGATCTTATGTTCCCCCATTGACAAAGGCGCCCCTATAAAATACCGGTTGATCTTTGATATCGGTGTTTTGACCCCGTCAATAAAAAGCTGCCATTTAGGGTCAAAGGGCATATGCATCACCCACCAGCCATCGCGGGGAGCATTCCAGGTAAAACCAAACTGATCTTCCGTATTTCGCCATACATCCACCAATTCCGCCTGCGTCCAGACATGCAAAGTAACGGGGTCCTTCCCGACAGGCGTGCCTTCTGGGACAAGTATTGTCACATAGCCGTCGCGTATATTGTTCACATCAAAAGTAAAGGGAGAAACCAGATCACCCTGCGCCGGTATCAGCTGTTTGGGCCCGATACTCATCTGCCATAAATACACATCCGGCGTAAAAAGGGACGTTGATAGGTAGCGCGGGAAATCTTTCGGCAGCGGCCACTGGTATTCAATGCCCCCGCTTTTCTGATGTGTTACGCCAGAGGCCAATTGGAACACATAATCATGTTGTTTAAAACTCTCCGGTATGGCTTGCCCTAATCTAATTGCGCTTATATCCTTCACCTTGTCCAAATGCGCCCCTTCTACCTGGATCACCCGGCGGTCAAGCCCCGCGGCCAGAATATAGTCATAATCCTTTTGATCGGGAGCGATAGCAGCATCCGCCATATACATCACCCGGCCGTCGCGCTGGATATATTCCTGTATCTGATTGTCCTTATCAATATCCCGGAAGATCTTGAGCCGTGGCACATAGATCGAGGAAGGCCTCTCCAGCCGCAAGGCCAGCGGTAAATATTGATAGAATTCGCCGAAAATACCCTGAAATTCGCATACGAGCGGAAATACCACATGCTTATCCGTGCGGTAAAAGTACCGTACGGGAAGTATCCTCGGATTTTGATAATCCAGAACCATCGGTGTCGGGGAAGTATACATATAACTGAATTGCCTCGGTTTGACCCTTAACCCGTCCCAATAAGCCCAGTTCATGTCCTGGCTTTTGGTATTGATGTAACTGTTAAGAACGGAAAACTCAATGACCATGATGGCCAGAAAGAATATGCTTGCAAGCCTTATGCGTAGTGATGTGCTTAATTTTGCATGGTCAAAAGCAAGAAAGAACAACAGGAACAGGGCTAATATTTTTATCGCGTACGCTTTGATATCAGAGTCGGCGATAAAAAGGCACGCCCCCAAAATGCCCGCCAAAACGCCTTTCAGGAAATTGATGCGGTTCACATAGATGACCTTAAAATTCTTTTGAACAATCGCCATGCATGATTGCAGTCCCAGGCATATCGGGATCGCCATGGTCAGATACCAAAGCAGCACGGAATAGTGGAAACTGCGGACCAAAAAACAAAACGGGTTTGTGACTGTATCGATCCAATGGGCCCACATCATCCAGCCCCAATGCCCCTGATTGGACGGCACGTTCAAAAAGCCCATCATCACAGCCGCCGTAACAAAGACGAACTTGTAGGAATGCCTTGATAGGACCAGGCCAATAACGGCCAGGATCATCGTCGTGATCCCTAAAAAAGCGCCGTTGATATACCAACCGCTTGTCTTGAAATCGTACGCATGGCTGAATACATCCGCGCTCGAGACAAAGTAACGCAGCGGGTCCTGCATCATGGCAACCGGATTATAGATGCGGTGGAAACGCCCCTGCGAATCGCCTAAGCCCGAGCCGTACATTTCAAAATCACTGACCGCGTTTTTGCCCCACCAGAAGACCGGCAGCAGGACCAGGGCTGTCAATAAAACCACCTTGCCGACACTGCCCCACTTAAAACGGTCTGACAGCAAAGGCTTGCGGCCCCTTTGGAAAATAAGCCATATCATCAGCATATCGAATAAGAACAAATGCAGTGTTTGATAAAAATATCCGAATCCCACATAAAGCCCGTTATTCGCCGCCAGTAAGAACACCAAAACCGCGGCGATAATGGCCTTAAAAGAGCGGGTATCCCAATAATAGACAAGGCAAAATAACAACAAGGGCAAATAATTATAAACTTCAGAAATGCATAATCCGCCCATATGGATGAGGGTAATGGCGCAAAAACAATTGACCAAAACAGAGGTGATGATGGCTACCAATCGCGACTTGGTCATGTAAAAAGCCAAAATATATACACCAAATGTGCGCAGGGTCAATCCGATGCCATAATAGGCAACGACATACCAGTGATGAAAAAACTGTGCGGGATCGCTGACAAAAGGCGAAAGTAAAACGTACCCCCCGGCAATGATAAAATTGATCGGTGTATATAAACCGACGGACAATTGAGCGAAAGATGTATTGAGCAGATCATACCGGTCGAAAAGCTGGATCCCGCCTTGATAAAATTGGCCGATCAGGTAAAACACGTATTCCATGGGGCCGCAGGTCTCATGCCCCTGGATCAAACGCAGGTCCAAATGATTAAATATCTCAGGATAGAGGAACGCCGCCACCACAAAATTAATGACAATCGCCAGCAGTAACATTTATCCTTCTCTTTTCATAGCAACCAGGTATTCCCCCTGAGCAACCGGCGCGTAATGTGTCCGCACATAATTGATCAATGGGATCAACGAGGGGTACTCAAACAAAAATACCTTCGGAACTTCATTGACCATGTATATCCTCTCCATAAAAACATAGGGAGGCTTGTCCTTTTCAAACTTTTCGATGGTTTTGGCCAGTTGGTCTGTCGTATAGATGCTGCAAACTTCAAAAGAACGCATGGTCATCGGCCGTGATATGATCAGGGGGAAATAATAGAAAAATGTCTTTCGATCGGCCTGCATCAATATCTCGGTTTCAAAACTGCTGATCAAGGGTATTTCATCCGAATGCGCGGTCAAGGAGTCGATCAATTGGACATCCTTGGTAAAACGGCTGTGCGTGCGGTAATAATCGATCAGGTCGTTATCATCGGTAAAATCGCTTTCAGCCAATATTTCTTCCTGCGTCCCCCCCAACGAATTCACCGATAATTTAAGTTCCGGGTTAAAGTTCCTGAATAAATGGTTGAAGTAGGGCTGTCCGTTGGCCGGCAACGGCAAGGCGACCTTGGGGTCTGTCAGTGGATGGGAAGAAAGATTTATCAGATTAGGATACGACAGGAACATGTGATTGGTAAAAAGGGCCCACGCGGCCAGGGCCGCCAATATCAAACGCGCCGGCGTCCTTTTGTTTTCCGCCAGGGAACCGATGATCATTTTGCACCAATATCCCAATACAAAAACCAATGGCAGGATGACGGCATAATAGCTTGTCCCCGTCGAACGCGCGATGTAATAATGGTAGGTGCCCATCCCGTAAAAGCACAGGACCACCACCATCCACTCCTCCTTGGGAGAAATATTAAAAGCCAGGCGGCCAAGAAAAATAAGTAATGTCAAAAAATAAAGCATGGGAAGCACAAACCCCATCAGTGATTCCAGATATTTATGGTCCAGCAGGGTTTTATACATATGCTCCAAGCCAAAGCCGCTTAAGAAATAATTGATAAATTCACCGATATTATTCCAGAATTGCGCTGTGACGATGTGCGAACCAATGGTAAGCGCCAATAGAAATAGTGCCACGATAACAGGGATCAGCATTAAAAAGCCATCCCGCAGGCGCATACGAAAATGTTTTCGCCAGAATGGCAAAGCCAACAATAATAAAATATAAGCGCAGAAAGAGGCTGTCCCGTAAGTGCCCTCCGAGGTCATGTAATAGATGCCGAAACCACAGGCCGCCGCCGCTCCCAGGAGCCATGACTTTTTCCCTGTATTGATATGCATCCACAGGCACCAAAAATAAACCGCGTCATAGATAAATCGGATAGGGGTGGCGCTCATGTAGGTAAAGACAAAAGGATACACACCGGGATGGAACATCTGCCATTTGATCCCCAGCAGGATAACAGCAATGGCCAACAGCAGGGAACCAAACCAGCGGCGGATCAGAAAATACCAGGCTAAATAATACAATATAGTGATCATGACCATAACACCCATCACGTGCTCATAACTAAATCCGCCGAAAATTTGGGCCAAACGGCTGATAACAACAACAATGCCAATGCCGTATTCGCTGATAATATTCACATCCAGGGTCTGCCCGGAAACATAGCCCCACGCGGGCCCCATAAAAGAACCATCATTATGATGGAACTGCTCGCCGATAAATTCTCTGGCGATGACCCCTTCGGTATTGGGGACAAATATTAAAACGCATAAAAATACCGGGACAGCCCACTCGGCCACACGCCGCCAATAAGGGTCCCTTTTTATAAAAAGGCACCATTTCCAAAGATCGATCGTCCAATCCTGCCAGCAGTTACAAAAAACTTTGCACAAAACAGCGGCAACGAAAAGAATGAAGAACGCGCTTTTTGCCAGATCGGGACGGTTGGCATAAACGATGAGCTTAAACGCGGCACTGCTCCATAAGAAAGTCAATAAAAGTTCGACTGACAAATAGGCCTGCCAATCTTTTAACAAGTCTCTGGTATTTAAGACCCTGCGGTTTAGCCAAAGCATACTTAGCTGAAAAGTAATGCCTGCCAACAAAACCAAATGATAAATGAATGGTTTCCATTCCGGCTTAAGCAGGTCACGCCACTCGGGCAATACCTGGGAAGCCAGGCTTGATGATGGAGAAAAATGGCTCAATATAAAAGCAGACGCCAAAAGGACCTGCCACGCCCATAAAAGGCTCAGCAGCGTCAACAAGATCAAATTACGGTTGAATAGAGATAAGTTCATCATTCTAATTTTAAGGCCGTCAGCCATTGGCCCTGGGCCTCATATTGATAATGCATGCGTATATACGCCATTAATTGTTTGAACCCCTCATGGCTGTCTTCATAACTGTGGGCCTGGGGTCCGACAAACAAGCGCGTTTGGATAAAAATATGTGCCGGTTTCCCCTCTTGCAATTGCCGTAACGTTCGCTGAAGCCTTGCGTAGGTGTGAAGATAGATGCCGCGTAATTTGTCGCCTTGCATATGTTCGGACTCGACCATGATGGGAAAATAATAAAAGAACGGACGGCGATCGGCCTGCATCAGTATTTTTGTATCAAAACTGGTGATCGATGCCACGGCCTCATTGGGAGACGTCAAAGAATCGATCAAAGAAGCATCCTGGGTAAAATCAAATTGTTCTGTATAAAATTTCTTTTCCGGCCCCCAATCAAAGGCCGACAAATTCAAACAATTGGGATAATAGGTGAACAAATAGCTCGTGGCCAACGCCGTCAAAGCCCATGCGCATAACAATGTCTTTATCAACCTTGGCCAATGGCCCTTAAAACAGCCAAGCAGGGCCTGAAGCCAAAAAAGTAACACAAATATAAGCGGCACAACAATGGCATAATAGCTGTTCACTCCTGAACGGTGGATAAAATAATGGTATAGTCCCAATCCATAAACACAGATCAAGGTCATGAATAAATGCTGACGGGATTGGCGGAATAAAAACATCCCCAAGCTATACAGCAGCGTCCCCACATAAACTACCGGGATCATAAAGCCCATGCAAAAAGCGAAAAATTGCAGGTCATTTAAACCTTCGGTAATGGGCAAAGCCCCCCAGCCCTGCAAGAATAAAGACGCGAACTCAAAGGTGTTCTGCCAAAAATGATCGTCCCAAACAAGAGCTCCATAAAAAATGCTTAATATGCCCAAAGTTATGCACCAGGGCAATACGACCAACGCCACCGCTTTAGGGATTATCTTAACGCCTTTCAGATAAATACACGCAGCCGCGGCTATCAGCAGGGTTGCGAACATGTAAACACCTACATCAAGGGTCCATACCAGTCCAATGCCGCTGGCCACTGCGGCCGCGAATAGCCAGCGCAGGCTTAAATTTTGAGTGAACCGTAAAATGAAAAACAGAAAGAAAACATCAAATAATGAACGCAGCGGGGTGGCGCTGGGATATATCCAGATCAAAGGGATCACCCCCCAATGAAAGAATTGCAGCTTAACGCTCAAAACAACAGCAATAAATGAAAGGAGAATACTGCCGGTCCAATAACGCCACAACCCATAAAGTAAGAAATAATACATGCCGCACAGGCCGATCATGATGGCGACAGCATGCGCGTAACTAAACCCTCCGGCCAAATTCATCAGGCCGTTGAAAACAATGGGGATGATCAGGCTGTATTCGCTGGTCACGTCCTTGTTAAGAATTAAACCGTTATGATAAGCCCAGCCCGGAGACATAATAAAACTGTCTAAGTGATAAAACTTATCATAACTGAACATGCGGTCCAATACTTCGCCCAGGTTGGGGGCAAAGATCAGGACGATCAAAATGAGTATCCCCCCCGCGTCCATCAAATAATATCCCCAACGGGGCATTGATGGAGCGCTCAGATATGCTTTGATCCTGGTGATTAAACGCCTTATTTCCGGCCAAAAGATACGCGCCAATACCCCAAGGCTGATCATTGCGTATAAAAGGTCGCGCGCCCACCAGGGATTGTTCCATAGTAATATTTTAAAAACGGCGAAAATTTGAATAAAGACTATGCCTGCCATGGTACAGGCATAGGGACCAAACTTGCGCCACAGGTCTTCTTCCCCTATGCGCCGGCGGTTGATAAACAACAATAATCCCTGCAGCCCCAATCCCGCCGCTATCCAGGCATGATAAAAAAAGGTCTCTCTTTTAAGATGCACGTCATAGAGTGACAAGGGGAAAAGTTTTTGCACGAATTCAGGGGTTGTCATCGGGATAAAACTGAAAATTAAAACAATGATGATGAGGGCTTGCAGGGCTTCAATAAAAGACAGTAAAGAGACGGTAATAATATTACAGGTGTATTTGTCAAAAAAGGTCTTATTCATAGGAAAATTCGTACAGCGAATAAATAATGAGAACGATGAACAATGCCGAGGTAAGAAAAACTGATAACGGCAAACCCCAGCGGAGCCAGGAATCAGGCCAGTACCGGATGAGGATTTTATGCCCGCCCCGGGTTATTGGTAATCCTATAAAACTTTTATCGGCACGGTAAAAATGCGCGGGTTTACCGTCCACATCAATGCGCCACTTGGAGTCATAGGGATATTGAATGCCCAGCCATCCATCAGCGGGCGCCTGAAAATCAATGCCCGTCTCATCGGAATGGTGAAGCCATACGGAAGTTATTCCTGAAGCGTCCCTCGTCTTGAACAAAAGCATTCCATTATACCCAACGAAAGAAGTATCCGCGGGCAGGGCTACAAAAACTTTCCCTTCTTTAATGTTCTGGACATCAAAGGTCATGGGCCTGAGCAGTTGGCCTTGTGCCGGTGATAATTCAACGATCCTGTTATCCGGCGTCTGAATAAAAAACCTGACCCAGCGGTCATGGGTAAAAATATTGGTGGCATAATAAGCGGGCAGGCTCCCCTGAAGAGGAAAATCCCAGATCATCATGTTGTTCCTGTACACCCAGCCAGGCCAGCCATCGCTGATGTTCATGGGAATGCTGGCCCATTGATCATTTCCAATAGCCGCAGGCACGACCCTTGAAGGCATCTCCCTTCTGATGGCCGGCCCGTAGCCTTGGACCATCATTACGTCCTGGGCCAGTTTGCGGCGGACAATGCTTTCAAAAATGCCAGGGCCATCCTGCACCGCGTAACCGGTGAAATAAAACAGTTTATTATTCTGGGAAATATAGTCTTTCATGACCTGATCCTCCGGCCATGACCCAAAAGAAGAATGCCTCGGATTATAATTGTCCACGGGCAAAAACGCCGTTTCACGATTGACAACGCCATTGATGTTTAAAGACATGTCCCTCAAAGTCCATAGATAGCTCCCATCAGCAACAGGGTACATGTCTGACCGGCCAACAAACGGATAGATCTTGGGATTATGAAAATCTATCCCCACCACCCCGGACTGCGGCTGCAGATCCTCCACGAAATGCGGCCGCAAACTGAAATTTGCCGCTATGTAATGCTTCATCAACCCGGCGCTGACAGCCATGTCCGTCAAAATAAGCGCGATGAATAATGTTTTGGCCATGTTCCGGGCCAAGGTATTCTTTTGAACAAATATCAATAGGGCCAAAGCCGTCAGGGAAATTATCAGGGCCGTTGTGAAATATGTCCTTACGATCGGCGGCTGGAAGGAATATCCGTTCACGGCAAGAATTATCAAAAAAACAGCAAACCATCCTAAGCGCCGGGTTTGATACACGCCCCCCCTGCTCAAATCCTTTAACACCAACCAACCCATGACCGCCAGGGGCATTAAAAGATAACTGATAATTGAATTAATGGCTGTTTGATAAGAACGCACCATCACTTTTAAAGGATTGGTCAGCACATTGACCCAGTGGCCTATCAAACCGATGGAGATCGTATCTCTGGGAAAGTTGATGGACCAAACCAGTAAAATAGATATGACGAATATCCATTTGCGCCTGTCCCCGGACATTGTCAGGGCCACGCCGCTTAAAAAGAACATCATATAACCCAAAAAGAATGAACGGCCGGACAAGAAAGTGAAATCAAGCATCCTGCGGAAAAAATCCGCGGGCTGACTTTGGTCCAGCTTCAGGTCATGAAAATAATGCGCGGCGCTCCACATGCCGGACAAGCGGCTGTGATCAGCGCCGAATAGCACATCTTTGAGCCAAAATGCCTGCATATAGATATATGGCCCTAATATGATCCCTGCCACAGCCAAAAGCCCCAGGCTTCCGATCTGTATGTTCCTGGCATTCTTTTTTAAAAATTCCCGCCATTGGCCCAACTTCGCACGGTTAACTGATAAGCTATACACGGCGCAGCTGATGATAAAAAAATTGATGCCCAAATACATGTAACATGTGTGGATAATCCCCTGACTGAATGAAAGCAGCATAAATAGTATGGACATCCCGAAATACCGCATGCGCCAGGTCAGGAAAAAACTAAGGATAAAATACATCCAGAGAGGATAGTAGCTTTGGTAAAAAGTCCCGAATAAAAAGGCTGTAGGGCAAAATAAAAGAGCAAAAATGACCGGTGCCGTCCTTAATACCCATTTGTCATCCGTCAGCCTTTTTAATAAAAGAAAAATGCCGATCGTCCGGATACAAAGGAGCGAGCCAATATAAACAATGGCAAAGACCTGGTTAAAGAATTGGGCTGAATTGTCCGTGAAAGGTGACAAGAGGATATAAACGGCCGCGGTCAGCACATTGGGCAGGCGGAACATCCCGTGGGTCAACCAAAAAAATACATGCGGCATCTGGCCAAAAAAATCCCAAAGCTGGATGCCCCCCTGATAAAAGAAACCGGTTAGCGCGAAGGTCGACTGGTAATCAACGAGATAATCGCTCCAGGAAAAAAAGCTGCTTTTGCCCAGCAAAAAAGTTTCCGGGAATATCAGGGCACAGCCAAGCAAAGCTGCCAGGCAAAGCCATAAACCGGTCCATTTAGTTTTCAACGGCCTATCCATCTTTTCAAAACTCCGGCGATGGCATCAAAAATAAAAAAAAGATTCCCTTTTTGGATGACCCGGTAACGCCCATCCTTCAGGGCAATGTCACCTGAACCGACCAGCCTCCGCAAACGCAGATCCACGATGATCTTTGCGTTATACCGGCCAGACAGCTCTTGTATTGAGACCCCCTCTGATCCGGCCCATGCAATTTCACGGATAAGGCGCATGCGCACAGAAGTCTCATACGGGCCGAAAATGCACAGCACATACATGAAACTCATTAATCCCTGGATCGCGACCGCGGCCATTGCGGCCAAGATCCATGATTGCGGAGTCTCCTGCGCCGCCTTGAAAATAAAGAACATCAGCATCAAAACGACGGGGAGGGCCATGACGGCAATGACGCACAATAGCAAAGATCTAAGCAAACGCTCAGGGCGTACCCAGCGGAAAGAGATAAAGTGAACTATTAAAAAAATAACGAATGAGAAAACCGCCGCCCCCACCGTTAATATATCAATATTCATCAAATGTTATCCGCCCACATTCCGGCCAAGGATGATCTGTATGGTATTTAAGATCGCCGCGACCTTTTGCCCCTCTGAGGTAATGATATACCTGCCATTTTTTTGTATCACGCATCCGCTGGCGCATAGATCATTTAAACGGGAGGCGATAAAATCTTCCTTTTCTACACAAGACAAAATATCGTCATATCCTGCTTCTTTAAATTGGGAAATAACTGACAGGATCCTTTTAGAAGGGCTGGTCAATTGGGTCAACACATAAAAACATAAATACATGGGGACTAATAAAAAGAAAATGGCTCCCGCTGAAATTTTGAATGGAAGCCCCCACAAAGAATGCGGATCAAGCGTCCCGGTGTTGGGCAAAGCTAAAACCAGCGCCACATATATCCCCAGGGCAACAAAAGACATATTAACAAAAGGCTTGGCATGCAACCCAGGCTTGCCGGATTTGCGGCAATAAATAATATGGGCGATCACCGTGCCTATAAAAAAGAGCATGGCTAAGATCAGATAAAACATCTTAATTCCTCCCGCTTAGCGGCAGGTCAGGAAATTTTTCCATGGGAACGCAAAAGACATTACGCGTCACCTTCTGCTGCACGTAAAAATTCTTCTCCAGCGTTTCATCAAAAGCAAAAAACAGGTCACTGGTATGTTCATAGGTCAAAAGGGTGTA
>Ga0265338_10000889_pt1 | contig 50347 bp, 38 predicted proteins | sample 42126metaG_FD_193579 | JGI IMG/M metagenome (GOLD analysis project Ga0265338, IMG submission 193579) | Rhizosphere microbial communities from Carex aquatilis grown in University of Washington, Seatle, WA, United States - 4-21-26 metaG | ecosystem: Host-associated > Plants > Roots > Rhizosphere...
GGTCCGCTCGCCAAGGACCTGGAGCACGTTTCCGAGGTTGTTCTGGGTCATGGCCCAGCTGGCGGGCAAAGACTCCTTCGTGCGAACCTGCAAAGCCGCGCGGTACGCCGACACCGCCTCCCGAAGGACAGCCTCGTCGTTGGTCCGCCCTCCAAGGACCTGGAGCACGTTTCCGAGGTTGTTCTGGGTCATAGCCCAATCGGCGGGCAAAGACTCCTTCGTGTAAACCTCCAACGCCGCGCGGTACGCCGACACCGCCTCCCGAAGGACAGCCTCGTCGTTGGTCCGCTCGCCAAGGACCTGGAGCACGCTTCCGAGGTTGTTCTGGGCCAGCGCCCATTGCCCCTGGTTGCTTCGGCGGGGCGTGGATTCGGCGGCTATTTGGGCCATCGACCTTGATTTCGCCGCAAACTCCTTCGAGTCGCCCAACTGGCAGTGCGCCAGTTCGAAAGACCACGAGATGAGGTCTTCCGGAGGGGTTCCCGCGGATTCCCAATCGCATCGCAACGGAAAAAGACACAGTAGACCGTGAGTTACTCCATCCGCGCCCGCCCTTGCGGTCTCAGCCGCCTCGTTCCACCAACTTACGGCCCCAACCCGATCCGCTGCGTACCAGTGGGTCCATGCTCGTGCCGCGAATTCGTCAGCCCCCGTCGTTTGGCGGCTAGACCAATGTTCTCGCCAAAACTCATTGCGCTCCCTGATCTCATCGTCGTCGAGCCTGACTTGTAGGCATTTCCGCATGACGGAATGAAGGGTGAAGTATTCGCCGCCTACCGGCTGGACGAAGCTAAAAGCGGAGATCCTTTTCCAGGCCACGTTGAGCTTGTCCCCGTCTGACGGATCAATGTGGAAGCAAGATGCGAACGCGTCGCGATCCCACGTCGGGGTTACAGCCAACCGCTTCATCCTCTCCGCCTCTTCGCGGCTAAGAAGGGAAACGAACCGGCCTGCGATCTCATCCACGTCCTTACCGTCCGCCGCCAGGTCCTGCGGTTTCATGGTTTTTCCCCGCGCGAAAAGCTCATGGTACGTGTCGCAAAGTAGGCCGATCCGTAGCGCGTGATAGCGGTCCGCACCTTCCCGCGCGGCCGCTAAAGCGGCCTCGTGGTAAATGGCCGGCAGCTTTTGCTTCCCAAGAAGCTCGTCCGCATAGCTTTTCGTGAACCCATCGAGCCTATGCTCGGCGATCATTTCATCGGGCTCGAAATGGCCGGGGTTCTGGCCGAAACAAACAACCGCAACCGTCGGGGCTCTTCGCACTCGATTGAAGCAGTTCTCATAGAGTGAGATGATCCAATCGAGCGGCCCGGGCTTGCCAGGTCCCTTGTCGAGATCGGCTTGCTCCAGCGAGTCCACCAGAACAACCGCTTGGATCGAATGCGTTGTCCGAGTCGGTTCTGCCGCGTCCAGGTCGAGGCCGAGCCTGCGGAAAAGGTCTTGCCTGATCGCCACCGGGTCGCTGGCTTGGAGGGCGAGGCGCGCCCGGTCGGCCTTCCCCTCATCCGTATTGAGATACATGCTGAGCGACTGTTTTGAGCGCTGCCAAGCCTCGATTCTTCCCTTCGCGAAGGCGGCGGCTATGCCCCCGAAGCTTAGGTTGTGGAGATTAGAGAGAAAAGCATCCAATCCGGATCCAACCACGTTCGCGGCGAATTCCCGGCGTACTCCGCTGGCGTCCACCTGCCCGTACTCCTCCATCGCAAGATACAGAAGCGCGAGCCTCGTCCTCGGCGCGTCGAGATGCATCGCATCGACAAGCCGCATAACAATCTCGTCTGGGCTCGGCAGTGGGTTTCCTCCCTTTTCCTTGTCCAGTTCCACATGGACTGTGGGCACGCCCTTCTCTCGTGCAATAGCTTCGAACTGCCTGCGGAGCCAGGTTTTGCCTGAACCGGTGACACCTTCATACACCCGAATCGGCACGATTTCGTTAGGGCTTGCCTCAATGTCCTGGCGAAAACGATCGAGCTCCTCATTACGATTGGTGAAGAGCTCGTCGAAGCGATCGTCGGGCGGCAGGGGATCTGGCCCAGTGGTTCTCATACCGGTTCACAATATTACCAAAGATATAGGCCGAGGGTTGCGAGGCTTCGAATTGTGCGAATGAACCGCCATCGCCTAAGGCACAATTACCCTTGTGATCCTCGTCATCGACAACTACGACAGCTTCACCTACAACCTGGTCCAATACCTGGGCCAGTGTGGCGCGGAAGTCGTCGTCCGTCGGAACGATCAAATCAGCCTCGAGGAAATCCTCGAACTCAAACCAAAGGGCATCATGCTTTCTCCAGGCCCATGCACGCCGGACAAGTCCGGCATTTGCCTCTCGGTCCTCGCATCCGCCTTCGGAAACGAATCCGCTGGAGCCCCGCTAAGAGGAGTGCCAATTTTCGGCGTCTGCCTGGGCCACCAGGCCGTGGCTGAGGTTTCAGGTGGCGAAGTTACGAGAGCGGCAAACATCATGCACGGCAAGACCTCCATGATCAGCCACGACGGCAAAGGCCTCCTCGAAGGCATGCCCAACCCGTTTCGCGCCGTCCGCTACCACTCGCTGGTTGTAACCCGGAACTCGATTCCCAAGGAATTCGAAATCACCGCGACCTCGGAAGACGATAACGAGGTGATGGGAATCCGGCACAAAACGCTGCCCATCGAAGGCGTCCAATTCCACCCCGAGTCGGTGTTAACGGAGAACGGCATCCGAATCATCGAGAACTTCGTAATGCGTGCCTCATAACCGGTAGCGCATACTTCCGCATCCTGGCTTCGGGAGCTTTAAGCCGTAGACCATCGCCAACGAGTTTCACTTCCTCCGGAGGTGGCAAATCTTACGACGCACCTAACTCAAAACCAGAGGTCCGCCGGAAGGCGGACGGTAGTGAGCTTGCGAACCTTGTCATTTCGAACCCGGGCTTCGGCCCGGGACGGAGCCCGTCCAAATATTCCTTTACTGGCGCCAAACCCTGCGAGGAGCCCCAGTTCAAAACCAATTGTCCGCCGCAGGCGGACGGTAGTGAGCTTGCGAACGTTGTCATCGCGAGGAGGCCTCCGGGCCGACGAAGCGACGCGATGCTTCCCCTTCGGAAGCGCAAACCCATAACGCAGCCCAGCGAAGCTGGGCGAACGTTATGGGTTTGCGCAATCTGAGGTAGGCGCATCCCATTGCTTCGGGTGGCACGGAACCACCCTCGCAACGACAACGTTCGCAAGCTCACTACTGTCCGCCTGCGGCGGACTCTTGGTTTGCCATCAGGTCGCAACTTCTATTAGGAAATCCAGTCTGAGCTTGGGCCACGACAAGCTGGATTGAAACCTGCAATCGCGCTTACGAGTTCAGCTGCTTGGCCATCTCGATGTCGAGTTCGACCGGGATCCTGAACAAGAACGTCGAGCCCTTGCCGATCTCCGATTCCACCCAGATCTTTCCGAGGTGAACGCTCTCAACCAAATGTTTCACGAGAAACAATCCGAGGCCCGTGCCGTAGATTCGGCGGTTGTCCTCGTTGTTCACGCGGTGGAACTTGTCGAACACCTTCATGAGCTGGTCCTTCGGAATGCCGAGGCCCTGGTCCTGGATGCCGATCGTCACCCACGCGTCATCCTTCATCGCATGAATGACGATATCGCCGCCGTTGGGCGAGTATTTAATCGCGTTGTTTAGCAGGTTCGTAAGAATCTGGTCGAGCTTGTCCTCGTCGCCGATGATTTTAGGCAGCGGCGAGCGGATGTCAAGTTTGAGGTCGTGCCGCGTGGTCGACTGCTTTTGAATCAGCAGCACCTTCTCGAGTAGCGCCGTTAAGTCGACCTGCGTGTAGTGCGGTTTCAGGCTCTCCTGAGCCTCGATTCGCGCCGTGTTGAGCAGGTCGTTGATGAGCCGCGTCAACCGGTCGCACTCCTGGTCGATGATCATGTAGAACTCGCGGCGCTCGTCGTCCGAGAAGCCGTCGTCCATCAAAAGGGTGCTGACAAAGCCTTTGATCGCGGTGAGCGGCGTGCGAAGTTCATGGGAAGCCATCGCCACGAAGGAGCTCTTCATGCGGTCGATGTTCTTCATGTCGGTGACGTCGTTCATGATCGCCACGACGCCAAGGCTCTTGTTGTCCTCGCCGCGGACTTCGGCCGCCTGACACTGGTAAACGCGGTCGATGTTCGCGATCTGGACGCAGAGCTCGATGGCCGCCCCGCTGTCTTCGCCGCTCATCGTCTGCTTGTAGAGTTCTTTGAAAGCGTCGTTGTCGATGATGTCCGAATACTGCTTGCCGATGGCTTCGTTGGTGGCGCCGAAGATCGTTCGCGCGGAAGCGTTCATCTGGCTGATTCGGCCCTCAGGAGAAACCAAAACAAGGCCGGCTGCAAGCGACTCAAATGTTTGAAGAAGTTCTTCGCGCTCTTCCAGAACCTCGCGATAGAGTTGGAGGTTCGCGATGATCGCGCCGACGTTCCGAGCCATTCGCTCCAGAAGCCGCACGTCCTCGTCGTTGAAATCTTCGCCGTGGCGCTTGTTGAACGCGTGAAGGACGCCGATCGTCGTGCGCTCCACAACCCGGTTCTCCTCGTCGCGCCTCTCGATAACGAGGGGAACGGTGATGCCGTTTTGTACGCCAAGGATTGAAAATGGATCTCTCTGAGTTCGGGGGTCGCCCGCCGCGTCGTGAAAGATCACGGGTTCGTTGTCGCGGAATACCTGGCCCGAAATGCCCTGAGTCGCCCTCAATCGGAACAGCTTAAGCCGGTCGTCTTCGATGCCGTAAGCCGGAGGGATGCCGCCAAGCTCGCCGCTTTCGCGGTCGTAGAACATGACCACGATCTTCTCCGCCTGAAGAATCATGGCGATGCGCTGAACAAGGCGCCGCAACGTGGCCGTGGCTTCGGGAAGGGTCCCGACGTCTTCCATGCCGCTGGTCGCGGTCTTGCGAACCTCTTCGCGTTGACGCTCCAGTTCGTCGATGCGCTTTTGCGCTTCGTCAAGCTGATGCTTTAACGAATCTACATTTTCCGGTTCGTCCGAACCCTCAACGGCAGTTGTCATTCCTGTCGGCACTTCCACTTTACTCATAACAGCTTACCTTCACCGAGGCACGTTGCTACGGGGGCGGCCATCTCGCGAAGCTAGGCCCGAGAGATCGGCGTTATAATGTCAATGGGCATGTCGCACGAACTCGAAGAATTGCCGCTCTTCCCATTAAGCACCGTTCTGTTCCCATACGCCACCGTGCAGCTACATGTCTTTGAAGACAGATATAGGCAACTTGTTCGCGATTGTCTGCAATTTGATACTTCTTTTGGTATCGTCCTCATCCGTTCAGGTTCGGAAGTGGGTGATAACGCCGAGCCCTACATGGTGGGAACCACCGTGCGAATCACGAGAATCCATACCTACGACGATGGCCGCATGGACATTCAGGTGCAAGGCGAGCGCCGGTTTCGGATCAGACGGCTGGAGGAGTCAAAGCCGTACTTGGTCGGCTTTGTAGAGCCCGTTCTCGAGCTCGAAATAGAGGATAGCCCCCGTGCGGACGCGCTCATCATGAAGGCCAGAGAAGACTTTGAGATCTGGATTCAAAGACTGATTTCCCGTAGCGATTTCAACGTTCAGGTTCGCTTTCCCGAAGACCGCGTCGCCCTATCCTTCGCCATCGCAAACCTCCTGCCCATCGAAAACCTCGAAAAGCAGCGCCTGTTGGAGACCACCGACACCCTGGAACGCATCCAGGGCCTAATCCCAATTCTGGAAGAGCAGATCATCGAAGCAAAGGCCCCCGCCTACTTCAAGCTAAGGCCGGAAGATTTGCAGGACTGGATAACGCCGAATTGACTTTCGAGGGGGAGAGGGGAGAGGGTAGAGGCGGGGTTCGGAGTTCTCGGACTCGTCAGCAGGTCAGACAAGTCAGACAGGTCGGACGGGTCAGACTTCCGTGACGCCTCTACCCCCTACCCCCTACCCTCAACCCTCAACCCCCTACCCTCAACCCTCTACCCTTCCGCCGCCTCCGCCCTCGCCTTGATCGCCCCAAGTAGATTCTCCATATTCTTCGTCACGATTCCGTGGATCACCTTCTTCACCAGAGGTCCCAGCGTGGGCACGGTGTATTCGTATTCCATCTTCGAATCGAAACGGGTCCCGCCGTTCTCCTCGTGGAACTCCCAATCCCCTTCCATCGAGTCGAAATCCCCTGAAACCTGGCGGAAGTGGCAAGTCTTTGCAGCGTCGTCCCAGCTATCCTCCTGCCGCCAGCGCATCTTGATCCCGAAGTTGGGCACAATTCCAACCCAGTCGCTCACCACCTTTCCGTCCTTTTCCTCAATGATCTCGAGCGACTTCACGTCTTTCATGAACTCCGGGAAGGAGCGGTTGTCTTTCGAAATGGCATAAACCTTGGCCAGAGGGGCTTGGATCAGAGTCGTGGTCTCAACGTTCGGCATGTCTGATTTTAGAACGTCCGCCCCCGCACTCAGAATCTTCTAACAAATTCTCACCAAGATTGGAATCAAAAGAGTAGCGCCGAAGGGCCGCGTTGGCAAGAAGTTCGCGCCGTTTCTCCCGAGCCAATCGCTCCCTTCAGGCGTCAAACTGAATAACGATGCTCGTTGGTCTCATCATTGTGTCGGCTTGGATCGGCTCAAGTCCCCCAAATCTACAGTTTCGGCGGATGCCGGCGCCGCCACAGAAGGTCGAAGACAAGGCGCCCGCTGGTCCCCCAACGCCCTGGTTCAACAAGGACGAAGACACGTTTGATCTGCCAACGGATCCCAAGCACCGCGCGGATCTTGAGAGGGACATCAAGGAAGGGAAAAAGTTTGCCGCAGAAGTGCTCAAGGACACGAAGGCGAGCACGAACATGGAGTACCAGCAAAGGGTGGAGCGGCTCGGTCAGATCATCGCTCATATCGCCAATCACACCCATGCAATAGCCCTTTGGGGGGATAAGAGGTTTAGCCCATTCCACTACCGGTACACGGTTCTCCAGGGCGACGACGTAAATGCGTTCTCACTGCCCGGGGGCTACATCTTTGTCTACGAAGGGCTCATGAAGTTCGTGGAGAGCGACGACGAATTGGCCGGCATCCTTGCCCACGAGACCTCCCACGCCGCGTTCCGGCATGTGGCCACGCTCGAGCGACAGGCGAACCAGCAGCTTTTCTATGAGATTCCCGCCCTTATCGCAGCCATCTTGGCGCGGTCGCCTGAAGTTGCGATGGGAGTCTCCGCAACGGCGCAGGCGTTTCAGTCCGGATGGAGCATCTCCGCAGAGAAAGCGGCAGATTACGGCGGATTTCAGTTCATGTCAAAGAGCCAATATAATCCTGTAGCCATGCTGACTTTTATGGAGCGGCTCGCAATGAAGGATGGGTTTTTCGACCGGGTCCTGAACAACACTATTATGCAAACGCACCCGGTCACCAAGGAACGCGCTCTAGCCATGATCGACGACCTTAAGGCAGCAGGAATCCCAATCCAGAGGAGCAAGGCCTCGCCATCGTTTAGGGTTCTCCTCATCGACGCCAAGGACGGCACCGTCGACGCTTACTTCAATAAAACCAAGATTTACAAGTTTGCCGGGCCGGACGCGCGAAAGCGGGCCGAGGCCGCCGTTCCAATCCTTAACAGCTTCTATGATTCCGTGCCAGAGCTCTACCAAGTCACGCCGGACGCGGTAACCAGCGCGATCTGCTTCAAAGGTGTGCCTGTATTTACGGTTGACCGGCAAGATGCGGAAGCCCTGAATATCCCCGAGCGCAAGCTCATGGACTCGACCGTCACTGCGATCAAAGGCTCGCTCTTCAATCTCAACTACTTCGTGTGGCAGCCGGAAGGTTCATAGGCTTGGACCCTACGCCTCAAGGCAAAAGCTGGAAGCGCTTCTTCGACGAGCACGCTCCCAGGTACATGGAAAACGCGTTCACAGGCAACACTCGGGTAGAGGTCGAGTTTATTCTGGACCTTTTCAACTTGCCCGCTGGCAGCACCATTCTGGATATCGGCTGCGGAACCGGCCGCCACTCGATCGGCCTCGCGCGCCACGGGTTCAAAGTCACAGGGGTCGACCAATCCGAAGGCATGCTCGCTGAAGCGAAGAAGGCGGCGGCTAAAGCGGGAGCCGAAGTTGAATGGATTCAAGCCGACGCTACCAAGTGGCATTCCGACCTTCTATTCGATGCAGCCCTCTGCCTTTGCGAAGGTGGGCTGGGGCTCGCCGAACTCGACGAGAACCCGGTCGCCCACGACCTCAACATTCTTCATAACATTGCCGCCTCCGTGCGCCCCAACGGCTTCTTCCTCATGACCAGTCTCAACGGCTACGCGGTCATCCGCCAGATGACCGACGAACTTATCGAGAAACGCAACTTCGACCCGGCGACCATGGTGACCGTCTACCAAGACGAGTGGAATCTTCCCGAAGGAAAAAAGAGCATGATGATCCGGGAGAGGCTTTTTATTCCGCCCGAAGTGGTCGCCATGTTGACCCACGTCGGCTTTGAAGTACTCAACGTCTGGGGAGGCACCGCCGGAGAGTGGCGCAAGCGCCCGGTGAAGCTAGACGAGATCGAGGCCATGTACTTCTGCCGCCGGAAGTGATAGGTGATTGGCGATTGGAGGCCGGAACCGGAAGTGGCGCACCCTCTCAGGGTGCGAGTCGAGCAACGCTCGACAAAGCCAATCGCCGATCGCCTCTCACCAATCGTCCAGCATCATTGCTGCTTTCACCGTCGCCGCATGGCCGGTGCGGATGGCTACCACGTTCATGAAGCGAATCGGAATGCCCGCTAGGTATAAGTCGCCGATCGCGTCGAGCATCTTGTGTAGCACCGGCTCGTCGGCACAGCGCGCTTCATTGAGATAGCCGTCCTTCCCGAGCACCAATGCAGACTCTTCGTCCAGCCCCTTGGCCAGGCCGGCCGCCTGAATCATCGGGAGCTCTTCTTCAAAACCGAAGGTTCGCGCAGGCGCGATCCTTGGGCGGTAGTCCCTCACCACGTCGTCCGTTTCGAACACTTGCAAACCAGGCCACCGTTCCCCTGTGTCGAACTCGTAGCGCCAAAGGCCGGTTCCCGCCGAAATTGCAATCTTCGCATCCCCATCGGGAACGAAGATTCGCGAAAAAATCGAAGGGCGCTCCGCTTCGCCGAGGTCCTCGCGGCCGGCGGCCAGTAGCCCCTCGTAAAAGGGCGCCGCACTGCCGTCCATTGCGGGCAGCTCAGGGGCCGATACCTCTATGTCGGCGTCGGTAATCTCCAGACCGGCCAGCGCGCTCATCATGTGCTCCACCGTGGAGATCTCGCCCAGTTTGGTGCATCGACGCGTGTCGGTAACGTTGGCGGGGGATGCTGCCCAACTCTGACTGCCGTATCGAAACAGAATCCCATCCCCGCTGGGGCGAACGATGACCCGAACGGGCACGCCCGAATGCAGGCCGAGCCCTTCAAACACTGCTTTGCCCTTCAGCGTGGATCGCTTGTAGATCATTCGGCGCTTAGCTCTTCAACCTTTCGCTCCAACTCCCTGATTCGCGAAAGGAGTTCCGGAAGCTTGGTCGTCAAAACGAATGAGCGCTTCGCTTCCGCAAGCGGACGGGCGGGCGTGCCGAAGTAAGCGCCTGGCTCTTCGATGTCCCTATCCACGCTGGACCTACCGCCTAGAATAACGTCGTTCCCGATGTGAACGTGATCGTTGGTGCCGACGTTGCCGCCCATCACCACCCGATCTCCCAATGTGGTGCTTCCGCTTATGCCACTTTGCGCCGCGATGACGCAGTGCTCACCTATCGACACGTTATGGGCGACTTGAACCAAGTTGTCAAGCTTGCTCCCACTCCCAATACGGGTGGCCCCCGCCGTTGCGCGGTCGACCGTAATATTTGCCCCTAACTCTGCTTCCTCCCCGACTTCGACCACTCCGACCTGCGGTATCTTGGACCGCTTCTTGCCGTCCCAGACGTAGCCAAACCCCTCCGATCCGAGAACCGAGCCGCTGTGGACCACCGTGTTCTTGCCGAGAGTTACGTCTTGATAAAGCACCACGTGCGGATAAAGGGTCACTCCTTGGTGCAACACGCATCGGTCGCCCACGAAGCAAAAAGGGAAGAGCCGCACTCCTGGGCCTAGCGTAGCTTCCGCCGACACAACCACATAGGGCCCGATTTGAGCGGTCGGGTCCACCTTAGCCGAAGGGTCGATGATGGCGGTAGGGTGAACCCCTGGCGCCAGTGTTTGCTCTCGGCGGCAGATCGACAAGAGTTGAGCGAAGGCTCGTCGGGGCGAGTCGACGCGAACGAGGGCACGATCCGACTTACGAACGTCGCGCCCCACCAAGATGGCCCCGATTTCGCTGCTCTCCGCGAGCTTCAGATACTTCTCGTTCTCGGCAAAGGTGACGCCGAGAGGGTCTATGTCCCCAGCCGACACTGGCCGCTCGAGCTCCTTGTCTATTGGGCCCTCGGCCTCGCCGCCAAGAAGCTGCGCCAAGCTGCCTAGGGTGAAGCGAGGTGAGACTTTTTCCATTGAATAAATTCGGCCGTTCCGTTACGCGCGCCGCGACGGTCTGAGGATATCACGTAACCCCGAAGCGCTGCCCATATCTTGAGGTCGGAAAGGTCGGCCGCCCTCATACGGCGTTCCAACTCCTCTTTACCCGGGTCTCCAACGGTAGGTGGCGCCGCGGAGGGAGACGTCCCCTCGACGGTTACTGTGCGGCCTGGTTCGGGCGGGAAGGCCACTACCGTCGTATCTTCGAGAACGGCCTGGAGCTTTTCTTGCTCCTTGCCAACCTCGGCGTTCGCGTCCGCTTGCGCCTTGGCGTCGGCTTGGGCTATTTGAGCGTCAAATTCCTGGTTAACGGTTTGAATGCGCTGAGCCGCCTCCGCCTGCACCTTCGCATAGATCGCGTCCCGATCCGATCGAAACTGTTTGTCCAACTTGGCAACCCCTTCTCGCAGCGGCTTGGCTTTTTGGAACCGAAGGTTTGCGATGAAGGCCGCTTTTGGGGGGACGTCTTCGGAGTTCGGATCGAGGTCCGGGAATCCGGCCACCAACGCGAGCTTCACGACTAGCTTTGCGCGGTTCTTGGCATAGTCGTTGAACGCGTTCATGTAACTTCCGTAAGCTTCGTCGAACGCGGCTTGGTTTTCCGGGCTCAGCTTTTCCAGCGCCAACCCTCGCTCATGTTGGATCGCCGCTTGGTAGCTGGTTCTGAGGCTTTGCTCGATTTGGATGAAGGCCTCTTGCCGGCTCTTGAGAAGCACGTTTTCGACCTGCTGAATGCGCGCCTTATCCGATCCAAGGCGAAACGCGGATGCAGGCATTGCAGGCAGGGTCAGGCTCGAGGCGCCGATACCCGGAGTGCTTTGAGGTCGAGGGGTTTGCGGCGCGGAAGGCAAGGTTTCGCTTGCGGCAACCTGGCTTAAATCGACGAAGACCGCTGGCTGCTTCGAACCGCAGCCAACGGCCCCCAGAATTAGGACCCATACGAACGCATTCGGGCTATTTTTGGGCATTCATTGCGGTTATCGCGTCAGCGGTGATATCTGTCGCGGCGTAGGGGGCGGCGCCGGAACTGTACACAACCGTACAGCCTTGGGCCTTTCCTACCGTTTGAACCGCCTTTCGGGCGCGGTCTGTGGCGTCGTTCATGATCGACGTCCGCTTGGCTTGGACGTCTTGGCTCAGTTTCTGAGCGAGTTGCTCCAGGCTGCGGCTGTTCGACTCGGCTCGCTGCCGGAAGTTCTCCATGAGGCTTCTCTCTTCAACCGTGAGCGGAGTCTGCTTGATGGTCAGCTCCTCTCTACGCTTCTCCTGCGCGGTAACGTCCGCTTTAACCCGGTTCAACTCAGCCGCGTCTTGCGCGGTGGGCTGGTCTTTGAGGGCAAGGTCTTCAATTTGATGCAACTGCTCGTCGGTCATGACGCCGTTCGAGTTGATGTATTGCAAAAGATCGTCCCGCTTCTTCGCGTATTCGTTGAAGGAGGCCTCGCTCGATTTCCAGAAATCGCTGCTCTGCACGATTTTGTCCAAATCCGCGCCTGCAACCTTCACGGTCGGCGTTTGAAAGCCGCCAGCCAACATTATGCCGGCGAGACCCGCCGAGACAACCCATCCAAAGTTCGAAAATTTCAAGTTCACTCTATGCTCCGTAAACTGGCGCCTCAGAAAGAGTTGCCGATTAAGAATGTCGTTCGATTCCCACCGTTCTCGTTCACACCAAAGTCGATGCGTATTTGCCCGAGTGGTGTTCTAAATGCTACGCCGAGGCCGCCCGCCAAATGCATCCGAAACGAGCTGTATTGCGAAAAAGTGCTTACGCTGCCGTACCCGCCCCAAGCGCCGCCATAGTCGATAAATGGGATTATGTTGAACGACTTCTGAATAGGATACCGATATTCGAGCGACGAGATCAGTTCCTGGGTTCCCCAGAACCGGTCGTCGTCGTAACCTCGCAGGGTGTCCGCGCCACCAACGAAATACTGCTCGAAGAAGGGAGGGATACCGGTGACATATCCGTACCGGATCCGGAAAGCAAGCACCCGGCGGGGCGCATCGAAGTTCCGTCCGCGCGGCGGCTGGTTCGTGTAGTAGGCCCTATACTCCAACGTGTTCTTCTCGAATGTATGGGTTCCAAGTACGGCTTTATTCTCGATGGCGCCGCCGATCGACGTGATGTGCGAGATGCCGGGCTCGACGAGGGCGCTGGCCCAGTATCCGCGGGAAGGATCGAGGGTCAAGTCTCTCTGATCTTCAAGAAGGCCAAAGGATGAAGTAAGCACCGGGCCGTCCTGCTTGATGATCGATTGCTCCGGAATACTACCAAGCCTCGAGGTGTTCACATTTTCGCCGCGTAGCCCAACCGAGGCTGTAACGTAATCGCTTATCGCACGGCTCAACCCCACCGAAGCGCCCGTGTGGCGCTCCGTATAGAGTTGGCTCGAGCTTGTCAACTCGCCAAATCCAGAGCCGGTGAAGCGGTAAAGCAGATGGCTGTAGATGGAGGCGTTGAACCCGGTGCCGTTGTTATCGATAAACGGGTTGCCGTAGTTCAGATCCACGCTCGGGCCGCCGCCCGTAATCGCCTGCATGAACGTCACGCCGACAGACTGGCCAGTGCCGTTGAGGTTGCTGTCGCCGATGCTCGCGTTGCCCGCCAAACCCGTGTTCGGGTCGAGGGATACGCCAACCGTGACCTGGCCCGTATGCGCTTCCTTTACGACCGCCATCAAATCGATGCCGGTACCGTCCGCCGTTGGGTGATCGTCGGGATCGACCTTGTCGAACCAACGCGTGGAATACATGCGCTTGAGGTCGTCGTCCCACTTTTTGCTGTTCCACGCCGCGCCCGGTTTCGTGTGGATGAGGCGACGCATCACGTAGTTCTTTGTTCGGGTGTTGCCTTCGATCGAAATGGAGTTGACCCGCATCTCTTGAATGCCGATGTTGACCGTTGCGGGCGAATCCGGAAGTGGCTCGATATCGGTCACAAGAGCGAAGTAGCCTTTGTCGTTATAAAGCTTCGCAATGGCTGCCTGAGTCGGGTCGGCCGCCCGCAAGTTGAATGGTTGCCCCACCTTTACCGCGACGACCTTCATCAAGGCGTCGGTGGACATGACCGTGTTTCCCACGATCCGTATTTCTTTGACCACCGGGAACTCGCTGACCGTTACGGTTACAACCCAGTTGTTTGCTTCAGCGGGCGCGCCGCGTACGTCCACCGCGCTGAAAAACCCGAGGGATTGGATTGCCGCCTGATCCTCGTCCAAGTGGGATTGGAGGTACGGCTGGCCGACCTTCGTCTTCATCACGCTCAGGATCGACTCCTTGTTCGTGTTGACGGTCCCTATGACATCGATTCGCGATATAACTCCGTTAGGAGCGCCCTGGTCCTGGGCAAGGCCGGTCACGGTTAATAGTGCCAACAACAACGCAACCAACCCAATCCTTATGCTCAAAGCGTTTCCTCCATAACGGCGCCCTTTGTGATTCAAGGCTACTCAACTCGTGGTTTACCACGGCTCGAGCTACGTCCCCCCAAGGACACCAAAGACTTCCCGTTCCAAAACAATCAGGCAACAAAGTGTATCAAGCCCAATATTGCCTTCCCGCAATTATGCCAGTTAAGTCTGGCATTTCAATCGTTAGACAATCAAAGAGCACAATCGTTTCTAAAACCGCCATCCATATTCCAAAGCCACTCGCCAGGGGAATTGCTGGTTCGCCCCCACGCTCAGGTTCAGATTCCTGAGTTTGCGCTTTAATGGCAGCCGATAGGATAGACGGATGTCCCAGTCGAGTAGTTGCCCGGGCAATGGCGCGGAAATTTGTCTTCGGGCGCTGAGGACCAGATTCTTGCCAAATGCCTTGGCCCCCGTTACTGCAACGCCCTCGAACGGGTTGTATTCAACGTCGAAATAATCGAGGCCAAGCCCCAAAGCAAGTTGCTGGGTAAACGGGTCGAAGAGAAGCGGCAAAGCAGTGAACGCGGCCTGTTGAAGCTGCTGTTCCGGGCGGTAGGGCTCCGAGTTGGCCGACTGCTGGAGGAAGAGCCCTCCCTGGCCGAGCATCATGAGAATGCGGTCTTGACTGAGATCGGGAGGGTCGGCCTGGGCGGAGATGTTCAGCCCGTTTGCGGCGAGGAGGTCGCCTCTCATCTGAAGTTCCACATCATATCGCTGGATGATGTTTCCGTAAGGGTTCGCGGTTAGCGCAGTCGAGCCGGCCAGATCCACGAGCGCGTTCTCAATCGGTTGGCCGTAGGCCGTGCTCTTGTAGGCCAAGTGGACGGTTCCACCTGGATCGATCTTGATTCGGGCATTGGGAAGGCGAACCGACCCGCTATCAACGACCAGTTGCATGTCCAGATTCGGCAGCGCCAGAGAACCGCCGAGAGTCCCGTCTCCCGTGAGCTGAAACTGTCCAACCCCGGCCTTCACGTTGATTGGGTTTGGTATCGACAGGTTCACCGCGAACACCGGGTCGACCGGCGGATGCAGATCGACGGTGGTTTCCGTTGGCGCGCCCGGAACGGATACGGATCCCGATATCAGGTCCAGGTTGCCGTGAATGCGGGGAGACCTCAGCGTGTTTCCTACCGTCAGTTGGCCGCCGATCACGGCGTCCATTGGGTCGGAACCCTTCTGCACAACCCTAAACTGATCGATATTAAGTTGCCCGCTGACGTTATTCGTCAGCAAAGCCTCAACCGAACCTGCGAGCAAATCCGATAGGTTGCTTAGCCCCATCGTCGCTTTTGAAATTGAAACGGTTCCTCCGTTCGATCCGTTTGCGGAGGCGTTGAGCACGAGGTCGCTTCCGCTGAAATCGGCTTTTGCCTGGACCTTGGTGAGGGCGGTCTGAAAGTTGCGCGATGCCAGCGTATCAGCCGTCAGGCTGGCGTTCCCCGTCACTTTAAGTTGGTCGGAAAGACCTTGCAGGCGCAAATCTCCCGAGACTACGCCGCTGGACCGCTTGGTGTCCATCCATGGCATGAAGCCGGCAAGATCTGCGATGGACCGCTCTGGAAAGGTGAGCTCGGCGGAAATCGGCCGGTCTTTCGGGATCGTCATTGGGTACTCGAACGGCAGCGTTGCGCTTAGAGGGCCGCTGATTCCGCCCGCGAGGTACGTGCCTTTGGCTGCGATCTGGCCCGCTTGCACCGTCGCGGCGACTTTGACCTCGCGCCTGGCTTTGTCTTCCGGCGCGCCATCCACGTAGTCGAGGTCGGACTGAATCACCGGGCTTTTCGATGGCCCGGAGGCAGAAAAGGTCAAGTTCGACCGGCCAGTAAGGTGGTCGAGGCTTGGCTCGAAGAGGGCAAGCCAGTGGGGGTCGAGATCATCCGCCGTCCCCTTCAGGTTCAGGTTCCCCTTTTCCGAGATGGTCCCCGATGCGGAAATTGTGCCCGGGCCGCCCGTCCAGTTGAAAGCTTGGAGATTCCAAATGCCGTTCGATCGTAATCCGGACGCCTCGATGGTTCCGCTATCCCGCCCCCCAATCTGTAGGTTCGTGAGAGCGATTTTGCCCATGTTGAGGTTGGGGTCGTCCGTTTTTCCCGTCATGGAAACCGACGCGTTGAGCTTGCCGTCGAGGGTGTAAAGCTGCTGATCCACTTGATCAGGCAACACGACCAGAGCCTTGGACCGTTGCTCGGCTGAGGCAGACTGCGCTGCGATATAAGGGGTTGCCGCCGTAACGAGGCTCTTGAGCGACAGGTTCGACGCTTGCAAATTTCCCTGTGCTTCCTTGGTCTGCCGATTGTAGGATCCGTTCTTGATTTCGAGGCGGTGCACCGAGTCCGAAACGCTCAAACTGCCCGTCAGCAGGTTGCCATTATCCGCAACCGAAAAGGGCCCCGAGCCGATAGCGAAATCGTTAAGCCCCGCGTTTTGAATGGTCCCCGCCATGTTTCCTTGGGTCACCTTCCCATTGTCGAACTCGCCGTCGAAGCTGGCGGTAAGTGCGCCGGTCAAGTTGCTGTTGGCTGACAGCGCGGTCGCGAAGTCCGCTAATCCTAGCCCGTTCAACTGCCCGCTAACCGCGCCTTTTCGGGTGTGGATGTCATAGGTTCCGGACGCGGTCGCGGCCCCCTGGTCAAATGCGGCCACGAGCGTAAGCAGTCGAAGTTGATCGCCGTTCAAGTCGATCTCTCCCCTCACCGTATCGACTTTCAAGGACTTGGCGACGATGTTCGAGCCCTCGACTTCGCCGTGGAGCACGATGTGTTCGAGCGTTCCGCTCAGCGAAGCATTCGTGACGTTCACTGTACCAGCGACGTTCTTGTTGAAGACGTCGCTAAGGCGGATATCGTCGGCGGCCCCCGTCCCGCGGATCGCATGCGAATCCATGTCGTACACGAGTTGCCCGCTGGCTCTCGATGAATCGCGGAACGCCTGGATGTTCGTCGCCCTGAAATATCGACGGTCGGCGGAAACGTCAGCCAAGATTAGGGAAGCTTGCTGTCGCTCGAAGGTCGCGCCGTACACCTCGAGTCGGCCCTTGGCCATCGGCGCTTTCGTCGTTCCTAAAACCTTGCCGTTGAAGGCGGCTTGCCCGGTAAGGCTTGAGCTTACAAGTGATAGCGGCGCCCCCGTTCCGACGATGTCAACGTCAAGAGCCAGGGTCTTTTCATTCCAGCTACCCTTTGCGGTCGCGACGCCTTGCGGGCCCTGAACGGATACCCGGTCGAGGTTAAGTTTGCCGTTCGCGTAATCCGCCGCCGCTACCATTTCGCCCAAGTCGAGCCTCCGGCCTCTCTCGGCTGCATGTACATGCCCACTCGCCCGGACGGTGAACACCGGGTTTTGGGAGGCGCCCGTAACCAGAGCCTGCAACTGGCCAGAACCGGACACGCCGCGAAGGCCCGCCCTTTGGGCCAATGGCCCGAGAGAGAGATCGTCTGCGGTGAGGAGGCCCTCCAGCGCTTTAGTCTGCGGCACATAGTTTAACGCTCCGTGAACCTGGGAGCCGTTCCACGATGCGGAAATGAGGTTTAGGGTGACCCGTTTTTCCGAAGCGCTTATTTCGAATTTGGGATTGTCTAGGTCTTCTTTCGAGTAACTCGCAGACAGCGCCTCTCCTGCGCCAGTGATGGCGACGGCGCCGCCGCCGGAATAGGCCACCCAACCGTTGAAGGAAGCGTCTCGCAGGGATGCCTTTTCAGGAAGAAACCGCTTCAAAACCCGGGGCGCGTTCGCCGCGTCGGTAATCCGCGCGTTCAATGAGCCTCCGAGAACCGTAGTCCGGCCCCAGCTAAGCGCGCCCCGATACTCGATGGTGGCGCCCTGGCCACTGGCGCGAAGAACGCCTTTCAGCCCCTCGTTCGTAAAGATTCCCTCGAAATGGGCTTCGTCCGCATGGAATTCGTCCTTGTAGCTGAATCCGCGCGCGTCCGCGACGATGCTTGCGCCAAAGCCGACGGAACCCTTCTTTGGCAGAAAAACGTGGACGGGGCCATCGACCGTTAGCGATTGGGCCGCGAAGGACCGCAGAATCTGTATGGGCCGGTCCTCATGGAGCTCGATCTCATGCGAGCCAACCGAGGCAAGAACGTGGGTGGCGAGAGAGGCCAGGTTCAGGTGTGCCGCAGTGCCGTCGACCGAGATCCCCTGGTCGGGGTCGTTACGGACCTCGGCTACCGCTGCGCCGGCGCCCTCGATCGACACATTACCGGTCGCGACCCAGCGAGGCCCGATCCCGTCAAGGTTGAATTTGGAAACCCTGGCCATGCCAACCCAAGGAGTTGGCCCCTGGTCGTCGACGACCCGAACAACCGCCGGAAGACGTGACCCGTTGACCAACCGCACGGAAAAAGCCACTTTCCCCGTTTCGGTCCGCTGCTTGGGCAGGAACTTTTGAATTTCGAGTTCGCCATCTTTGAGCCGCTTAAGCGTGCCCGAAATGCCGGAGAGCTCGACCAAAACCGCCGCATGCCGCCCAAACAGGCCTTCAGGCAGCACGTTTTGAACGGAAACCGAAGCCGCTCTGCCGATCGAACTGCCATCGGGACGGAGGGCGTCCACGTTTTCCAGGTGGAGGAAGTTGCGCGCCGAGTCGTATTGCAGAGCGTTCGCCTGGAGGGTCAGAGGCCCCGAGGGCGAGTTCATCTTGTAGAAAACCGGGCCGGTCGCGGTGGTCAGCACGCTCAGGCAGGCGCGAAAGTAGGAATAGCCCCAAAATCCGAAGAAAAGGGCGATACCCCAAACCCAAACCAACGCCGAAATCTTAGCGACTGTGCGAATCTTGTTTCTCTAATCCTTTAGGACGCGCAATGGGGCGCATCTACTCTGCTGTAGGTGAAAATGGGGAGGGTGGTGGTTGCAAGATTCCGGATTTGGAACCACCGAGGGCACAGAAACCACCGAGGTCGGAGGAGGGTGAGCACCAATATGGAGTGCGCTGGCTCGACAGCGCTTTGTATTGCGGCGGCTTGACGCCGTTCCGGAGTTTCGGCGACCCTTTCCTCGCGGTAAACCCAACCTTCATGTATAGAATACCGCCATTTCCTATACACGTCCAAGGTCTCATGTATAGAAAACCCTTATTTTCTATACACACTTTAGTATAATTATGGTTATGAGCCAGCTCCGACCGCTCCAAGATCTCGACCCGGCGAGATTTGAAACCCCGGAGGTTCTCCGAGCCTTAGCCCTGGCCAGCAGAAGTCTCGCCGAGCTGAAGGGCTTATCTCGATCGATCCCAAATCAGGGCATCATCATCAACACGTTAGGCATTCAGGAGGCCAAGGACAGCTCAGAGATAGAGAACATCGTAACCACTCACGACGAACTTTACAAGGAAGACTCCTTCCCAGATCACGTAAGGAGCGCGGCAACCAAGGAAGTCTATCGCTACCGCGAGGCGCTCCGCTTGGGCTTAAGTATGGTGGCCTCTGACGGAATCATCACGATCAACCACTTGGTGGCGATCCAGTCCGAGTTGCTGCGGTCGGCCACCGGCATCCGAACCATGCCTGGAACCAACTTGGTCAACTCGGACGGCCGCGTAGTTTACGAGCCGCCTCAAGACCACGCCGAGATTCTGGGCCTCCTGCATGACCTGGAGAAGTTCATCCACGTCGAGGAGTTGTTCGCGGCCGACCCCCTCGTAAAAATGTCTCTCCTTCATCACCAGTTCGAAAGCATCCATCCCTTCTACGATGGCAACGGAAGGACCGGACGAATCCTGAACGTCCTATATCTGGTCAAGGAGAACCTCCTCGAGATACCCGTCCTGTACCTGAGCCGCCCGCTCGTCAGGAACAAGGCTGAGTATTACCGAAGGCTGCAGGCGGTTCGCGAGACCGACGAGTGGGAGAACTGGGTGATCTTCATGTTGAGGGCCGTGGAGGAAAGCGCCCGCGACGCGGTTCGCGTCACCGGGCTGATCGGAGGCGCCTTCCTGGCGATAAAGCATCAAGTTCGAAGTGAGTTCAAGTTCTACAGCCACGACCTCGTAAACACGCTCTTCTCCCACCCATACACAAAGGTCGAGTTTTTGGTTCAGGACCTAGGCGTCACTCGCCTTACCGCGACGAGATACTTGGAGGAGCTCACTCGTTTGGGCATTCTACAGAAACACCGCTCGGGGAAGTCGAACTATTACGTCAACAAGGCGCTCATGAAAATTCTTGCGGGTGCTGCCATGCGATCCCCGGCTGAACCTCCGTCCACAACGGATTCCATCGGCCCCTGATACAGAAGATTTGGCCCAAAGGGATCCAAAGGGCACTCACTCGGATTCTAAGCAGCCAGGCGGCAGTGGCGCGCCCTCTCATGGTGCGGGCCGAGCCAAAGTTTTACATTCGTGCACCTAACCGAGTATCGTCAAAGGAGCTCTTTCCGCGCCGGCAAGACAACCCTTTGCGCACGACGTCTTCACCCAGCCGATCCTCAATTCGCCCTATGAGTTCCTACATGCCGCGATCCAGATTGCCTGCGGTCATCACCTTCGCCCCCTGAACCTATCAATTTCTGTTGGAATCCTATTCAGCATGACGCATTTCGCAAAACGGGGGTGACGTATGTCTACTATATACCGTATTAGATTATGGGGGAGCCACAAAGGGTGAAAGGTGAATCGCCCGAATCGGGCAGTGCGCCGACGAAACCTCGAATAACCGTGATATGTTGCTTTTGCAAAACGAACCCACCGAATCTGAGTCACAATAACATTGCAACACAGCGTCGGTTTCCCTGATTTCGCCTCCTCGCTGAATTTGAACCTAAATCCGCCAATTAGGCGAAACAAACGGAACCTAGGTCATGAACCGTTTGAAATTGGATTGACTGAGGTGGTGATGTGCGCCTTTGAGGTCACCTTAGAAGGCGTTCGGCCATGACTTTCTTGCTAAACTCGATCGCGTTATAGGAGCTACGGATGAAGGGGCCGCTTGCTACGAAGATGAAGCCCATTTCCTCGCCGATCTTCTCGTATTCGCTGAACTCGTCGGGGTGGATGAACGAGTGGACCGGTAGGTGCTTCATGGTTGGCCGCAGATACTGGCCTATGGTTACCGCGTCTACCCCTACCGCGCGAAGGTCGCTCAGGGTTGTTAGGACCTCTTCTCTCGTTTCCCCGAGGCCCAGCATGATGCCGCTTTTGGTGTAGATGGTTGGGTCTAGCTCTTTCACCGTTTTTAGGACCGATAGGGTTCTGGCGTATTTCGCTTGGGGGCGGACTACGGTGTGGAGGCGCTCTATGGTCTCGATGTTGTGGTTGTAGATGTCCGGCCTGGCGTCGGTTACCACCTTGATGAGGTCCCGCTTGCCCTTGAAATCGGGAGTCAGCACCTCGACGATAGTGAGAGGGTTCGCCTTGCGCAGGGCGAGGATGGTTTTTGCGAACTGGTCGGCGCCTTCGTCTTTTAGATCGTCTCTCGCTACGCTGGTTACTACCACGTGCTTGAGGCCTAGATCGTTGGTCACTTTTGCTACGTTTAGGGGCTCGAAGGGGTCTAGTTGTTCCCCTTTTCCTACCTTGATCGCGCAGAATCCGCAGCTTCTGGTGCAGGTGTCGCCCAGGATCATGAAGGTGGCGGTTTTCTTGCTCCAGCACTCGGGAAGGTTCGGGCAGCGCGCGCTTTCGCAGACCGTGTGGAGGTTCTTCGAGCGCATCATGTCCTCGACCTGCTTGATGGTGTCGGGGCGGGGCAGGCGGATCGTCAGCCACTCGGGAAGGCGCTGCGTCATGTGGAAAAGTATACCGGTGGGGGATGGCTTTGGGCCCTGGGCCTTGGGCCTTGGGCCTTGGGCCTTGGGCCTTGGGACTTGGCCTTGGGCCTTGGGCCTTGGGCCTTGGGCCTTGGGCCTTGGGCCTTGGGCCTTGGGCCTTGGGCTTTGGGCTTTGGGCTTTGGGCCTTGGGCCTTGAGCTTTGGGCCTTGGGCCTTGGGCTTTGGTGTTGAGAATACGCCGGCTGGTTGGTGTGTTTTCTCTCCGACCTTACCCACAGAATCCGCAGAACCCGCCTCGAAGGCTTCACGCCGCCCTCACACCCATCGGCCAGAACACAGAAACCACCGAAGAGCCCAGCCTCGGTCCAGGCTCCGGTCTCATTTCCCAAGGCCCAACGCCCAAGGCCCAACGCCTAGCGCCTAACACTCAACACTCAACACCAAACCCTCTAACACCGAACCCCCTTAACCTTCCTGCGCCATAATGCGGCCATAGATGGATGACCTTGACCGGTTTTGGCCCAAGCCCTTCGTCGCCGGAGTCAGCCTGACCTACGACGGAAGCTCGGAGGAGCAGTTGGACGGCGTCGTTCCACTTCTAAACCAATCTGGGTTGAAGGCTACTTTCTTTGCCGATCCCGGCGAGATGGTTGGGCGGATCGCTGGTTGGCGGGGGGTGGTTGGGGCTGGGCATGAGATTGGCAACTGCTTTCTCTACAGTTCGGTGGATGAAGACGGACTGATTCCGGATTGGCAGCCGGAGACTTTTTGCGCGGAGATGGAGGACGCTGAGGCGCTTATCAACGAGATATCTCCGGATCGCAAGCATCGTAGCTTCGCCTTACCTTGCGTTCGGACCCGGTGGGGAAACGGCGGGCTTCCGGTGGTTGAACGCATATTTCTCGATACCATCGTGAGGCTGAACGAGGAGATGCTTTCGCCTTTGATCCGCGAGCAGGGCTTCCAGGGGGTTCGGGGGCCCTTGCAGGGCTTTAACGATCCGAAAGAAACCGACCCTATGGCGGTGAAGTGCTTCGTGGGCGACGGAATGGACGCGGAATCCCTTTGCACGGCGACCCATATCGGGATTTCCCAGGGGTCTTGGGTCGTGCTTACTTTCAACGCGTTGAGGGGGGTGGAACTCGACTTGGCCGCCCATGCAAAGTTTCTGGGCTGGCTTTCGAACTGCGGCGACGCGGTTGCCGTTGAAACCTTTGGAGAGTCGGCTCGCAGAGTCTCAGCCCGCGTGGACGTCGGTATATAAGCATGAAAGTGGTTTGGCCCGCAATCGCCGTGGTGGTCGGTATAGTCGCCTTGGGGGCCTTGATTGGGCGTCTCAGTTGCGCCATTCCTGATGGGCGGCTTCTCACCCCCAACGTCGTCCAAACCCAATCGAACCCGGAACTGGTCGTCGCGGTTGAGAAGGCGCGGCACTCGCTGGACAAGTTTATCGCTCGATTTCAGCATCCCGAGCCCGGGGATCGCTCGTTTGGCGTCCAAGGGGCCTTCAAGACATCGGGCCAGGACGAGCACATTTGGATTCACCTCGACAAGTACGACAACGGCTCGTTTACCGGGCGGCTCGACGACGAACCGACCAACGTGCCGGGAAAGCACAAGGGCGATACGGTAACCGTCTCGAGGGACAACGTCACCGACTGGATATTCCAGAGCAACGGCAAGAAGATGGGAGGCTTTACGATCGACGCGTTGGAGGGCCACGCCGATGCAGCCGGGCGCAACTAAGATTTGCCCCCAATGCCGGCAGCCGGTTCCACTCGACGCACCCTTTTGCGCCCAATGCGGCCACGCCTTTCGCACCCAGTTCGCCCAACCCGGGCCTCAGTATCCCCAGGCTCAGTATCCTCCCGGGCAGTATCCGCAGAACCCGCAGCCCCAGTACCAGCAACCCCAATACCCCCAACAGTTTCCGCCGGGGCAATACCCTCCGCCGAACGTGGTGTACGTCCCGATGCCGCCCCAGCACCGGGTGTCCGGCGCGCAAACCGCGTTAAAGTGGCTTCTCGGCCTGCTCGTCTTCGCTTGTATGGGGGTTGGGGTGTACCTGATGTTCAAGATGAAATCGGCTGCGGCTACGCCTCCGGTCAGGCCCGCGCCAAGCGCTGTGGCCCCAGGGCAAGGGGTGCCGACCAATATGTTCAACGACGAGGCGGCGAACTCGCCCTATCGTATTTCGATCCATTGGCTGCACGCGACCGCGGACACGGTCGAGGCTCAGGTAGAGAACGAGAGCGCCCAGGATCTTCCGAACCTGTCGATTCAGGTGATGACGGCGGACGCCAACGGGCACGACCAATGGTCCGACCCCTATTCCATTAGCTACTTGAGCGAAGATGGGCTTCCGGCGGGCAAAGGGGGGACGCTCGATCTGCCTTACGGCTTCTCGGCGATCGAGCGGCTTCACGCCTATTACGTGCAGAATTCGCCGGCCGGCGCTGTTCAGCATGAGGTCGCGGTCGATCAAACGAGCGATCTTCCTAAGTGAACGCATGGCGTTTCGGGCGCCGGTTTCGCCAAACTATTCCACGTGCCAACTCGTGAAGAGTTCCTCTACATCCCGCAGCTTGAGAAGTACCTCTTCTACACGCTGACGTATCTGTCTCTGGCCGTTATGGCTTGGCAGATTTACAAGCGGGTGCGCATTTGGATGCAGGGCAAGCCCATCACTTGGGCGGCGCCGAGCAAAGGGCGATTTCCAAGTGTGGCCGCCTGGAAAGGTTGGATTTCCAATTTCTGGGAAAACGTTCTCGAGCAGAAGAAAGTTAGATCGTCGCGCAAGGCTTCGGGCGCGCCGATGCATATGCTCATATTCTATGGATTCGTGACGCTGTTTTTAGGAACGGTATTGCTTGCGATCAACACCTATTCGCCGATCAAGTTCCACAAGGGCGTCTACTTCTTGGTTTACGAGATGGCGCTGGACGTGATGGGAGCTCTGTTCCTTGTTGGCCTGGTGTGGGCCTTCGTGCGGCGTCTTCGGATGACGCACGCCGATATCGGCAGCGCCGCGCTTTTGGCGGACAACCCGCAGTTCGAGCGGCAGAGCGTGGAAGGAAGGCGGCGGCCGATGAGCGGAGGCTTGAGCGACTACGCCACTCTTGCCTTGCTGTTTGTGGTTGGGGCCACCGGGTTTCTGCTGGAGGGCGCGCGCATGGCGGTCCAGCCAAAGCCGTTCGACTGGTCGGCGCCAGTCGGCCGGTTGGTGGGACAGGCAATGGGGCCGATCACGCCTTCCACGTACCACTTTATCTGGTGGTTCCACATGGCCTGGATATACCTGTTCTTCATGGCGATCCCGCAGATGCGGCTTCGGCACATCGTCATGGCCATCTTTTCCACGGCGGGCAGGCCGGACAAGCCGATCGGCGAGCTAACGCCGATCTCCATGGAAGAGGTCGAGGAAACCGGCCAAATCGGGGTGGCTTTCGCCAAGGATTACTCGCGCTGGCACTTGATGTCGCTCGACGCATGCATGGAATGTGGGCGCTGCACGGAGGTTTGCCCGGCCTGGAACGTCGGCAAGGTTTTGAATCCCAAGCAGGTTGTTCAAGATATTCGCGGGGCTATGGTGTCCGGGGCGAACGTGGTCGAGGCGGTTTCGGAGGAAGCGCTTTGGGCGTGCACCACCTGCAACGCATGTGTCGAGGCATGCCCAGTTCTGATCCGCCACGTGGATCTCATTGTCGACGCTCGCCGCAACGTCGTCGCCGAGGGCAAGCTTTCCGGAAGCGCCGCCGTGATGCTTCGGCAGACCGCTTCGACTTCGAGCGCCTGGGGCACGCCGGCATCTTCGCGCGAAGATTGGATGAAGGGGTTGGATATCCCCCTGTGTCGCGACGGCGCCGCGTTCGAGTATCTATTTTGGGTTGGTTGCGCGGGCGCAACCGATCCGGGCGCGGTTAAGACGACCAAGGCGGTTGTCGAGCTGCTTAAGGCTGCCGGCGTCAGTTTTGCCTGCCTCGGGCAGGAGGAAGCATGCACGGGCGACCCGGCTCGGCGGGTCGGCGACGAGTTTCTGTTCCAGGAAAAGGCGATGCAGAACGTTAGCGTGTTTGAGCGCTATGGAGTCAAGAAAGTGGTCACCGCCTGCCCACACTGCTTCAACACGCTCAAGAACGAGTATGGGCAGATCATGGAGGAGGGGGCCTTGGGCCTTGGGCCTTCGGCCTTGGGTGAGGGTAGAGGAGAGAGGGTAGAGGGTAGAGGCGAAGGGGAGAAGGGTGGGCTCGAGGTCTTTCACCATTCTCAGGTTCTGGCCTCGTTGGTGGAACAGGGCAAGCTCAAAGGGAGTTCTTCGCAGAACGGCTCGGTCGTCTACCATGATCCCTGCTATTTGGCGAGGGTCAACAACGAGTCCGACGCGCCTCGGCGCGTTTTGGGGGACGAGACGAACCTCAACGAGCACAACCCGGATGGCTTGGAGTTGACTTCGGAGGCGGGAGGTACGCACAACTTGGCGGAGCCCCAGCACTACGGGCGGAAGACCCTGTGCTGCGGCGCTGGGGGCGGGCGTATGTGGATGGAGGAGCCGCCAAACCAGCGGCCAGCGAACCGCCGGGTTTCCGAACTGCTGGCAACCGGGGCGAAAACGGTTGCGGTTGGTTGCCCCTTCTGCCGGATCATGCTCGACGCGGGAATCAAGCAGGCGACGGATGACGAGATTCGGCTCGTGGATATTGCGGAGATGCTTCAAGAGGCTCAGAAGAGTTGATTTCAAAAGTCGGCCTCGATATCGTCGAGGTGGCCCGGATCAGGAGTGCCATGAGGCGCCCAAGTTTCATAGAACGGGTGCTGACGGCCAAGGAACGGGCGATCTGCAAGACCGCCTCCAGCGTGGCCGGCCGCTGGGCTGCCAAGGAAGCGGTGGCGAAAGCGGCTGGTATCGAACTGACCTGGCAGGAGGTTGAAATATTGCCGGACGAGTTGGGCGCCCCGGTTGTGAGCATAAACTCCTCTGGGTTCGACGCGGCTCAATACCGCGTTCACGTTTCCATTACCCACGAAAGAAACTACGCGGCGGCGGTTGCCGTGGTGGAGAACATAGCATTATGAAGTCAGCGACCGAATATCTCAAATTCAGCACACAAAATCGGGAGGAGTTCATCTGCATCACGCCGCAGGTTGCCGACCTGGTTCAGCGCTCGGGAATTCAGGAAGGGTTTTGCCTCGTGAGCGCCATGCACATCACGGCGGCGGTGTATGTGAACGACCTGGAGTCTGGGCTTATCGAGGATATCAAAGAGTGGCTGCGTGGGCTCGCGCCAACCAAGGACTACCGGCATCACCGAACAGGCGAGGACAACGGCGAGGCGCACTTAAAGAACCTGATCATGCATCACCAGGTGATCTTGCCGATCACCAGGGGGAGCTTGGATTTGGGGCCTTGGCAGCAGGTGTTTTATGCTGAGTTCGACGGGCAGCGAACTAAACGGGTGATTGTTAAAGCGATTGGGGAGTGACGGGTTTTTGGGTTTTTGGTGTTGGGTGTTGGGCCCGGAATAAGGTTTCTTTAACCACAGAAAGGCACAGAACTTCGCGTACATGATTTTTCGCCCTGCGATGGTTTTGGTCCGCTTCGCGCAGAAACCACAGAGGCCTCTGCAGGGGTTTGTTTCCGGAGACTTGGGGCGCTGAGCATTCAGGGCCGCAGAACCGGAACCGGAAGTTTCTCGCAAAGCCGCAAGTCGCAAAGCCTGGCTGGGAGGTTGTTTTTTGGTTTGGAATTGGGTGCTTTGCCAGTCTGGAACTGAAGCAAGCTCGATGAGCCGGTGAATCTCTATCGCAAGGACGCCAGCCCTTTTTGGGGTTTTGTTTGCTTGGGCTTCTTGTGAACACTGGAATCCACCCACCTAACACCCAACACCTAACACCCAACACCCAACACCCTAACACCTAACACCCAACACCTAACACCCAACACCCAGCGCCCCTAGGTATCCTTCCGACTATCCCATGTCCAACGTCGTTATCCGCGAATTAGAACCTAGAGACGATTTGGGGTTTCGCCATATCCGGGCCATGGTGTACCGAAACGGGGACCCGGTCAAGCCGGAGGACACCATTCTTCCGAAGGACTGCATTGGCTTCGTCGGAGAATTGAACGGGGAGATCGTATCGGCGGCGACGGTCATCGACATGACCGCTTCGAAAGGCGTTGCCGCGCTGCGCTGTGCGGGAATCGCGGCGGTTGGGGTCCTTCCCGAGCGAAGGCGCGCTGGAGTGGGAGGCGAACTGATCTCGAAAATGACTCCTCTGCTGCGAGAGCAGGGGTTCTCAATGGCCTCGCTTTATCCCTTTCGGGCCGTGTTCTACGGCAAGTATGGCTACGCGCATTGCGGAAAGAGGTACCAGATATCGTGTCCGGCCGAGAGGTTGCCTCGATTCGACACGGCCTTGGAACCTAGGCAGCTTCCGCCTTCCGAGTGGCGCGAAATCGTGCCTTGCTATGAGCAGTTCGCATCGCGGTATGCGGGAATGAACCTGCGCACCGAGGTTCAATGGACTCGAGCTCTGGGCCGCGACAACCCTTTTCAAATCTACGTGGTGGGCGATCCAGTCGAGGCCTATGCCGTTCTACGGCTCGATAGCGAGTTCTGGACTGGCCAAACGGTTAAAGAGTTCGTATGGTCCGACGGCCGCGGCTATCGTTCGATTCTCACCCTCTTGCGCTCTCTCGGAATCAACAAAACCAAGATGACCTGGAACGAGCCAGGCGACTCGCCGTTCTACTCCTTCTATATGGACCAAGGCGTGGACGTGAGCGTGGACCGGTCGATCATGTACCGGATTCTGGACGTGCCGGCCGCGTTGTCGGCGGTGGTGAGGGAGGAGTCCGGCGAGTTTTGTTTTCGGGTGAACGACCGGGACGAACCGGAGAACGATGGGGTGTGGCAAGTGTGCTTCGGGCCAGACGGGACCCGTGTGGAGCGCGGCGGCGACCCGGATTTCGAAATTGGAATAGGCGCGCTTACGCAGGCGTTTCTGGGCGAGCCCAGTTTTGAAAGGGTTCTTAGCCTGGGGTTTCCCAAGGTTTTGCTGGCGAGTGGAGTTGAAGCGGCCTTGCGATTTTTCGCTCCGGCGCACGTTCATTGCATGGATTTCTTTTAGTGGTTTGGGTCTATGGTGTAACGGTCAAAACCTGACTCGCCGACGAAGCGCCGTAGTTCACCGTGATCGTCACCTGAGTCGACTGCGTTACGGCGAAGGTTTTAATCGGGAAGGAGTTTACAATGGAGCCTGAGACGATTCGGACTCCCGGCTGAACAGACGCTACCAACGGGTTCGACGACGTAATCGAAACGATCGCTCCTGCCCCGCTCGCCGGGACCGACAGAAGCACCACGCCGTCCGAGTTGACGCCGCCCACGACCGAAGATGGATTGAGCGTCAAACGGGCGAGGGGCGCCTCAACGAGCATTGCCACCTGCTTTGTGGAACTGCCGAGCGTCGCGGTAATGGTCAGAGGCGTGCTGGCCGTAACCGCCGACGTGGTGACTTGGAACGTTGCGCTCGAGGACCCCGAGTTAACCGTCACGTTCATTGGCACACCGGCGGCGGCGGAGCTCGATTGCAGGCTGACCGAAGCGTTCAAAGGCCCGGCAGGGCCTGACAGGTAAACCGTGCCATTCGAACCCGATCCGCCCACAACCGTAGTCGGGGACAGGGTCACCCTCGACACAATCGCAGGATAGACGGTCATCGTGCAACTCTTCGAAACGCTGCCGAGGGTGGCGGTCACCGTCACCGGGGTCGTCGTGTTCACCCCGGAATTCGTAATGCTAAACGTGGCGCTTGACGACGCCCCTGCTGAAATCGACGCCGGGCCCGGAATGCTGATCACGGAGCTGGCGCCGTCTGTCAGGCTCGCCGAAAGTCCAGAGGGCCCGGCCGGTCCTGATAAATACACCTTGCCCGTCGTAGCCTCGCCGGAGGTCACGAGAACCGGAGATAGGACCAGGCTTATGAGCGAAGGAGGCTTCACCGTCAAGGTCGAATGGTAGGTCGTGCCGCCGAAACTCGCCGAGATCGTTACCGATTTCTGGGAATCTACCCCCGTCGTCGTCACGTTGAACGTCGCCGATGTGTTCCCGGAGGTTACGGTGACAGGAGTTGGCACTGTCACCGAAGCATCGGATGACGACACGGTAACGGCGTCGCCCAGCGAAGGGGCCGCGCTTGCAAACGTTACCGTTCCCACCGGAACGGCGCCGCCAACCACTGAGGTGGGAGACACAGAGACGCCGGTGAAACCGCCCGTTCCAAGGGCGTAAACGCTGTCGTCATATGAGCCGAAGTAGACGGTTCCGTCCGATCCGATTGCGGGAGAAGTGTAGACATTGTTCCCGGTCGCGAATGACCAAATCTCGGCGCCGGTGGTCCCGTTAAGGGCGTAGACGTTGTCGTCTAATGAGCCGACATAGAGGGTGCCGTCCGGGGACGCCGCCGGAACCGGGACCGAGGCCTTGCCCGGTGTTCGACGAGATGGCATGAAACGGGGGCGGCGGCCATAAGCCGGATGGCAGTTGGGCAGACGCCCCGACAGCAAGAAAGAGCGCGGCAATAGCCGCTAAGAGCTTGGGGCGCAGAGGGAAATTCATTGTCGTAGGTTTAAGTAAGCTCGGTTATGATACAAGCTTTTTGCGGTGAGACCAAGTGGCCGGGTGAGATCCTTTCTAAAGAGGGTTCGTGGCGAGGCCCATCTGCCGGCTGAAGGTCCGCGCTAAGAACCCGGCCAGAGCTGCGACCGACGAATCCCCATAGCGCCTCACTTCCTGATGATGTTGACTGTGCCGTCGACCTCGAGCACGGCGGACCTCACCGTTTGCAAATCGGCGCATTCGCGTCCGCGTAAGGCTTCCATTAAGTCCGCCTCGGTCAGTCCTGAGCGCTTCAGGTTCTCTTGAATAAATTTCCCATCATGGATTAGCAGGGCCGGTTCGGACCCTGTTATGTGGCGTAGGCCCTTAAAGCGCGCGAACAACTTTGAAATCAGGAAATTGGCAAGCATCAGAGTGGTGGCGCTAATAAGTCCCGCGCGGATCGCGGTGTTGCCGTTGATCATCGCCGTTTCGACCGTGCTGCCGAGCAAGATGATCACGAGCAGATCGATTATCGTGAGCTGGCCCAGTTGGCGGCGCCCGAAAACCCGCACCAGCACGATAAGATAGATGTAGATGATGAGGGTGTGCAGGGCTACGATCCCATAACTCTGCCACTGAGCATTCATCTTGAACCCATTTTAGCAGGCGCCCATGTTTCAAAAGATCTTCGACTACCCCGATCCGCACGGCATCTTTCTGATCGTTGCCAAAACGGTCGTGGTCTACCTGTTCCTTATTGCGGGACTCCGACTTCTTGGCAAGCGGGAGCTTGGCCAGATGACCATCTACGACCTGGTGATGATCGTCGTCCTTGGAAACGCCGTTCAGAACGCGATGATCAACAACGACAACTCGCTCTGCGGAGGCTTGATCTCGGCGACGACCCTGTTGATCATCAACCGGATGTTCAACCTGGTTATCGTCCACTGGAAGCCGGCCGAAAAGCTAATGGTGGGCGAACCGGTTCTCATCCTCAAAGACGGGAAGCTCATCGACCAGGCGATGAGGCGTGAGGGAGTGACTAGGGATCAGGTCATGGCCGCTCTTCGAGAGCATGGCTTCGACAAACCTGACCAGGCCGCGATGGCGGTGCTCGAAGTGGACGGCTCGATCAGCGTGATGCCCCTGGGAACGCAGTCCTACCGAACCCGGCGCCACTACCGCGCCTTGAGGTTGCCCTAATGGATCAGACGCAACTCCCGTTCTGGGCTTACGGGATTCGGGCAATGGTCGTCATGTTGTTCCTCTTCGTTGCCTTTCGCTTGTTGGGCAAGCGCACTTCGTCACAGATGAACATCTACGACCTGGCGATGATCATGGCCGTGTCCAACGCGGTTCAAAACGCCATGACGGGCGGGCGGGGCGAGCTTCAAGTCGGGATATATGCGTCAACCGGAGTGATCCTTCTCGCCTGGGCACTGACTAAGCTGTTTGTCAAAGCGCCCAAGCTAGAGAGCCGCCTCGTCGGCCACCCCACGGTCATCCTCAACGACGGCGCCATGTTGAAAGACACGATGCGCAGGGAATGCGTCACCGAGCAGGAGGTAATGGAGGCGATCAGACAGCACGGTCTTACCAAACCGGAGGAAATCATGTTGGGGGTGCTTGAAGTGGACGGCTCGATCAGCATTGTGCCCAAGGAAACGAGACACCACAAGACGGAAAAGGTGCGAGCCCGTCGGCGAACCGCGGAAGAGATTGCGGAAGCTCGTGGTGGCGAGGAGCCTTAGGGCGGAGGGCATTGGGCCTTGGGTGTTGGGCTTTGGGCCTTGGGCCTTGGGCATTGGGCATTGGGTGTTGGGCATTAGGTGTTGGGCTTTGGGCATTGGGTGCCAGGGCGACGTTAAATTCGCCTTCGCTTCCGCGCATTCACTTGCCCTGGGAATCTATGTTAGGGTGGCCCTTCAGGCCTCTGGGATGGGTGGGGATTGCTTACCCAGGGCGACGCCTTGCTTCGCTTCCCGATTCGCTGGAGCTCATTTCCCTTCTGCGGGATCCATGAACGGCGGGTTCACTTGCCGCTGGGTTTGTTAGGCTGGCCCTGCAAGCTTCCGGAAGGTTGGGCTGCGCAGCCCTGCCCCTACAATTGCTGGGTATTGGCCCGACATTAGAATTGTAGCGGCCAGATCCCCAACGCGTACTTTCCAATTCCTGCCCTCACCTTTCTAAAATGATTGAACTCACCATTCGAGTCGTAGCCGCCGGCCTGGTTTTTCTTCTCTCCACTTGGCTTGGCGTGCCAGACGTTGCGGTGGGTTGGAAGATCGCTCTTGCGATCGGTCTTTACGCAGGCGCCGGCTATGCAGTTGAAGCGCGTGGGAAGCGCAATATGGGTGTTTCGGGCATTCTCGCGGTGTGTGATTCGGGCGCGATCCTCTTCATTGCCGCCGCAATCAACCACCTCGATCAGTGCGCGATTCTCAGTTTGCTGCCCGCTCTTTACGCCTTCAGACGTTACGGCGTCAACCTCTGGTTGACCATTCCGTGCCTGGTTGGCCTTCTCTTTTCTGCCGCGGCTGCCTTTGGCGGGCCCGATTTGAGCGCAGGAGTCTATTTGGAAGCCCTCGCCGCCTTGGCTTTACCGATCCTTTTGAAAATGCCGGAAGGGACGACTGAACCAGATCGCCCGCAGTTGCCGCAGCAGATCGATCCCGCCATCGACGCCGATGCGTTCTTCGTGCTTCGCGAGAACTTCCGCAAGATGAAGGACCGGTGCCGAGACCTTGAAATCACGGGCAAGCGAGATCGTATGCTCGCGCAGCTTCACACTTGCCGGCTCGCGCCAAACCATAATTTTCACGCAAAGCTGTCCGAAACGATCTGCTCGATTAGCGGCGCACAAAGCGCCGCACTGTATACGCTTTCCCAGTTTGGCGACACGATGGTAGTCCGGGGCACCTCCGGGCCGGTTCAGCAGGCTCTGGAGGACACCAGCTACTCGGTGGACCTATCGAAGGCGACCCGACAGATCACCGACCACGTGGAACTCACCACGCGCTCCATGCTTGCGGAGGAAGAGCGGTCCAAGGTTGCATCGGTGCTCCTAACCCACGAAAACCGGGTGATTGGAATGGTCAACCTCTTTCACTCCGACTGGGACGATTTGTTTGAAGCAAAGCGCCAGGTGGAAGGGGCCGCGCAGGTCATTGCTTGGATCATCGTCGAGACGCAGCGAAAGGCGAATCACGAGAAGCGACTGAAGGAGCTCGAACTGCTTTACGAGACGGCGGTCGTCAGCGCGGGCGCTACCGACCGGGTTGAGCTTGTCGAGAGGGTCAGCCACCGACTGGCGGCAATCGTGCAGACCGATTTCATCGGCGCCTATCTCATCAAGGATGGCGTTCCCGCCTTGGTTGGTTCGAGCGGACACGAGATGCATTTTATGGATTCGATGAGCTTTTCGGGAGGGCCTGGTTTCGCCGGATGGCTTGGGGCAGGGGCGCCCGAACTCGCCATTTTTCAAACTCGCGAAGACCAACGGTGTGAGTCTGACGAGTTGCTTCGCAAGCGCATCGGCAGTTTCATACTGGTTCCGCTCCAGTTCGCCGAGAAGCCGTTCGGTTTCATCGCGGCGGTTTCACGGATTGCAAACGGTTTGGATAGCTCGGACCTGGTCGCGTTGAGGGCGGTTTCCGCCGAGTGCGCGCAGGCGGTTTGCCGCATCGAGCAGCCTTCGGTATTGCCGGGTGGGCTGGTAACCCCGGCCGCCTTTCAGCGGATTTTGTCCGCGTCGCGATCGGGCTGCCTTGTGTATTTCGAGCTTCTCAAGAAGCAGCAACTGCTCGACAACTGCGAGCCTAGATCAGTCGAAGAGGGTTTACGCGAGTTCTCTCACCGGCTGCGAGGCAAGCTCACGGCAGGCGGCGCTGCTTGTCAAAAGGGGGTGGGCGGATTCATCGTCTTCCTTCCCAACGCCTCGGCCCCATTCGTGGCGAGTTGGGCCAACGACGTGGCCGCTACCGCTTCCATGATCGGCGTGCGGACCTCGGGGGGCAAAACCACGATCCCGCTCGCGTTCCGGGCCAGGGTCGCAGACTTAGCTCCGCAATCCCACGAGGAATTGGCGGCTCAAACCGCCTAGTCGCCCAGGTCTGGTAATTTTGCTCGTTCCCCAGGCTAACTTCTGGCGCTATGCTGTCCGTTATCAATAGCAGAACACACGTCCGAACGACGGCGCGGTTTTGCAACGGGTTGCGCTTGGGGCGGCGGCCCCTAAAAGGGTGGAGTGGAAGACCAAATCTCGAATTTCGAACTGCTGAGCCGTGCGACAAGGAGCGATTCGCCGGCGAATGCCTTAGTATTGTGCGACCAGATTCTGGCCGACGACTCCCGCCATCTTCCCGCGCTCGAGCTGAAGATCAAGTGCCAATGGCGCCTCGGCCAATATGAGGCGGCCTTGGATGGCCTGGGAAAGGCACTTGCGCTCAATCCGTACGACCCTGGCTACCATTTTCTGAAGGGCGACTGCTATCAGAACTTGCTCTGCTACGGCGAAGCGTTGGATTGCTTTGAGCGCTGTCGCCAAGGCGACGACCCGGAGTTGGCCGCCCAAGCGGAGGTTCGCTTGAAGGGCCTTGAGGAATGGCAGAGTGGACTCATGGGCGAACTCCTTCGCTCGCAGCCTCAGTTGGCCGCGCGCTTTCGGAAGGACCCTGGCGAGATTCAAAAATACGGCTTCCGCCCGGCGGACGCTCAGATGACGGAGAGCGTCTTGGCGCGACTGGCCAGCCCATCCATGTGGGCTAGGCCGAGCTAGTGGGGTGATGGGTGACGAGTGACGGGTGACGCGCCGGATCTGCCTACGCCCGTTTGGCTATTCTCGCGCAGGACGATCTGACTCATAGGTTAGTTTCCGACACGTCACCCATCACGCATCGCCCGTCACGCATCACCCAACCCATAGGTACACTCAAGCCATGGCAATGACGCGTGAACAGCTTGCGATGCGTGCGGCGCAGGAGCTGCGCGACGGGTTTTACGTCAACCTTGGAATCGGCATCCCGACCCTGGTTGCGAACTACATTCCGGAAGGGATGGAGATCACACTTCAGAGCGAGAATGGCATCCTGGGCATGGGCCCTTTTCCCTTCGAAGGCGAAGAAGACCCCGACCTCGTGAACGCGGGCAAGCAGACGGTCACCGTGTTGCCGGGCAGCAGCTTCTTTAGCTCCGCCGACTCCTTCGCCATGATCCGGGGCGGGCATATCGACCTCTCGATTCTGGGGGCGATGGAGGTTTCGGAAAGAGGCGACCTCGCAAACTGGATGATCCCAGGCAAGATGGTCAAGGGCATGGGCGGCGCGATGGACCTCGTGGCAGGCGTTCGCCGCGTGGTGGTGGTTATGGAGCACACCAACAAGGCGGGCGAGTCCAAGGTTCTCAAGGAATGCACGCTGCCCTTGACCGGAAAATCGGTAGTCAATCTGATCATCACCGACCTCTGTGTATTCGAAGTCGACAGTGGGCTAACCCTCTTAGAACTCGCGCCGGGCGTCAGCGAGGAAGAGGTTCGGGCGAAGACGGAGGCTAACTACAAAGTGTCTTCGCACCTTCAGACCGTGGCTGTGGTTTAGCGGCTCCTTGTCGGGTTTTGCGCCGGCATTTGGAACCGCAGAAAACGCAGAAACCGCTGAATCGGAACCGGATATGGCTCTAAGGTAGCAAAAAGCCAGGTCTGGGTCACTCCTTGGGCCGGGAGTTGGAACCACCGAGAACACCGAAGACACCGAAGCGGAACCGGGAATTGGCATAAATTCCATCATGTATAATTGGACCCGCGATCAGCGGAGAGATGGCTGAGTGGTCGAAAGCGCCCGCCTGCTAAGTGGGTAAGGGGGTTTAACCTCTTCTCGGGTTCGAATCCCGATCTCTCCGCCAGTATTTCCCCCTTGGCTAGCTAGTAACTATTCCGGGTTCTCGGCGAACTCGCCGAAATGTATACTAGTGGATACGCGAATCCGCGCTTCTGCCGTCTAAACCATGATTAAACGGCCAACCCTGATCGTTCTCCTTCTTTGCCTTTGCGGCATCGCGCATGCCCAAACCCTCAAGGAGTATCTCAAGCTGCGAAAGCAGAACGGCATCACCCAAGCCGTGGGCGAGGAAGCGCTCGAGACTTTCGTCGGAATCCGAATCATGGAGGTCAAGGGAGTTTCGAAGGGAACGATGAAGGTCGCGGACGGGCCGGTCACGATTCTCCTCGAAAAGAGCAACGGCGAAACCCTCTTCGTGAGTTGCCCCAACGGCGCACCTGACTGGCTAAACAGCAACGAGACAAAGGCGCGGATGATCGTTAAAGCCGAGCGGGACACTCCGACTTCCGAAATCCATGCCGAGTTGTTAGGCGCCGCCTCCGAATCCGAAATAGTCCCATTGGAACGACACCAGGCGCCAAGGGTGCAGCGCCTGACTTACCGCGGCAGCTACTCCCGCGAAGCCTCTTACAACGTGGCTGCGAACACCGCCGTACCGATCTACGCCAACTTTATTCTCCGTCGCAACCGGCGCCTCAGCGCAGGCGAAGCCACACGCATTGCCGAGGGCGTCATCGGCTACAGCCTGCGCTTTGGCGTTGACGCAAGGCTCATCATGGCCATGGTTATGGTCGAGAGTGGCTTCAACCCGAATGCTACAAGCCGAACGGGCGCCATGGGCCTCGGCCAACTCATGCCGGGAACGGCCGCCGGAATGGGCGTCTCCAACGCCTACGACAGTATCGACAACCTCTACGGCACCGTGAGGCTGATCCGGGGGCATTTGGAAACCTACCAGCGCCAAACCGGCCAAGATTACGCTTCCTTAGTTCTCGCCTTAGCCGCATATAACGCAGGCCCGGGCGCGGTCAGCCGCCACGGCGGCGTTCCGCCTTACCGCGAGACGCAGAACTACGTGCGGAAAGTGATCGGCATCTACCGCGCGCTTTGCGGTCAGTAGAGCCTCAGTATGCCAAGATCAAGCCTTGAGTACACAAGACCAAAGTGCGTCAATACGTCCAATACCGCCCTGGGTCGACAAGGCTAAGAAGGAACTGTACACGTTGAGCTATGCGGGGGCGAAGCCACTTGTGGCCACCCTACTGGAGCAGCACCCTGACGACGACGATCTGCATGCAATCCGCGCCCTGATTCTGCTTTGGACCGGAGACTTGGAGGGCGCAAGAACGTATGTTCGACGGCGTCTTAGAATCCGAAAAAGCGCAGCCGTTGCCGCGGTTGCCGCGGAAATCGCGTGGTTCCTGAATCGGACGGACCACGCCCTACGGATATGTCGAAACGCCGAACATTTAGATTCGTGCCACTTTCTCGTATTGCGGGTAAAGGCCGCCCTGGCCAGTTCTGAAGGAGACGATGAAACCGCCGCAGCTATTTGGCAGCGGTCGCTGGATCTTTATCCGGAGAATCCAAACGCGTACTCCGCTCTCGTGCAGGCCGCCGGAATGCTCGATCTGGAAATTCAGGATCGGATGCTGGCAGGAGCCCCAGCGTGGTTCATCGGCTCGGCTCAATACTACGCCAGAAGAGGGATTGTGGCGCTCCAGCGTGCGTCGCTCGATAAAGCGATAGAAGATTTTAGGCAAGAAGTAGCTTTATGCCCAACCAACTCGTCCTCCTGGGCCCATTTGGCGAATGCGCTAAGGGCCGCCGGTAAGTTTGACGAGGCTGGCTCTGCGGCAACCATTGCCTTGGATCTCAATTCGAGAAACCCGGTGGCAATGAGGGTCATGGCCGGTATTGCTCGGCAAAAGGGAAACACGCGAGAGGCCAACGAATGGGTCAGGAGGGCTGCCAAGGCCGCACCTGTTTTCAATGTCGTCACTCACCTAATGAGCGGGAACGAAATGTTACGCAAGGGAGATAAAGCTGGCGCAATTCGCGAGTACCGGAAAGCTACCCAAAATTCCAGACCCATAGTCGAAAAAATAGCGAGAATAAGTTTGATCAAGTTGCTTGTCCTTGAAAAGCAACATTCCGAAGCACGGGATGAACTTCTTCTTGCACGCGAGATGAGTGGGGCAGACCCCCGCCTTGACGTACTTGAATGCAGCATCCTCGTCGCGGAAGGCAAGGAATTCCTTGCCGGTCCGCTCATCGAGAAGCTGCTCTACTCGAATCCGACGCCACCAGAGGTCTATTCCCTGGCTATTCAATACTACGCCTCAGCTGAAAACTGGGCGCAATTGGATATGATCTTTGATACCGTCCTTAGCCAGCTGCCAGGTTTTCCGGCTTCCATCGGGGCGTCTGTGTCCGCTTTGTGGAAGGTAGGAAGAAAGGAGCAAGCGCGTGAACTGCTACAAGCCGCCTTGCGAAGATATCCAGCGGACCGCTCGCTGAGGCTCATCGATGCGCGCTTCATCTCGGAGGGCGGGGATAAACGCTCTGCTCTTCGCATCTATCGCAAGTTGCTTCCCAATTTTCGCCCCAAGTCTTCTAAGACGCTTCGGGGTCGAATACTTAGGGTTAGGCGATACATCGAGGGCCTTTTCAAACCACGCCGAGGTGGGTAGTTTGGAATGGCAGGACACATTCAACGCGTCCCGTGCTCGTGTCCCGCATCTCGCCCTTGGCCGAAACAACGAACTTGCCGGATAAGAGAAATGCGCAAATGACAGTAGTGAATTCGGCAATTTGCTGTATTCGTCCCGTAACCGGATCGATCCGAGTCAGGTGAAAGGCGCCAGCCTTCTTATAGGACCATAAAATTCCAAAAAACACATTTTCTGTCTCGCAATACGCGAGGTTTAGGCAGTGTTCGCCTTCCTTCGAATAGCCCCAAAGCTCCTTGCCGGACTCGGTGCAGAAGCACCGAAGAGGGCCCCCGGCCTCGGAAATGACACATAAGCCTGGGGCAAATTCGGCACCGAGAATTGCGAACGACTTTGGGTCGATCTTGTGCTCCTTGGTCGATGTTCTCAGCCGATACTTTCGGCGACTCCCCAGCAGCAGCACACGCTCATAGCTGCTTTCGTAAACGTCGGTTACTCCACGGATCTGTTCCAACGTTTCCCCGGTGCTGCGGTCCAACACATGGAGCGGGCGGTCTTCGATGGCGCAATAGACCCTATGGTCGTCAGTTGCTGTGTACAAGCTGTGGGCTTTCTTGAGGTCTCGTCTCTGCCACAGTTTCGCGCCATCTTCAAGGGAATAAGAGGAAATACCGTGTCGATGATACGCTGCCACGAAGCAAGCCCGTGAATCCTCTGTCATGGCGAGGCGTTTACCACCGAAATCAAGTTCGCACTCGAGCATGAAGAGGCGTCTCCTCGAATCCACATCCCACACGTGAACATTCTTTTCAAACTCGGCGGCGAGGAGTATCGGCCCGTTTCGAGATGTGGCGAATTGTCGAATCATCAACGGTTCAAGTTATGCGAAGGTATCGCTAGGCGTCTAGCTGAGCGCCCTCTTGGGATCATTATATATCGGATTTTCTGGACACCGCGCCGACACTCAACACCCGTTCCCCACACCAGGATTCAGCCCAAATCCGCCACCCCGCCCGTTCTCCCGGTACAATTAGATTCCGTGCCCTCCCAAATTCGCAACGTAGGCATCATCGCGCACGTCGACCACGGCAAAACAACGCTGGTCGACGCGATCTTTCGCCAAACCCATATCTTTCGAGATAACCAACACATGCAAGAGCGCGTGATGGATAGCAACGAGCTCGAGCGTGAGAAGGGTATCACCATCCTTTCCAAAGTCGCAAGCGTCCGCTACCGCGACGTCAAGATTAACATCGTCGATACGCCCGGCCACGCCGATTTCGGCGGCGAAGTCGAGCGCGTGCTCTCCATGGTCGACGGCGTGCTCCTCATCGTGGACGCCAACGAGGGCCCGATGCCGCAGACTCGTTTCGTGCTCAAGAAGGCCTTCGAGAACAAGCTGAAGCCCATCGTCTGCATCAACAAGATCGACCGCGAGGGCGCAAGGCCGATGGAGGCCTACGATAAGACGATCGACCTGTTTATCGACCTCGGCGCAAGCGAAGACGATCTTTTCTTTCCCCACCTTTACACCAGCGGCTCGGCTGGATTTGCGCGCGTTTCGCCCGATGGAAGCGAGACCGACATGCGCGAGCTGTTCGAGATGATCGTCAACGCGGTCCCGCCACCCAACGTGGAATCCGAGGGGCCGTTCCAGCTTCAAATCAACAACCTCGACTACTCCGACTATCTCGGCCGGATGTTCGGTGGCAAAATCCTGCGCGGCAGCGTGAAGATTGGCGACCGCTTGGCCCAGACCCGCGAAGATCAGGACAAGATCGTTTCGTTCAACGTGACCAAGCTTTGGGTTTACGAAGGAATTCAGCTTCACGACGTGGAAACGGTTTCCGCCGGCGACATCGTGATGATGTCGGGAATCGAGCCGGTCTACATCTCGGACACGATCTCTTCGCCTGAATCGAGCGCGCCGCTCCCTGCGATCAAGGTCGAGCCGAGCACGCTGACGATGAACTTTTACGCCAATAACTCGCCCCTCGCGAGCAAGGATGGCGGCAAGTTCCTTACCATCCACAAGATTCGCGAGCGGTTGGAGAAGGAAGAGGTCATCAGCGTCTCCGTTCACATCGATCGCGAAGCCCCGCCAGATACGGTAAAGGTTGCGGCCCGGGGCGAGTTGCAGCTCGCGGTGCTGATCGAAACGATGCGCCGCGAGGGCTTCGAGATGCAAATCTCCCGCCCTCAGGTTATTTTCCACCGCGAGAACGGCGTGCTTCAGGAGCCATACGAAGAAGTCACCCTCGACCTGCCGGAAGAATCCGTTGGCGCCGTCATGGAAGATCTGAGCCGACGAAAGGGCGACCTGGTGAACCTTTCGAACAACGAAACAGGCTCGTCCCGCTTGACCTATTCCATCCCGACCCGCGGGCTCATCGGCTTCCGTTCCAACTATCTCACCATGACGAGGGGGCTCGGCATCATGTCCTCCATCTTCGAGGGCTACCGGCCCTACGGCGGCGAGATCGTTTCTCGAACCCAAGGCTCGCTTATTTCGAAGGACTCGGGCAAGCTGACCCGCTACGCCTATGAAGACGTCATGGAGCGGGGATCTTTGTTTTACGAAGTCGGCACGGAGCTTTACGCCGGCATGATCGTCGGCGCCTGCAGTCGCGACGAGGACATGATCGTCAACGCGACGAAGATGAAGGCGGCCAACAACATCCGCGCCGCGACCTCCGAGCAAACGGTAGCATTGGACCCGCATAAGGAGTTTTCTCTGGAGCAAGCCCTAAGCTGGCTTCGAGACGATGAGTTGCTCGAAGCCACGCCAAAACAGCTAAGGTTCCGAAAGAAGATATTGGATCACTCGGAAAGAAGGGTCGCGGAGCGCCGTTCCGAAGTTCCCGTCTAGCTCTGGAGTGCGGCGATTCCTTCGCCGCTTTGAATTCGTCGATTCTTCGGCGGAGGACGGGCCGATAGGGATTGCGCTGGCTTGACCCGCAACCTGATGCGCCGGGTTCCGCAAGGCCCGCTGCACGGTGTATAGGTCCATGGACTTGCGTTCCGCCGGAGAATTTACCTCGGTTCAGAATGGCGTCAAGCCGCCTCGATACAAAGCGCTGTCAAGCCAAGCGCACTCCAAAGTTGCGGTCAGCTTGAGCGACGGGCTGCCATAACAAGGTGAGCTTGGCGCAGGCCGCGCTGAAACATCGACTCTGAAAACACGTCCTTTGTTACATGGCAAAGCGTGCACGGTTCTTTTGCATTTTTCTTACTCTCGCCTTGACGGTCGCCGGGTGGGCGCAGGGCAGCGCGGGCGGATATGGGCAGGACAGTGAGAGCCAACTTAAAGCGGCTGGCAACTTCCAGGGGGGAATGGGCGGCGCTGGCGGCGGGTTTGCCGGTAGGCCTCCCGGGTTTTTCGGTTCCGCGACGCTGAACCGGGCGCCCTCGGCCGAGTCAGAATCCCAGGATCGTCCAGAGGACGAGCAGATGCAAGGCCTCTGGGAAAGCAAGACCGCCGTCCTCACTCCCGGCGACCACTACGATCTCACCTTGAAGATGCGAAAGGGCGAGACCCTTCTTGCGGGCGCGAGCAGCGACGCCTTCGACCCTGCCCTCTCCGTGATGGATGCCAAGGGTAAAGAGCTCTTCAAGAACGACGACCGCGAAGAAGGCGACCAATCGCCGTTCGTTGCTTATCGCTTTGTCGAAGCAGGAACTTACACTCTCAGAGTCCTCAGCTATCACTCCGTCGCGGGAGGGAAATTCACTTTGACCTACCGGTCCTTTGTGGCATTGGACCCTGGCCTTGGCGACGTAATCACGGAGCGCGCCCCGATGACCGATACCGACCGACGAGGTCGCGTCGCCTTCCGGATACCGGCCAAGAAGGGCGGGTTCTACGATCTCCGATCGGTCTATGAGAAGCGGGGACAGAGCACCTACGTTGTGAGTTTCAACCGAATGGTCGGCCCAACCGGAGTCGAGCACAATGACTTCAAAAGGATTCCCGGCCCCGACTCGGCCATCGTCTTCCAGGCCCTTGCGGACGGCGACTATTATGTGGAGTACTCGTCAAACGGGGGCCAAGCGTTCAAAACAAGCTTTCGCGAGGTCGCCACCGTCACCGCGAAGGACAGTGGCGAAATGGCGATCGACTTGGACCCGGGAGAACTCAAGATCGTCGAGTTTCCCGTGGCCAAGAACCAGATCATTCGCACGACTATAACCGGGGCCGCGATCGAGGACACGATGAGCGCCCCGACGAGCCCGTCTGCCCGCACTGAACGCGGGCAGGATCCGGCTTACGGCACGGACCCCATGTGGACTTGGTTCCTCCTCAACGTCGATTCCAGTAGGGATGTGGTGAGAATCTTCAACGCGGAGGGCACTGCCCTGGAAGCAATTCGATCCATTCGGGATCAAGGCAAGCAAACCGTCTCATTCAAGAACACGGAGTCTTTGCCCGCCTGGAACAGCGGCGAAGACCTCAAGAGCACGCTTGGGATAGGGGAATCGAAACTCTTCCTGATCCAATCCACCAAGAGCGACCTAATGCGAGTGTTTGCAGGTTCGAAGACCTTTCAACCAAGGCTGGATATTTTCCGGCTCGACGGCGAACTGGCGAACTCGCTCTCCAATCGCAGCACTCACACCGCAGGAGACGACCTGTACTTCCCCGATGCGGGAACGTTTGTCGTTCGCCTTACCTGCGACGGGTTTGGCGGCTCCGGCGCATACGAGATGAAGCGGGAGTCGCTCAAGGCCACTCCGTACACCCTCGGATCGCCAACGACGATGAAGCTCGACGGCGTTAATTTCGGCCTTTACTCGGTGAATTTGGAGAAGGGCAAGCGCTACGAGTTGATGACGGACCAACCGGACAACTACCTCCGGGAAGACCTCCTCGACGAGGACGGACAGTTCCTCGTGAGTCAAAAGGTTTATTTCGACAAGGTCGACGTTCAATACTTCGTTCCCACCCGCTCCGGATTTCACCGGCTATGGCTGCGAGGCGCGCCAGGCGTAAGACATTTCAAGTTCCAGTTGCATGTGCCGCCGGTAATCGGGGTATAAGAGTCGTTGACGCTTTGAATGCGTAACATTAATGGCGCTTATGAAGATCACGATAAGCATTCGGGAAGACCTATTAGCTCGGGCAAAGGCCACGGCCGATTTGCGCGGGACTTCATTGGATGATTTGATTGCCGAATGCATCGCAATCGGGACGGCCAATCAAGGTTCCGACGTCTCGCAAACTGGCCACCGCCGCCCTGTGCCCGTGGTCATCGCGCCAGCGGGCCGTACGCTCAATGTTTTGTCGAATAGCGAGATTGAAACGATCCTGCTTCGAGAGGATCTAGAGCGCCTTGGGCTCGATGGAGTCTAGACGGCCTCCGCAACCAACTGGGGCGGATCCGGGTCGACGATCCGGTCGCCTTCCTGCGGGTCGGCAACCGCTTTCGGCAAGAGGGCGATGGGGATGAAGATCAAGGCCGTTCCTGCAGTAGAAATGGCGAGCGCGCGCGCAAAGCCGCCACCTTCGTAAAGATACGAGCCGAAGATATCGCTCGAATCGCCGGCCAAGGTGAAGACGCTGTAAGTGAGCATGAACGCGACCCCCTCCAACTCTTTGGGGCAGCAGCGGACGAGTAGGTCGTAATACGCGGTAAGGGCGAGGCCGCAGGAGACACCCGCCAGAAAGCTGACGATGTCGGCTTGGCCGGGCGTATGGATCAGCAGGAAAGCGGGTCCTCCGATGACACCAAGAAACGTGCCCAAGTTCAACAGCGGTTTGAACCGGAAACGAGTGCAGAGCCATGTGTAGCTAAGTGCGGCGAGCACGGTGCCAAACCGAAGCCACGCTTGGGAGGACCCGTAGGCCGACTCGCTCAGATGCACCGTTTTTGTAAGGTAGAAGAGGAGAGGCGTTCCCCAGCCCGGAGCGAATTCCCAGAGAAAGAGGACGATCGCAGGAATGTAGACGGCCTTGTGCCGAACCAGCCGGTTAATCGCGGCGACGGCTCCTTCGGGAATGACCGAGACGAACACCTCGTCGCCCGACCGAAAGATCGTTCTCGGTCGCCAGAAGGCCATGACCAGCACGGTGAGGCACACGGCGGCAGAGAGCAAAAACGGGACGGCCGGCTTCGTATGCTCGCCCAGCCAGCCTCCGAGGCCAGAGCCATAGATCAACGACCCACGAACGGTAACCAGGATCACCACCGAGAGCCTGCCCATCATGCCAAAGTCTTTCGCGATTGCGGCTAGGAGGCCCTGCGCGGCCGCGCCCAGCACCGCCGAAAGCGCCGATAGCGCGATCATGCCAACCAGAAGAACGGGGTAAGTATGGGGAGCGTAGGCCATCCACACATAAACCACCGCCATAAGGATCGGAACCGCGAAGAAGTAGCCCCGGTCTCCCTTACCGAACGGCCGCCAACGGTCCCGAAGAAACCCGAAGGCAAACCCCACAAAGTAAGGCGCGTCGGTAAGGAACCCGAAGGTCGATTGCGCGGTGGCGCCCATATGAAGCTGATCTTTGAGGATGAACTGCACCGGAACGGCGATCAACCCGGTGGCGGCGAGGTTGTACAGCGTCATGAGGACGACGCTATAGAACCCGACGAACCGTGTGACGCGGGGTGGGGCAACGCGTTCGACTTCGGCGTCAGCGGTCACGTTTGGGGGACTTTACCTTTTTCAACCAGCATAGGATCATTCCAAATAACTTTCAAATAACTTACTGTCACATTTGCTTTCGGAACTCCCGTCGATGCGGGAATAAAGGAGTGACAAAATGGCCAAATCAAAGCTGAAAAAGAACCAATCAGGCAGGATGCTAAAAGGTTCTGGACTCTTGTTCGCGGTTGCGACCCCTACATTCATCGTGGGCCTGTCCGCCATCTCGTTGAAGCCGACCGCGGCGCAAGGAGGGCCAAACCCCAAACTCGTTCAACTTGGCAGAGCCCTGTTCTTCGACGAAGGGCTCTCCAACCCGGCTGGCATGGCATGCGCGACATGCCATAACCCGACGGCTGGCTTCAGCTACCCCGTTTCCATGATCAACGAGGCGACGGGTACCGTTCCCGGCGCGGTGGAGAGCCGCTTCGGAAACCGGAAACCGCCGACCATTTCCTATGCGAGGTTCATTCCACAAGGGCCGCCGACGTTCGACCCCAGGCAGCAAGCCTATGTTGGCGGCCTTTTCTTCGACGGGCGGGCGGCAAACCTGCCGGGTCAAGCCCAAGCGCCGCTTCAGAATCCCAACGAGATGAACAACCTGGTTCATAACGTGGGCAGCCCCGCCCTAGTTGTTTCTGAAGTCGAAAGCGGACCGAACGCAAACTTGTTCAAGCAGGTCTTCGGGCCGGAAGCGTTCAGCCAGCCCGCCGATCAGGTGTTTCAACAGATCGTGCAGGCGATCGCCGCTTGGGAGAGCTCGCCGGAGGTTTCGCCTTTCAGCTCGAAATACGACGCGTATGTGGCAGGCAAAGCCACTTTAACCGCTGCCGAGTTGGACGGCCTTCGGCTCTTTACCGGCACGGTCAACGGCCGACCGGGCGGCCAGCCTTACGTTAAGAACGCGGAGTGTTCGAGTTGCCACGTGCTGGCGCCGCAGGCGGGCCAGGGACCGGATCTATTCACCGACTCCCATTATTACAACATAGGGATTCCGCGGAACGAGAACAACCCCTATTACGCTCAAACCAATAAAGTCACCGACCCAGTCGGCTATAACGCCCTCGGCGACGATTATGTCGACCTTGGCCTCGCCGACTTTCTTTATCCTGACGGAGGCTTGGTCGAGGGTGACAGCCTCGGAATAAAAGGCACGTTCAAGGCGCCAACTCTGCGAAATGTGGACGCGCGCCCCGATGCGGAGTTCGTCAAGGACTACGGACATAACGGGGTGTTCAAGAGCCTCGCCTCAATCGTGCATTTCTACAACACAAGGAACCTAACGAGGGCGCCAGGGGAAGTCATCGACTTCACAAAGCCGAATCCTTACGAGGGACTGAAGGGCAAGCCGTTTTGGCCCAGGCCGGAGTACGCCTCCCCTGAGACGCTCATCAACCCAGCCGGCCACGCTACTGGTCCGGGAAGGCACCTTGGAAACTTGGGGCTCACCGCCAAGCAGGAAGCGGACATCGTAGCCTTTCTACAGACGCTTACGGATGCCCCTCCGCCGCCGCCCGCGCCGTAAGGCGAGTATGAGTGTTGAGTGTTAAGTGTTAAGTGTTGAGTGTTGAGTGTTGAGTGTCCGCGTTTGGTGTTGAATGTTGAATGTTGAGTGTTAAGTGTTAAGTGTTGAGCGTGAAGAGTGGAGGTTTGAGTGCTTTGAGGCTGGCATCTTGGACTCATCGGACTAGTTCAGTCAAGAACCATAGTAATACAGTTTCATTCCGATCTCAACACTTAATACTTAACACTCAACACTCAACACTCAACACTCAACACTTAACACTTAACACCCAACACTCAACGCCTTCTCCCCCCAGGTACCCTCAATTCCGCAATCTAAACCGGGTTCCGGCCCGTGATTAGTTAGGGAAGGAGAAAACTGTTTTGAAGGTGGCTGTATTTGCCGAATCTATGGAGGGAGAGAAACGGGTTGCGCTAACACCCGAGGGGGCCAAGCTGTTGGCCCAAAAGAACATGGAGGTGCTGGTGCAAACCGGCGCCGGGGAGCGGGCTGGGTTTACCGACGCCATGTATTCCGAGGCAGGGGGAACGGTTCAGGCTGCGCCAGACGCGAAGGTGATTCTCAAGGTTCTCGGTCCCGCCGACGGTTCGAAAGACAGCGAAGCGGCCAAGTTTCCGAAGGACTCGATTCTCATCTCATTTCTTTTTCCAAGCGCCAACCTCGAGGCGGTTAAGGCACTCGCCGCAAGAGGGGTGACTTCCTTCGCGATGGACCTGATACCCCGCATCACGCGCGCCCAGCGGATGGACGCGCTCAGCTCCATGAGCACCATCGCCGGGTACCGAGGCGCGCTGCTCGCTGCCGAGAACCTTCCCAAGTTCTTCCCCATGTTTATGACCGCCGCCGGCACGCTGGCGCCAGCCAAAGTCTTGATCATCGGCGCGGGCGTCGCCGGCCTACAGGCGATTGCCACTTGCAAGAGGCTCGGCGCGATCGTTGAAGCGTTCGACGTCAGACCCGCCGTCAAGGAGCAGGTGCAAAGTCTTGGCGCCCGCTTCGTGGATATGCCGCTTGTGATGGAAGACGCCGAGGACGCCTCCGGTTACGCGAAGGAAGTGACCGGCGACACGCACGCACAGGAGCTTGAACTGATCGGCAAGCATATGGCCAAGAGCGACGTGGTGATTACTACGGCGCTTATCCCCGGCAAGCCGGCCCCGATCCTGATCACCAAGGACATGGTGCGAATGATGCAGCGCGGCTCGGTAATCGTCGACCTCGCCGCTCCCGCGGGTGGCAACTGCGAAGGCACCGTTCCCGGAAAAACGGTGGTCGTCGACGGCGTCACCATCGTCGGCTCCACAAGCCTGCTTTCGGACATGGCGGCGGACGCAAGCCGCATGTACAGCCGTAACATCACGGAGTTTCTGCTGAACCTCGCCCCGGAGGGTGAGATAAAGTTGGATCTGGACGATCCTATTATCCAAGGCACGCTAGTGACCCACGAGGGCAAGGTCGTTCACGATCCCACTAGATTGCTCATCGAGCACGGAGGCACGGCATGAGCCTAATCGCGGTCGTCACTATTTTCATTCTCGCCATATTTGTGGGGCTGGAGGTCATCTCCAAGGTGCCTCAGACCTTGCATACACCTCTGATGTCTGCAACGAACGCCATCCACGGAGTGGTGGTGGTTGGCGGGTTGTTCGTTCTCGGCCACGCGGATTCCATGGGCATGAAGTTGCTCGGAACGGCTGCGGTGCTGTTCGGGACTCTAAACGTTGTCGGCGGATTCGTCGTTACGGATCGAATGCTCGAGATGTTCAAAACGCGCAAGCGAGGCGATAAGTGAATCCGGAGGCGCTAAGAGACTGGATCGACGTTGGCTACCTCGTGGCGGCTGGCAGCTTTATCATGGCCTTGAAGCTGATGAACACGCCTTCCAAGGCGCGCCACGGCAACTGGGTGGCCATGGGCGGCATGGCGATCGCTTTAATTGCGACATTGCTGAGCCCTGGAATGGGTAACTGGGAGTGGATTATCGGGGCCGTTTTGGTCGGCACGGTTATCGGCGCGGTTTCGGCTCGGAAGATCGAGATGACGGCGATACCGCAGATGGTCGCCCTTCTCAACGGGCTAGGCGGCGGCGCGGTGGCTCTCATTGCGCTTTTCGAATTCATGGACCAGACCAACAAGGGCATCACGCCCGACGTGGTTCAATCGGTAACGACGGTGCTCAGCGCCATCATCGGGTCCATCAGCTTCTCTGGAAGCCTCATCGCGTTTGGAAAGCTGCAGGAGATCCTTCCTGGCAGGCCTATCGCCTTCAAGGGCCAGCAGATATTCAACTTGATTCTCGTGATCGCCATGCTGGGCCTAGCCCTCGCGATCCTCGCTTTCGGTCATCCGACGCTAGTTTTGTTCCTATCGCTTTTGGGCGCGGCGCTCGTGCTAGGCGTGACCGGAATCACCCCGATTGGCGGCGCGGACATGCCGGTCGTCATTTCGCTCCTGAACTCGTTCACGGGCTGCGCGGCGGGGCTCGCGGGGTTTGTGCTTTCGAACAACGCGCTCCTCATCGGCGGCGGCCTGGTCGGCGCGAGCGGCCTTATCCTCACCCTCCTCATGTGTACGGCTATGAACCGGTCCCTCGGCAACGTGCTGTTCGGTGCGGTCGGCGCGGTCACCTCGGGCGGTGGCTCTGCCTCGGCCCTTGCCGGGAAGCAGCCGAAGAGCTACACGCCGGAAGACGTGGCGATCCTCTTGAACAACGCGAACTCGGTGGTGATCGTCCCCGGCTACGGCATGGCTGTCGCTCAGGCCCAGCACCAGGTGAAGGAGCTTGCCGACAAGCTCGCTCACCTTGGAGTGGATGTGAAGTACGCCATCCATCCCGTAGCCGGGCGCATGCCCGGCCACATGAACGTCCTCCTCGCCGAAGCAGACGTGCCCTACGAGCAGCTTTACGAACTGGAGCAAATCAACCCTCTCTTCCCCGAAACGGACGTGGTACTCGTCATCGGCGCCAACGACGTGGTAAACCCCGCCGCCCGCTACGACAAAACAAGCCCCATTTACGGAATGCCTATTCTGGACGTGGACAAGGCTCGCACCGTGGTGGTGCTCAAGCGAAGCATGAACCCCGGCTTCGCCGGCGTGGAGAACGAGTTGTTCCTCATGGACAACACGGTCATGGCGTTCGGCAGCGCGAAGACGACGGTCTCGAAGATATCGGCGGCTCTGGACGCGATCTAATTTGGAGTGCCGCTGGCTTGACAGCGCTTTGTGTTGCGGCGGCTTGACGCCGCTGCCGGCCACTCGGGCAGATGTGAGTGGTGAAAGGTAGGGGCCAGCTGTAATAGATCGGCGTCAAGCCGCCGCAATACAAAGCGCTGTCGAGGAGGCCGTTGCATTGGCTTCCTTCGCTTGGGTGAAATCGTCATTTCGTCATGCCAGGGACGAATGCTCGCGACATACCCAT
>Ga0265338_10000891_pt1 | contig 50269 bp, 57 predicted proteins | sample 42126metaG_FD_193579 | JGI IMG/M metagenome (GOLD analysis project Ga0265338, IMG submission 193579) | Rhizosphere microbial communities from Carex aquatilis grown in University of Washington, Seatle, WA, United States - 4-21-26 metaG | ecosystem: Host-associated > Plants > Roots > Rhizosphere...
GTACTAACCTGAATAGCACGTACAATATTTGTTGGCGACATATTTATTTCCTTTTGTTTTAGTCGATGACAGGAAATATTGTGTCGTCATTTAAGTTGGTACGTCAACAAAGTGTGGGTGGTTCAGTATAGTTTAACGAAATCGTGTCTGTGCGATCGGATAAAACGTCAGTCCAGGCTCTGGAAGATCCTGATGAGTGAATGTCAAAAGCACAATAAATATGCGTAGAGCTGTTTGAGCCCAGTTCTTCTTTGTAAGAATTGAGCGAGTTCTCTTAAGCATTGTGTCTTTTGACAATGAACTCATAAAGAACTGGAAGCGCCTGTGGTTTCTTTGCCTACTTTCTTGCTCACACAAGAAAGTAGGTCGACGCCGTGCAAGGCGCGGTGGTGAAAGGTTTTAGGCTTCTGGAAGAGATCTTTCGACTACGCTCAGGATGACAGAAAGGACTGGATCCCCGATCGGAGTCGGGGATGACGGAGTATAGGGCGATGATGTAGATATGATCAGGGGTTCTTAATTGTTGATATCTTTGATCTTGTCGGCAAACCATTCAGCGCTGGGGCGGATGGTGCGCTTCATGCCGTGCTCCCTGTCAACCTCAATTAGCCCAAACTTTGGCCACCAGCCGTAGGCCCATTCAAAATTATCCAGCAAGCTCCAGTGGAAGTAGCCACGGATCTCCACACCTTCACTCATAGCTTTGGCCATGGCAATAATAGTCTCTTCTATCCACCATTGGCGGAATTGATCCTGGCCATCGGCTACACCATTCTCAGTGATGATGATTGGCTTTTTGTAGCGCGCCCAAACCCGTAATAATAATGGGTATAGTCCCTCCGGTTCCATATACCAACCCAGGTCGTTAAGCGGCACATGTGGGTTCTGACGCTTAATAAGCCCCGTGTAATAATCGGTAAAATAGTAGTTGAAGCCGATGAAGTCCTGCTGGTTGCGAATGCGGCGGTAAAACCACCAGTTCCAGAAATAACGCATCCATTTGGTAGAGATCTCGTCAAAAATATTGTGGGCCCGTTTGGCTTGAATATTGGCCAGCTGTTGGGCAATGCCAATTTGTAAATCGCGCCGGTGATTCTTAAGAATTTTGTACGCCTGACGGTGGGCCCGCACCAGATGCCACATGACTTGTCCTGCCTTAAACCAGTTTTTGTCCTGTGGAGGCCACTCCACGGTTACGTAGCCAAAAGTGGTGTAAACATTCGGCTCATTAATAGTAATAAAATAGTGGACCTCGTCACCGTATTCCTGGGCAATTTTGGTCACAAAACGACGCCAATACTTAAGGTTGGCTGCTTTTTCGAATCCGCCTCTGTCGTTAAACCATATTGGCACAGTCCAGTGCCAGATGTTTAGGAACGGCTCGATGCCCTGACGGCGTAGTTCGGTGATGTAGTCGTGATAGTGTTGGATGGCTTCCTCGTTCCACTGACCTTCCTCGGGCTCTAATCTTGACCATTCCACTCCAAAGCGCAGCGCATTGAGACGAAGTTTCTTGGCCAATGTAAAATCTTCGGCATAGCGATTATAGTGGTCCACGCCCTTGCCCGAAACATAATTATTTGGGTTCTCGGCCTGTTTTTTAACAGTATCCCAGTCCGGAATTAAGTTGCTCAAACGAGCCTCGGCGGTTGTGGCCAATTCTTTGGCATGGGCCAATTCCCAGACTGACCATTGATTAACCGTATTCCCCTCCACCTGATGGCTGGCCGTACTTGCTCCCCAGTAGAAATTTTTAGGAAAGATGTTTTTGTTGCTCATTAGCCATTATTATAGCTTACAGCGCTCTATCCAATAAAACGCTTTTGTTTATAGTCTTATAAAATGATATAACCTTATATCATGATTGTAGAGGCATTAGAATCGCATCAAGCCGCATCCCTCCTTGTGGAGACTCATGAGTTTCCACAAGGCTCCTTGGAAATGCGTACAGACCGATTAACTGATCTGGAAGCGGAGCTAGTATTAAGAAGTGTCAATCGAGAATCAGCCTGTCTTGTTTTGGCCCATCTAAATGACAAACCCCAAACTAGCGCATCAGTATGTGAAAATTACGGAAAAACAAGAGTACCAACTGAGGGTTTTGTTGATGCTCGCAAGATTAAGCTTACACTAGACTATTTTCCGGATGAAGTTGTTGAGCGCTCAGATAAGGGTTATAGACTAACGCCTCTAGGTCAAACTGCCAGAGCCTTTGCCGGACATTTGCTAACAATCGACGTGCGAAATGAAGATCTGGCTATTGTCAGCGTATTTGGCTCTAATGACGACGCTTCACCCTCGAAAGATGCTGATTCATATTCGCACCTAAACAGAACACTCTTACTGTTTAGTATATATGCGGCAGGGAAAGACGGCGTACACTCTACTCAATTTAGAGAAAAGGCAGCACAGTATGGAATGGGCAGAGGAACTTATGAAGGTAACCTTAAAAGAATGAAACGGTCTGGATTAATTGAGGTGGTTCCTGGCCCGGGACAGTCCAAAGTATACAGAGCCTTGCCCGAACATAGCAAGGTAGTTGACACGCTACAACGATCCACGAGTTTGATTTTTCGTAGAAACCCGTGGCATATTGCCATCGGACAAGAATTAGCTACCAGAATCAGCGAAACTCAGACCTCCCATTTGCTTGCTGCTAGGGTCTATTGAGGCCCTGGGCAAGAGTGGTCATGATAGACTACACGCTGTCCATGACCGTGTTGTTAGTATATTGAGAGAAAGAGGCAGGCTAAGTATCGAAGAGATACATAACATAGATGATCTAGACTATAAACGCCACTCATTTCGCACTATTTTGGGGCATATATCCACTCATTTAGCCGGCTGTCGTATCGGTATAGTAGAAAAGGCTGAAGATAATAGGACAAACCTATGGGATGTTATCGATTAATAAGTTTTAACGGTACTCAGGGTTAGCAAAGTCAAAACGGGCACCGGTGTCCCATTTGCTACGCTGATTGCCATAGGCCGGTATACCACCGGCGTCTTTGAGAATCTTTGCTATATGCATAATGTTCCAGGTCATAAAGGTTGTATTGCGGTTGGTGAAATCATTATCTAACCCTTCTCTACTGCCATCTTCGCTTTTGTCGCCGTAACTAGCGCCAGGCCCGATCTCGCCAATCCAACCAGCGTCGGCCTGTGGTGGAATAACACAGCCCAAGTGCTGCAAACTATAGAGTGTGTTCATTGTGCAGTGTTTGACACCGTCTTCATTGCCGGTAATGAGTGAGCCGCCAACTTTGCCGTAGTAGGCGTACTGCCCTGCTTTATTCAATAAACTGGAGCAGGCGTATAGCCGCTCGATAATTTTTTTGGTCATCGAGCTGTTATCGCCCAACCAAATGGGGCCAGCTAGTATAAGGATATTAGCTTTTTCTACCCGCTTATATATATCCGGCCACTCGTCAGTTTTCCAAGCATGTTCGCGCATATCAGGATAGATGCCCGTGGCAATATCATGATCAATAGTACGGATAACCTCCACCTCCACACCATGCTTTTCCATAATCTGCTTACTAACGCTTATAAGTAGTTCAGTGTGGCTCGGTTCTGGAGATTTTGTGAGCGTACCATTAAAAAAGATTGCTTTGAGTCCGCTAAAATCCCATGTTTTGTCTGCCATGTCCACCTCCTTACTATGTCGGCTTCTATTGTACGCCTGCAAGGTCAGACCTTGCAAAAAGTATCAGAATACTCAAGTATCAATAAACAATGTTCAATGAATGTAGAAATGACTCAATCATTCATGCATTAATGGCATTGACCATTCATTGACAATTGAACATTGAGCATTGTGTCTCTTCTAGACGATGTTGGTGGGGTCCCAGCAGGTTCGGGTGCCGTCGCTTAAGTTATTGATGTCTGTCACCGCCTTGCTATCCAACTCAAAGTCAAAGATATCAAGATTTTCGGCCATCCGTTCACTATGCGTAGACTTAACCAAAGGAACGGTACCCTGCTGGACTGCCCAACGTAGCAAAATTTGGGCGTTTGATTTACTGTATTTTTTGGCAATCTTAGCTAGTACTGGATCATCTAGGCGTTTGCCATGTACCAGTGGACTATAGGCTTCTATGATGATATTGTGCTGCTTGCAGAATTTGAGTAACGATGCCTGGTCTTCATACAAAAAAGGATGGTACTCTATTTGGTTGACGGCCGGCACTACTTTAGATGAATCCAATAATTCTTCAACATGAGCTATGGCGTAGTTAGATACGCCGATAGCTTTGGCCCGGCCGCTTTTATAAATTTCTTCTAGGGCTCGCCATGATTCCTGCCGTTTGCCGCTCACCGGCCAATGGATCAGATACAGATCAACATAATCCAGCCCAAGCCTTTCCAGCGAGGCATCAAAAGCCTTAAGTGCACTATCATAACCCTGGTCGCCGTTCCATAACTTGGTGGTTACAAAGATATCCTCACGTTTAATTTCACTCTGGACTATACCCCGCCCCACGCCTTTCTCGTTGCCATAAATCCGGGCCGTATCAATATGCCGGTAACCAAGCTCCAGCGCCTCTGCAACTGCTTTTTGGGCCGCTCCATTAAGCCGTATCTTCCATGTTCCAAACCCAATAATTGGGATGCTTGCACCAGTATTAAGTTTGACTGATTTCATATTAGCCAATTGCATCTTTACTACTTAATAAAACTGCACCGGACGCTAAGCTCCCCAGTTGGCTATATTCATTCCCACTCCAAACCGATGGATTTTCTATAAGATCTTCAAAGGGTTCCCATGGAAATTGCAGCCAAACATTACCGCCCACTTCTTCCATGCAAAAATCCGGAACCATGTCTACTACACTGTTATCGGGCTTAGCAAATAGTGTTGCCGTAGTAACTTTAGCCGCGCCTTGTTCTAGCAAATGCCTCGTAACCCGCTGCTCCGTTTGGCCAGTGTCGAAAACATCATCAGGTACTAATAATCTTTTGCCCTCAACTTCTTGCCTTGTTGGCAACTGGCCCTCTCGGAAGGTACCGTTACTATTGGTTTGTCCGTGGCTATATGAGGTCAGGCCTGCATTTATTAACTCTGGTGCTTCCATCTTGAACATCCTGGAGAGTACCATGGCTACATATAATCCACCCCTGGGCAAGATTACCATCCCATCATAACGTTCACCCGTATCTCTGCAATGTTGGTCTATTTCATAGGCCAAATTTTGAGACATTTTAAGTATGGTATCGAACTCAAGTGGAACTACTGTCTTTTCTTTTGGCCCAGGATTTTCATCTACATTTGCAGGCGTGCTAACCATATATAAAGTATAGACCGCCTACCGACAATTGCTATTGTTTCTTTTTCTACGGCTCTAGACTAGATGTGATTCTTACTTTTTTATGGTCTGATAATTACTAGTAGCCTGACTCTTTTTTGAGTCCGTAGTCGACATTAATTCCACCTCCGTCTACTACAATTGTTGCGCCATTTATATAGCTGGCTTTATCAGACATTAGGAATTCAACGACGTTAGCTATCTCCTCGGGCCTACCTACACGCTCCATAGGATTGGTGTCTTTTGCATTCTGTCCAGCTTCATCATTAACCATAGAGGTTTCAATCCAGCCAGGAGCAACAGCATTAACTCTAATACCTTTTGGGCCAAGAGTGTTACCAAGACTCTTCGTAATACTAATAAGAGCTGCTTTGCTGGCTGAATAGCTAATCCCATCGTATGCACCAATTAATCCATCTGTGCTGGAAATATTCACTATACTGCTTCCCGGCTGCATCGATTTGCTTAATGTTCTTGTAAGAATTAATGGAGCTGTTAAATTGACTTCTAAAGTTCTGTCCCATTCTTCAAAAGACAAATCATTAAGCTGATCCATCTCAAATATTCCTGCATTATTGACAATGCCGTGTAGATTTTCAGATCGAAGTTGACTAATAAACTTTAAGGTAGACTGTCGTGAGCTAAAATCTACTTGCAACATACGAAGATTTGGATTTTCGGCAACTAGTTTTTCGGCTACCTCTTTATTGGTGCTATAAGTACCAATAACGTTAAATTCGCTTTCTAAAAGTTTCAGTGCTATTGCCCCGCCAATACCTCTGGATGTGCCAGTAACAAGTACTGTTTTCACTGTTGTGACCCGGGCTTAGTGTTTCTGCGTTTGGTGCGGTATTCTAACTCGCCACGGTGTTTGTCTAGGCGGATGATTTGGTTCTCGAATGGTTTGAGCAACTGCGAGTACTGCCAGTTGGGGGTCATGATGTGCATGAGTTTGTTTTGCTCTTTGAGGTATTCCAGTAAGCCATGAAAATCACCATCACCAGAGACAATGATAGCTTTACTATAATATTGCAGCTCACGCATGGCCCAAAGCACCAAATCAGCATCTATATTACCCTTGATGGGCTTTTTATCTTCTTGCTTGTCTGTTTTAGGATCCGGGTTATCAGTTTTGGGCTTAGACATATCCTGAGTTGGTTTGAGCACAATCAAGTAGCCTGACTCATGCAGTTGCTCGTACATCTCCTCAAACTCCGGTACGTAGCCAATGAACATATAAGCTTTGGTAACATTATATTTCTCGTCCAGCCAGCGGCGAAATTTGCGCCAGTCCATCTTCCAGCCCATTTTTTGCGTACCCAAATTGAGATTTTGACTATCTATGAAGGCATAGTTACCTGGTGATTTTTGCTGGTTCGGTGTCATATTAATCTTATTATCATGCCATTTACAGTTTCAAGCTGTTTTGAGTGAACTCTTATGTAGTATAACACCATGGCACTGGGGCCCTTGATTGTGATTATAACTCGGCGAACTGTTGGTCAAAAAAACGGGCTAGAGCCCGGAACTTGCGACGCAGGACCTTTTTATCTATAAAGCGCTGGCTGGAGTAAACAACACCTTTGCCTACTGGATCCTGAGCAATCTTGACCGGTCGTAGGTATTGCTCGCTAATATCAAAATCATGCAGATCAAGCCCAGATAAGTGCTCTAGCTCTATTAACAGCTTATGGTAATCGTCAACGTAGCGCTCCTGAACAGAAACTACGCCAACCGGCAATTGTCCGTTATAAAACGCCAACCGCCTGTAGATTCTCAACCAATGACCTTCGTACATAACCTCTCTCCTTGACCAATAACAATATTGTGCTATTGCAGGCTAGATTTTGCAAGAGCAAGTTTGGTATTTATTGCTTGCTTTGCCAAAAATCACGTATTCGTTTGAGGACAAGTGTAGATAGGATGAAACCAGTAGCCGGCACCGCTCCGTTAATAAAGGGTTTGTCGTTATTAATAACAAATAGATACATGACAATAACAGCGTAAGTTAACAGAGCTATGGTTATGCGCCTGGTCCAACTGGTTTCCCACTTTTTATCTAGCTCTACCCTTTTGTTGCGACCTTCTATGGCCGCAACTCGTTCTTCTAAACTTTTCATCTTAGTTCAATAATAGCAGAAAGCTAACGACTGATTATACGTGATAACCCTTGGTCATCATGCCATTTCGGATTTCTATAATATCACCGTTTTGGTGGTGGCCTTGACCTGTTACGAGCTGCAAACAAAGACTGGCAATAGCTTCTGGTGATTGAGCTTGGTCGGCATATTGTGGATAGAATTTTTTGTAGGCATCGGTGGCAGTATCTGCCGGAGAAATACCAAATACCCGCGGTCCGCTTGGGTAATCTTGGGCCAACCCAACTAAGAAATCTTCTTGGGCACGCTTGCTGGTGTAATATGGCAACCAGCCGGATGAGCCATCGGCAAAAGTACCAGTAATGCCTATAACAGCGCCGTCTTTAGCTAATTTAGGTAAAAATTTGGCTGCAATAATCATAAAACTAGTCAGTCCAACCGCTATAGTATCGGCGATTTGTTGCGGAGTGAAGTCTTCTAGATCTTTGTTGGCATGAACGGCAGATTCATCGTGCCATACGCCCGCCACATGAATAAGAGCATCGACTTTATCGAGTTCGCCTGCCAGTTTTTCACTGGCTTTAGTAACGTCATCCAGATTAGCTAGATTTATATCAGCACGTGAAGGTGCTATAACCTTCCAGTCAATATCTCTTAGACTTTTGATTATGGCTCGGCCAATTCCAGAGCTGCCACCAGTAACTATTGCAACTTTTGCCATGCCTCAATCATAACATCTTGTATGCGGCAATTGTTTTATCTAGCTCAAATATAAACGAGGGCACGTAGTTGGCTGGTTCTTTCAGAACGTTTTTGCGCAACTCAATATAATGCACGGCTAAGAATTCATCAACTTCTAAACTTGGTTGTGGTATTTTGTCGCTCACACCAATATACAGATGTGACAGTCGACGCCGCTCGGAGCCATCCTCTGCAGACATAATATTCATAAATGTTTCTACAAAGTACAGTTTTGACTTAAAGCCCATTTCTTCAAGCTGTTCATGCTGGGCCGCACGTAGCGGCTCTTCCCCCTTTAGTACCCCGCCGCAAGCCGAAATATCCCATAATCCCGGATAATGTTTTTTATCTTTTGGACGTTTTTGTATCCAGATTTGAGCTTTTGAATTAAAGATGAAGATTAGCGCGTTTTGGGTAATGTTATTGGCCTGCTCAGCTTCATGCCGCGGTATTGAGCCTATCAATACATCATTATCATCAAAAATATCGGTAATTTCAGATGCATTCATCTCGACTCAATCATAGCATGGAGAATCAGTTCACTTCGGCCAAAACGTCGCGTAGGTCATGTATGGTGATGACGTTTGGCGCTAAATCTTTATCTATTGCCAGCCCGGGATGACGATAATAATAACCTTTGGCGTGTTCACGCTTGGCCAATTCCATATCGCTCAGCGAATCGCCAATTACCGCCAAGTTGTGTTCCAATTTATGATCTTGGATAAAATCTTCTAGTACTTGCACTTTGGTATGGATGGCATCTTTGGAATGGGCAGCTATCGCAAAGGCATTGCTGGCGTCAAAATATTCACTCAGTCCCGCTAGCCGAACAAAAATTGGCAATGCATATTCTGTAGTATTTGATAACAAAACCTGAAGATGTCCCTTTGTCCTGATAGCGTTGACAACTTCAGCGGCATGATCATTCGGCTTCATATGTTTAGCCACAATAGCTTCGGCAGTAGGCCATTCAAAACTGTCGGCTTGTAATGCTAAATGCTTTTGATGCGGCTCGTCTGGTAGCAGATATTCATAATATTGATACCATTTTTTGCCATATAATTTTATTGAATCTTGATCACTTAAACGCTGCTTATAGCCATGCTTAGCTAAAACTTCATTGGTAATTTCTTGGGAGGCGTTCTCGTTGCCCTTCTCCAGCGTGCCATGAAAATCCCACACAAATAGCTTTTTCATAATCGTTTAACTACTTGCTATTGATTGATCAGGCTCAGTACCTTCATTAGCAGACCAGATTGCTTCGACTACTACACAATAAGCTTCTAGTACATCACTCGTACCGGCCGATGGTGGTACGAGCGTACCCTCAACTACCCCACCCTTACTATTACTCAAAGAGTAGTATTCAAACTCATCTTTAGATGGCGACTCCCCCGTCATACACTAATCATAGCATTAAGCACGTAGAAGTTTTTCAAATTCACGTGCTAGCTTTTGGTGCGATTCCCTGTCTAAATGACAACCGTCATCGCCGGTCTTTGCATTTGGTCCGGCATCAAAAAATATACAGTCGGTTTCTTGAGCAATTTGTTGAATGGGTTTGCTGAGCTGCCGCGATTTCTGTGCCGATTCTGCGTCGTAAATGCCCGGGCTTGGCATGCTTTCTATAAACTTTGGAGCTTTTTCATTCATATATGCCGGACTAACAAGAATGATTTTGGGCTTTTTTACGTTTCTAAAAGCACAGTATTCATATACATAATCTGGATATTGTTTTAGCGCTTTAGCTACATCTTGAGCTGTACGTCCATAAACTGTTTTTAGGTCATTCGGACCGAGCATAATGATTATAAAATCAAGCGGCATGTGGCTGTCTACGCAAGCTCGAAAATACGTCAGTCCGTTTCGGCTCGGCTTTTTGGGATTAGGATGATCTAGGTCGGTCGTCCTGCCGCCAAGTCCTTCCTCAATAATGTAATAGCCACCGCCCAATTTCTGTTGCAAAATCCCCGTCCAACGTTCATTGGCGCTGTAGCGCCCGCTTCTATCCGGCTTAGTACCTTGCGTATTAGAGTCACCGTAGCATAAAACGGTTATGGCTTTTGGGTTAGTATTCATTATTTCTATATCCTCGCCTCAATCATAGCACTAGCTAACTCGTTGCCTTCTTTTCTGGTGGAAATAGATCAAGCTCGACCATGGCTTTATGTAAGTCACTACTCAAACCATCGAGATCTTCTAGTGTTATGCGGCCTTCATCTGCCCCTTGGTCGTAAGGTATTCCTGTTTGTGCTTGTTCGTTGTCAGTTATAATCTGAGACATTGCATTATTATCTACAAAAAGTCCAGAAATAATTATTTTTTGTTGTTTATTTTCCTTGCCAAGTCTGTCTAACCTCACGCCACCAAACCAAATTAAGCCTCCAAATATGGTGCCAGCACCCCAAGCTATGCCTGTATTTTGGTTCTTGTAATCTTTTTGAAGCCTCAAAATATCGTCTAGCGCTTTACAGCCGGTACCGCCAACTTGCTTTGTGTGCAATACGCTCCGGCCAACTGTAGCCACAGACTCAGTGCTGTTTTGCTGCTGTAAACACTTCAAAGCTACCCGCCCAATCTCAGCCCGGCTAACACTATGTGTTGCGTGCAAAACTTCTGCGGTACCAAAACCAATAGCTGCCGCTGCACTTGCAGTGGCAGCTGTAAAGACAACTCCAGCAACTACTTTTCGTGGTTTCATAAATAATCCAAATATCTATTTTAACAGCTTACTGATCATTCGTCAATTATTGTGCTTCGTACTACGGCGTTTGGAGACGACGTGTTTTTGGCGACTTCCCGCAAAATTGGGTTTCCAAACTCCGTCCGAGCCAAAACTTTCATATTGGTTCAATCATAGCGGCCGGTTTGTAAAAATAACTACTAATTAAAGATTGTTTGGTCACGATTTTGACTGTGGCGCTAGGCAATTTATGTTGACTTGGTATATTATAGCCGAAACAAGACTGTGGAAGTATTATGCCCGGAATAGAAGCTACGCCTCCAATTCAAATACCATCCCAACCTGAACTCGTACGAGCTTACAGGCCGGTAGAACAAGTTCCAGATTCATGGTTAGAGAAAATGGGTGGGGTGATTTCAGAGCTTGCAAGTTCCGAAGATGTTAGTTTTGTAGAAAATGCTCGTGTAAATATTATTGGCTCGACAGAAATGCGAAGATTAGCAAGCACTAGCGAAAAACTTGGCGCTCTTTCGGCAAAACGATTAATACGGTCAGCATACAGGAACGCGCCAGCCAGCTTTGGTGAAGCTATAACGGTGCCTGTATCGCTTCATCTTTTCGACTACCCCCACGAAGACCCAGAAACTGGAGACTTGTCATACCGCTTAATGTTTAAACTCAGGTCCTCTTCAATAACAGATGAGCGCAAAGCCTTAAAAGATACGGTTCAATCGGCCATAGAAGAACAGATGGAGTGGAGCAAATTTCGATCTAGGATTAAGCTCATGACATCTCCTAGGCCTATTCCTCCTAAAATAGTTAAGACATTACGGACCCTCCTACCAGAAGAAGTAAATCTGCTGCCGGGTGTAGTTGAGCGCGTACCGATTGAGGCAATAAAAGACGTGGACGCTTCCCGAACAGAGCCTGTAAGAACTTAAAGTTTAAGTTCCGTTAATAGATTACTGATCTTAACACGTTTTTGCTTGGTTGTATCCCGATCACGAACGGTAACATCGTCGTGTTCCAGGCTATCAAAATCTATCGTCACACAGTATGGTGTGCCGATCTCATCCTGGCGGCGGTAGCGCTTACCAATGTTACCATTGTCATCCCACATGACTGCACCATATTCTTTTTTAAGAACCTCATAAACTTCCCTGGCCTTTTTAACTAGCTCCTGCTTATTTTTGAGCAGCGGACTAACAGCTACCTTAACGGGGGCCAGGCTGGCTGAAAGCTTTAAGTATGTGCGCTTTTCACCATTCTGTTCGTCTGAAGCATAAGCTGTAACTAGTAAAGCCAAAACAATTCTATCAATGCCGAAACTTGGCTCAATTACATGTGGAGTAAATGGTTTGGAGCCGTCTTTGGGGCGGTACTCCAATCCTTTACCAGAAGCCTTTTGATGATTCTCAAGGTCAAAACTACCCCTGTAAGCTAAACCTAATAACTCGCTTTTGCCAAATGGGTAGGTAAACTCGAAGTCGATGGTCCGTTTGCTATAGTGGGCCCGGTCGGCATCAGCCACCTCCAACTGATGAACTAAAGTCTTGTCGATGCCAATAGCCTGCAAAAAGGCATGGATATTTTCTACCCATTTCTCAAATTCTTTTTCCCAAGCTTTGGGGTCCACAAAATATTCAATCTCCATTTGCTCAAATTCCCTCGACCGAAATATGAAATCACGTGGACTAATTTCATTCCTGAAGGCTTTGCCGATTTGGGCAATACCAAAGGGTAAGTCGGGCGAAAAGGTGTCTACTACATTTTTAAAATTTACAAATATACCTTGGGCGGTCTCGGGCCGCAGATATGCAAGCGAGCCTTCGTCTTGCACGGGTCCGATATTAGTCGAAAACATCATATTAAATAGACGTGATTCACCAAAAACATTCTTTTTGCCACAGACCGGGCATTTATTGTCATGGATGTGATCGGCCCGAAAACGGCTATGGCAGTTGCTGCACTCAAGCATGGGATCATTAAAGCCTGTAGCGTGTCCACTAGCTTGCCAAATCTTTTGGTTCATGAGAATCGCAGAATCGAGCCCATACATATCATCGCGCTGCTCAACAAACATTTGCCACCATATGTTTTGAATATTTCGCTTGAGCTGAGTGCCGAGTGGTCCATAGTCCCAAGTTCCCGCCAAACCTCCGTAGATCTCAGAGCCTTGATAGACAAATCCCCGCCGTTTGGCCAAAGATACTATGTCATCCAGGGAAACTTCTTTACTCATAATTACAGTGATTATATCTGATTTAGATAGTTTGTTCTATGCTGGCGGACTAATGACGATTTCCTGAATAGGTAATTCCTCGACAAAGAGTGGTCTTCTATCCCGTATACAGTCCCTAAATGTTCTGACCGCTGACATAACAAAAGTAATAGTTTCCTTCGAACTAGCAAATGTTTTAACGCGTTCACGCCAGTCTAAACCATCAGACTCTCTGGCAATTTCCTCGCCATTCTCTGCCAAATGCTCGGTAAGTTGACGTAAATCATCTACTTCCAATTGTGGCTTTATTTCGCCATGAATATCTTCCAGCTCAACCGGTGATCTAAAGCCATGATTTGCCAAAGAATAAACTATTAAATTTAAAGCCGACCAATCTAGCGTTACGCTATTTTCTGCGTCTACTAAAGCAAACTCAGTTTTGCCGATTAGTGCCATATCAGGAGTTATTATATAGTTTTTATCAGCTGTGAAGAAACTGATTATTCATTAATTTGGTCAGCTCAAGACAGGCTGGCAGAACATTATCAATATCTTTGACGTACTTTAGGCCAACTGGCGACTCTAATCCAAACGCCAAGCGCAGCAACTTAATATGTCTGGACTGAAAATCTCCGGCGGAGGTGTCAGCAAAAGCCATTTTATCTAGATCAAAACTATAATTTTGCTCGGTCACTAGTTTATGATCTTTGGTATCTGTAATTAAATTGGGTGAATGCCCAGCCAGCTTGAGTAGCTGAGCATTTAGCCAAAGTTCAATGGCCGCTTGAGGCACATCCAGCTGATCTAGGGCCTGCAAAGCATGGGTAAGCAGCGTGAAATATTCCGGCCCGGCGTTATCCTCTACTGTTTTGTTAATACGCTTTAGTATTTCATAGCCAAACATAGTGCGCTCAATATCGGTTACGATATGCCTAAAGTGTTTGTCTAATCTAGTGGATACGAGGGTGTAGATATCACTTTTGCCCTCGATAAAAGTGATTTGATTGATGCTAAATAATTCAATACCGCCAGCTAGTTTGCTTTTTATCTTACGTACACCTTTGGCAATGGCTCGAATTCGGCCATGGTCTAAAGTCAGAATGGTTAGGATGCGGTCAGCTTCGCCAAAATCTGTCCGGCTCAGCACAATTCCTTCTGTAACGATGTGTCTCATGAAATTGGCGCTAAAATACGATCAACCGAACGGCTTAAGTTGCTAAGCTTAGTCAACGGTTTGTAGTGATAGGCGGCTACTCCCAATTGCTGCCACAGGTTAGAACTAAAGGCTTTGAGCATAGGCGGCACGCTGGTAATTAAGATTACGGGGATATGCGCTAAATCCTGGTAAGATCTAAGTTCGTATAAAAATTCCACACCGTTATGCATGGGTAGTTGAAGCTCGGTAATAATGAGGTGGGGTTGAACTTGATCAATATTACTAATAGCCGAGCTAGCATTACGGAACCAGCTGACATGGTGTCCATTTTGAGTTAGAACAGCTTGATACGTACGTCCGAGGATGGCATCCGGCTCGAGTAAAAGTAGATTAGCCATGTCGTATAACCTTAGATTAAGTTCAACTGGCTGCTGGTTGGAAAGGTCGCTGCCAGCCCGCTCAATTTTTGATGATGAGCCACCCGCAGTCGAGCCGACATACTAGACAGAAGTGAATCGGCCACAAACACCCCCGCTCCGCTGCCAGCTGTCACATGCGTGAGTGGTTGATGAGCCTGTCCAAACAGATGCCTAGCCCGCCTAAACATATCGGCACTGAGCCCATCCATATTAGCAAACAGGCCGGCTACAATGCCGGTCTTGCCGCGGTGGGCAGCTAGCTTTATAACAGCCTGCTCTCCTTCTGGCAAGCTACTTTGAGCCTCAATAAAAACATACCCAAGACTAGTCAAGGCCGCCTCAAGCCCGGCCCGGTGAGCCATGATTGGCTCGTAACGGCCAGATAGGTGAAGTTCGAGTTTGCAATCGTATTGCTTGGCCAATTTAGCCAAAGCTTCGGCTGTCTCACTGAGGACTGCAGCCACCGACACCGGCTCCAACTGAATAGAGGTATGAGTTCGGGCTAGACGCAGACTTAACAGATAGCTATCAAGTAATTTTAGCGAGCTATCGGCAGTATCTTCAATGGTTTCTAAAAACTGCCGCGGACGTCGGGACATTTGGGCTAGCTCTGCTTGGCGGGCAATTTGCAGCAATGGTAACTTCATCTGCTCGGCCAGCAGTTGCAATAAACGCTCATCAGCAAAATGTTGGCGACGATTGGTCACACTTCCCTCCAAGTTCTATACCCTAAGTATACACAAACGGACCAAGCTTGGTGAGATCAATCCAACAGAAAGATACTAAATTCTACATACGCCATACGAAATACGCTTTAAGGGCTGAAGGTGATGTTGGGCAGAATGTTATTGTTGAAATCGTTCAGGTATTGCCCGGACTCGGTCCATATCTCTATGGTCTTATCACGCAGCGGCATAAGTATCATGCTGCCCTGCTTGTTATTAATAATTTGGCCATCTATCCGAGAACCCACAACACCCTGCACACTCTTTAGACTAAAGGCGCTGACTTTGCTCTGGCCGCTGCTGGACGAGCCACTGAACTGTTGCATTTCCTGAGCATAGGAGTTAGATGTTATAACCACCCTAAGGGCATAAAGGCTAGTGCTGCTGCCTATATCGGGAACGTAGTCCGGCTCAAAGTAGCCGTTAATCGGATTACTGCCATCGTTCAAATTAATGTAAGCACTCCAGGTCTTGGGGTACTTGATATGTAAACTGCCATAGGTAGACGGACCTTGGAAATCTTTAAGCGGCTGCTCGGCTTGCTGGGCATAGTTCTGGGCATCGATTTGCTGGGTTTGTTTTTTTGCGTTAGTTACGGCTACATTTATGCGGCTATCAACATCATTTTTATAACTTTGGCGGCCGGCAAAGGCCCAAAGACCGAAAGTAAGTGTTATAACTAGCAGCATGCTCAGTACTATAGTACTGAGCATGCTACCCTGTTGCTTTAGCTTGCCCATGACGCTTATGGTACCTGATGCGACTGTCGATCGCAAGCGCACAAACTAGCTAAGAAAAGTCTTTGGTTAATTTGGTGACTTTGTTTTCAGCTGACTTGAGATAGGCGCTAAGCTCATCGACAATCTCTTGTCCGCGCACGTAGGCATTGGTTGCTTCATCTATATCCATATCGCCTGCCTGCAGTGCTGCTAACAATTCATCAAGTTCAGCTTGAAGTTTTTGGTAGTTAATAGATTTCTTGGCAGTCATAGTTATTATTGTAGCTGAATATCTTCTACTTGAGCAGAGACTGTTGCATCACTTAGCTGTACTGCTAGTTTTTGTCCCGTTTTTAGCTGTTTGCCAGATCGGACAATCTGGCCCGCACTCCTCACGATGGCATAGCCGCGAGACAATATAGCTTGAGGTGCCAGAGCTTGGAGAAGCTGTTGCTGAGCTATCAGCTCCTGGCGAGCTTGAATAATTTTATTATGCAATGTTTCAGTCATTGTTGCATATATGTTCTGTAGTTTTTGTAGCTGTGCCTTAATAAGTTGTTGTAAGCTCAACGCCAATTGTGTTTGTAGTAGCTGGAGCTGGTGCTGCTCACGCAGCTTATCTGGAGTAAGCAACTCAGCCGCGTTGCTGGGTGTACTGGCCCGTTGATCGGCTGCCATTTCTGCCAAACTTAGGTCTATTTCGTGTCCAATGGCCACTAAGGTTGGTACACGGCTGGCCGCAACTGCCCGGGTAACTTGCTCGCTATTAAAAGCTGCTAGATCATCCGCGTTGCCGCCACCTCTGGTAATTACTAAAACCTCAGGCGGCTTGGCTTGTTGGTTAAAATATTCAATAGCCCGCACCAGTTGCCCAATAGCAGCTTCGCCTTGTACCTGCACATCCGCCAAATCAACCGCTACCCCTCCCCAGCGCTTCCCCAAAATCTTTATAAAATCAGCATAGGCCGCTGATTGAGCAGAGGTAATAAGGCCAACCTTTCTGGGAGGATATGGTAGTGATCGTTTGCGCTCAGACGCAAATAAACCCTCGGCCAGTAGTTTAGCCTGCAGTAGGCTGGCTGCCCGTTTGAGTGAGCCTTCGCCGACCGGTTGGATAGTTTGCACGTTAATACTAAAACCATAGAGTGGATGCAGCCGCGGTGCGCCCGCTACCTGCAGTAACAAGCCGTCCTCTAGCGGACCAGGTAACATATAGACCGTGCCGAAACATTTTAAGCTGGCCAGCTCGTCCTTAAGATCAAAATATACCCAGCGGTTTTTGCTGACTCTAAAATTTGATAGCTCACCTACAATTGACACCCGCGGATAGGCAAATTCCAGTGTCTGATTGAGCAAACCAACAAACTCGCTTACCGTTAATGTCAACGTATCAATGCCCTGTCCCGGCAGGTTAGATGGCGGCATGATGGGGATTCTTCTTGTGTAAATTACGGTAGTACAAATAATAACCCGGGGGCAATTGTATAAGCATATTTAGGATCCGGTACATAATAGTGACCGGTATACTCAAGCCGGGCGATATACCTGCAGCCGCTAGTACCGCCGTCATAACAGCCTCAAATATTCCAACTCCACCTGGCAGGACCGAGATAATTCCTGAAAAACTAGCCACCGCATAAGCTAGAATGACCGCACCAGGGTTCACAAAATGTCCAAACGCAATATAGACCGTATAAATAGTCATGACCTCGGCAATGTTACAGCCTAGCGCAAAATAAAGTGGTTTTTTGAGTGCGCCAGGATTGGATTTAAGCTGTTGGTAGTGGTCGTGTAGCTCGTCAAAAGTGTTTTTGGCTTTTTCTATATTGATGGTTTCGGGCGAACCGGGTCGAAAGATATGGATAGCGCGGTTAATGAGCTTGGTAACATATGTAAAGAAACTGTTAATGCGGCTTTTGCTACCAATGACAAAGGCGAGACCAATGGAGCCCACAAACATAAGCGTAAATAAAGAGGCTGTTACCAATATAGTAAAACGGTTCACGTTGCCGCCAATAGCCAACAAAATTAGAGCCAGCCCAAGCAGAATCTGAAACGAAACAAACAAGAATATAAATTTAGCTAATTGCACGACAGTAGATTTGCTGGCCGGCACCTCGGCGTCGCGCATTCTGAGCGCAAAGTAAGAAATGCCCGATACCCCGCCGCTCGGAAAGACGTTATTTACAAAGTTTAGCTCTAAAGTCACACGAAACAGCGGCCAGTACCGCAAACGCTCGCCAAGAACCCTATATAAATGCTGATAAAGCTCAGCATAACAGTGATAATCTAATAATTGCCAGACCAGCATACCAGGTAAAGCCCACGTATTAACCTTGCCCAGGTTAGAAATAGTCGCGCCAATTTGTCGCCTGACGACGTAGATCATGGCTATAAGCGCAAAAAAGGTCAAAACCGTCAGAATCAACTTCCAGCGTTGACTTCGTTTGATGTCTTCACTCATATAACCAATAGTATACCTCACAGAAGAGCTAAGGGCAGAGGGCAAAAAAGCCATGCTATCACCTCTTGGCCTTAGTTGACTACAAGACTAGATGACCAACTGACCGATAGTATGCGCGACTAGATGACTGTTGAACTGGATGACTATTTGACTGCTAGACTGCATGACTGCCAGACTGATAGACTGATGACATGTTTCAGAGTTTATGTATCTTAGGACGTCAGCCGGCACTTGGATTAGCCGAGCTGGAGAGTCTCTATGGCGCCGGTAGGCTGCAGTCCGTAGGCAGCCAGGCCGTATTATTAGATGCCAGACCGGCCGAGGTGCCATTTGCCTATCTGGGCGGCACGATAAAGTTTTGCAAAGTTTTGACAGAGCTTAATTCTACTAAATGGCCGGATGTTCATAAATTTTTGATGGATGCGATTCCAAATCATGCCGCGAGCCTCCCTGAGGGTAAGTTACGGCTAGGTTTGAGTGCTTATAATATCAGTGTTGAATCACGGCAGATTACCGGCACCGGTTTGGAGCTCAAAAAGTTACTTAAAAAAGAAGGCCGTCCAGTACGGGTTGTACCCAATGTAGAACCAGTACTTAATAGCGCCCAAGTACTCCATAATCAATTGACAGCCGAGCTAGGTTGGGAGCTACTATTTATCAAAAACGGTTCTAAGACTATTGTGGCTCAAACTATTGCCGTCCAGGATATTGAAGCTTATGCCCGGCGCGACCAAGGACGTCCCAAGCGCGATGCTAAAGTTGGCATGTTGCCACCAAAGCTTGCCCAAATTATCATAAATTTGGCTACAGGAGCTGCCTTACCACCAGGTTGCGGGCCAGACCATCCTATTGATAAAACTATCCTAGACCCTTTCTGCGGCACTGGAGTGGTTTTGCAAGAAGCACTCTTAATGGGCTATAACGTGGCTGGAACCGACCTGGACTCTCGCATGGTTGAGTATTCTAAAATAAACCTGGACTGGCTTCGGACCGACTTCCAGCTATCAGCTAACCGTTATCAGCTTGAAACAGGTGATGCCACAACCCATCAATGGAAAGGTGGTTTCGATACTGTTGCATCAGAGGCTTATTTGGGCCGACCATTTACTTCCCCGCCTACAGGAAAGATCTTGGAACAGACCATTCAAGAGGTTAACACTATCACTAAAAAGTTTTTACAAAATTTAGCCCGGCAAACTAAACCCGGCATTAGACTATGCCTCGCCCTGCCAGCCTGGAGTGAACATAATACCTTTAAAAACCTGCCGCTGCTTGCTAATCTAGAGGAGTTAGGCTATAATCGGGTGAGTTTTGTTCATGCGGAGCGGAAGGATTTGATCTATCACCGCCCAAGCCAAATTGTTGGCCGTGAACTGGTTACACTAATAAGGAACTAATATGTCACACGTCAAAGCCGGTGGTACAAGCAAAAACATTCATGACAGTCCAGGTCAACGCCTGGGTGTTAAGCTATTTGGCGGTGAAAAAGTCAAAACCGGCCAAGTTATTGTCCGCCAGGTCGGTATGACCAAACGGGCCGGCAAAGGTGCCTTTATGAGCCGCAACTACACTATTCACGCTGAGCACGACGGTGTGGTCAAATATACCAACCGCAAAGTCCGCCTCTTCAGCGGTAAATCCGTCCACCGCACTGAGGTCACAGTCGAATAAACCTAGTTAAATAAGATTTCGTCAGCCGCCCAGCGGTGTTGCCCAGTCTTAACTTCGCCATTTGGATAATATTCGATGTCACCCTGTTCTTTACTCGTATCAAATGTTCCGTCAATTTTCGCAAGCGCCAACAATGCAACATATTCCCGACTAGTTAGTGGCAAGAAGCGCGCATAACCAGGTGCGTTTGGCGTTTTTTGACGATTCCGTTTGACTCCATATGGTAAATATGAGGATTTTATATCTAACTTCTGTAAGAACATTTCCCCTATCTGTACCCTTAGTTCCAGATCATCGTGTATAGCGTTCACCATGTCTACGGCACTCTTTATTCCCTTTTGTTCGGAATATGCGTCAATGATTTCAGCCAAAGCTCGATTTTGACGAACTGCCTGTCCAAGAATCGCAACAGCGTCTTGACGAGTTTCATTAGTCACTTCGCGGATTTCTTTGTCAGGACGTACTGCGGCATCTTCAGTCTTGCCAACTAGCGGCTCGTCACCGAATAATCTGTTGAAATAATCAGCATCAAGGACCTTCTCTTTGACAAGATTGGGTGCAAAAATTCGCTTCAAATATGCTTGTTGTGAACTTTCAGGGGTGTGTCCTTGTTGAGCCTCATCTGTTTTGGCGCTGTCGTGTTCTGGTTTTGGCGCATACAAGAAATCGGTACCGTTCTTTGACGCATTATCAATAATAGATATTCTATTGTCATCTGTTATTCCAACCAAAAAATGGTGGCGAGAAACCATACTATCATAACCAGCCTCTTCCTGATCTTCGCGTCCTACTTTAAAGTATTGGCCAGGTTCTAGAACTGTTAGGAGCTGTACTTCCGCCGTTGTTGGATCTAGGTGATTAAGTGTAAATAGCCTGTTACCTTCGCTTGATTCATCACTTTCGACAGAAAAGAATTGCGCGCCAGCGTTAATGAGCGTGTGTAAGTTATGCCTTCCTTCGCCGCGTTGTTCGCTATAAAGGATGCGATCAGAGCTCATTGATACACGCGTCGGACCCTCTTTAGTCCGATCATGAATACTTCTCATTGTTACACCATCAGCTTGTCTAAAAGCCTCGAACACTCCTGCCACACTGATTTTATTTGGGGAATTTTTTATTTCTGCTTGGGCTATATCATCTTGTGACTTCAGCCAGTTCCTGTCCACGCATTGTACGACTACATTATTGGCTTTAATAGTTTTATCCCCACGTAGTACTGCAGCGACTATACGATGTGAATCACCATCATTATTATCTGCAAACATAATGCCGTCCGGCTGAACATATACGTTAATGGTGCCAACTGGGGGTAGCTCTGTAGGTAACGATGCGTAATGTTTAATAGTATCAATACTTGGTGTGGCACGATCATACTGGTGTCTATATTCGCCATTAATCCTTTTACTTCCGTCACCCTTCCAGGAGAAATGACCGTTTAGGCTAACTATTAAATCTAGTGGCACATCTATAGTTTCATAGTCCGAATGTATCTGTAATTTTGGTTTAGATCCGACTGATTGGACTACTTCTGTTGTCTTGAAAAATAGCCTGTTATCTAAATAGTCTTCTGTCTTTTTTGCATCAGTAAACTGCCATGCTTCATTAGTATTAGCTGCGTAGTTTCTAAACGACGCCTGTTCTGAGTCAGGTCGCTGAAGTTTGGGAGCCTCTGCCATAAGACGTTTTATAACTTCTGCTTCTGGACTGTTTGAGGTTACTAGTCTAACTTTAGATTCCTCTTCCATTCTTCGTAGGCGATATGCAAGCTGTTCATAGGTGTCACGGACATCCACTGGAAAGGCTGCTTTTTGTTTTTCCTGTCTTTTGAGTTCATTATCATAACCAACCGCAGCTTCTTCCATATGAGCATGGAATGCATCCCAGTATTGGACGGTGGTTGTATGTATGGCACTATCCACTTCACCAAGTTGGATATAAAAAGGATTATCCCCAAGTTGTGTTTTTATACTATTTTCCTCTTGTTCTAAAACAGTTCCACTAATAAAGCCAGAAACAGCCTGATAGGCCTCGCTTAGCGGAGGTTGCTCTTCGGGATTAAGGCCTGGACTAATTTCTGTCATTTTATTTTTACTCAACGGATATAATAATAGCATAAGCTTTGTTAAATGTCAATTAAGTTACCGGGAATAAATAAAATACCGCCCGGTTGGGGGCGGTATTTTTGCTGATGTCTAAAAAGTTAGACTGCAGCTGGCGGTTCGGAACTGTCGCCACTTGGAGCTGGACCATCAGTTGATGCTGGTGGTTCGCTCGGCGTAAACGACGTACCGGCCGCTGGCTCGCTAGGAGCTGCACTGCCATCGTCACTAGGTGGAGTTCCAGCTGATGCACTGCTGTCCTCGGTCGGGGCTGGTGCTGCTGGCTCACTGGCAGGCGGTTCGGCTGGCGGTGTAACAGGTGGCACTGCACCACTGTCAGGCGCCGGAGCACTACCGTCACTACTGGGAGCGGGGGTTGATGCGTTTGGATCCATTACGCGTTTCCTCTTTATTTTGATATAACTACACTACTCTACCATAAGCATTTATATTTGTCACGCGCATTCAATTGTCAAATTAACAGCGCGCAAAATAGGGATTAGCGTTTAGCGTCTAGGGAGGCTGCTATCCCCTGACCGCTACACGCTATACCCTGCTTAGGTGATGTTCAGGTGTTTTTTAATGCGCTCTACGACGTCGGCAATAACCACCTGGGATTTGACCAAATAATCGTCCACGCCCAGCTGTTGGGCCCGTTGCTTGTCGCTGTCTTGACTCAAGGCTGTAAGCATGACTACCTTAACATTGCCGATTTCGGGAGTGTTGCGGATAATATCTAACACGTCAAAACCACTAACTTTTGGCATCATAACATCTAGCAAAATCAGGTCTGGGCGGAATTGGAGTGCGGCCGCCAAGGCGTCCTCACCGTTGGGCACACGTTTGATATTAAAGCCTTCGGCCTGCAGACGGGTAACATAGACATTAGCCAGGGCGTCGTCGTCCTCAACCAGAAGGATCTTTTTAGGCTTATTATTATCAGGGGATGGCGCAGATGAAGCCGAAGGAGCCGGAGCAGTTGGAGGGATTGGTGGTGTCGCGGGTACAGGCGTTTGGTCCATAGAGTCATCCTAACTTATTTTTTACGGGCTGACAAGCTGAAACGACCAGTCCGTTTGCGGACTTCGGTTGGTAATAAACTGGCGATGAACCCCTTGAACATAGGATGGGCCCGGTTGGGACGCGAGCGGAACTCCGGGTGAAACTGGCTCGCCAAAAAGAATGGATGGTCTATGGCCTCGATCATCTCTACTAATTTGCCATCGGGCGAAGTCCCGACTGCCCTAATTCCCCAAGCTTCGTACTTGGCACGAAAACTATTGGTACATTCATAACGGTGGCGGTGGCGCTCTAGAATTTTGTTTGTGCCATATAGCTTGGCAGCTAGACTGTTTTTATCGATCACACAAGGATAGTTGCCCAGACGCATGGTGCCACCGGTGTTTTCTTTGCCCTTTTGGCCGTCCATAGTGTTGATTACTAGGTGTTTAGAGTCTGGATTCAGTTCGGCTGAGCTTGCATCGGCCATACCGGCGTTGCGGGCAGCGGCAATGACCGCCATTTGCAAGCCAAGGCAAAGCCCGAGGTATGGCATTTTGTGCTTAAGGCAGTACTGTGCGGCAGCAATCTTGCCCTCTAGACCCCTGATACCAAAACCACCAGGCACTACCACGCCATCAATATCTTCTAGCATTTGGGCAGCGTTATCTGTAGTCAGCTTTTCGGCATCAATCCAGCGGATATCCAGCCCGGTATTGTTCCACCAGGCGGCTGAGCGCAAGGCCTCAAATACCGACATGTAAGTGTCTTGGTTGTCCAGGTATTTGGCCACTACGCCTACGGTGACTCTGTGCTGATACGGTGTCATAACGCGTTTTACTACGTCACGCCAGGCCTTGAGATCCGGCTTGGAAACCTTCAGGTTAAGATGTTTGCTAATGACTTCGGCGATGTTGGTATCTTCGAGCGTCAGCGGTACTTCATAAATGGTCGAGGCATTGGGCAACAGTGCAATGGCCTCCTCTGGTACGCCGCAAAACAGGCTGAGCTTGCGTTTGACGCCATTATTAGCTGGTAGTTCGCTGCGAGCCACCAAAATGTCTGGAGCTATGCCAAGGCCGCGCAGATCGCGGACGGAGTTTTGGGCCGGTTTGGTTTTGGTCTCTTTACTAGCACCCAAAAATGGCAGATACACTACGTGTACATACAAGCAATTCTGAGGGCCGACTTTTAAGCCAAGTTCGCGGATAGCCTCTATAAAACTGAGGCTTTCATAGTCGCCCACGGTGCCGCCAATCTCGACAATATGGACATCAAAACCTTCGCCGGCTTTTATGATGTAATCTTGGATGGCTGCAGTTAAGTGCGGGATAATCTGCACGTCTTCGCCCTCATACTTGCCTGCCCGTTCGTCCTGGATAACTTTGAGCAAGACTTTGCCGGCCATGAGCGAGCTGCTTTGGCTGACTTCTTCGTCTAAAAATCGCTCGTAGTGGCCTAGGTCTAGGTCTGTTTCGGCACCATCACGGGTCACAAAGCATTCGCCGTGTTCGCGCGGATTAAGCGTACCAGCATCGACGTTTAGATACGGATCGCACTTTTGAATATTGACCTTGAGGCCGCGGGCTTTGAGGATGTTGCCGATTGAGGCGGCGGTGATACCCTTGCCGAGTCCGGAAAGCACACCACCAGTAACAAATATAAACTTAGTCGGTTTTTTGGCCACCGCCTTTTCTCCTCTAAAGCGCTCACCGGCTTTATTGCTCTAATGCTACCCCATCACCTTGCTTATGGCAAGATAAAATGTTTAATTAGCAAAAGATGGGGGTCAGATTAGTTTGTAGAATTTAATCCTGAGTGTAGGGTTCTAGGTGGTCCTGGAGAGATGTTGTCTCTTGTTGATAGAGTGGATTCACTATTTGTACAAGACCGCGCAGGAAGCTAAGGCCGAAGTTAAAACTTTTGTCTAGAACAGCGTGCAGGATCTCTGGTGCCGCATGTACTGTTTGTACGATTGGCTCCGCGCTTTGAGTGTCAATAATGCTATCGCGATAATCATCCCTGGTCTGTTGCGTTACTGTCTCCATCGCTAAAGGGTCGACCTTACCCACCACATGCCAGGCCCAAAGATTAGGGTATGGCGAGTCGCCAGCATCGATCATATTCTGAACTTGGGCACGAAGGTCTTGGCCGCCTATTTTCCCGGCGTGCTCAATAAGATTTTTAGACAAAATTTCGCGCGCGGCATCCGGAATTGCTGTTTCTGCCAACACTTGAGGCCCGCCAAACGATCCGCCTTCTACCGTAGTCATACTATTGTTATAGACTTATCTGACTGACTGTCAAGTGACAAGTTATTGGTTGGGACCTGGAAGTTACCTTCGCGTTACGTACTAGGATCTAGCTAAGTTCCTGATCTTTTCTGTGAAAAGAAAAGTGCCATCTGAATTTTTTGCCTCAAACCATCCTTGGCTTTCTACTACCGACAATACGGGATTGTCTTGATGCTTGATTTTATTAAGGACCATCACCTCAATGAGGCCATCCAATAAAGTATCCCTAAAAGTAAAGCGTTCGTCCTCAGGTGCGTTAGCTCCTAGGGCAGCATTGGCTATTGTCATACCATAAGCTTGAAATATCCCGCCCACAAGCCTTTCGTGGGTTGAAGCACCCTCCCATACATGAAAGCCAACGTACGGTTCGGGTTGACGATCTTCTGCTCGACGCATTAGTGGGTCCATATCACGAAGACTTCTGAGAAAAGCTCGGCAAATATCATAGGTGGGTTCGGACAACATATCTTGGATAGTTGGAACACTATCTAAAAGAGGTTTTACTTTAGGTAAATGGCTTAGACCGTCTGGTAAACCATCGCTGGGCATAGCGTTATAATCTTGAACTGCACCATCAAAGCCGGTGAATAAATCCGTTAAAGCAGTAGGATCCTGCTCAATCCCATCAAGTAATTCAGGAATATTTGGATGATTGCCGAGTAAGCGCCTTGTCGGCACTGTTATGGGTGATAAAGAATCATATTCAGCTGACACAATTATATTATTGTAACATAAATATAGTTGCATCACAAGTGGGCCGCGATGATGTTATACAAACTGTGAACTATAGGGCCTGCACATGCCGCCAAGATATTAAGTCTACTTCCGGTTTACGTATATATACGTAAGTTCCATCTTCTTGGGTAGTTTCAGGACATAATCTATGAGATTGGCAAGATCCTCTGCCTTCATTTGCTTTGATTCATCACGATCGATTTTGTCGCCCGTCATAACTTTATAAATATTGCTCTGGAATCCACTCGGGCAAACGTCAAGTACGCGCGCGTTTGTATCTTGCAACTCCTTTTGTAAGTCTTTCGTAAACTTTGCAAACGCTGCCTTGGAGCTAGAGTATTCCGCAAATTTTGGATAATAATCGACAAGTGCGCTGGAGGTTATATTAACCACATCGGTTCCGTTCTTTTTTATAAGACCTAGGAGTTGAGACTCAATAAACATGGGAGCAAACGTATTAAGTTTGTATAGATATTCTGTTTCTTTGTAGTCTAGATTATCAATATTATGAGCGGTTAGTGTCCCGCTGCAAAAACTAAAATGTCAAAATTTGAATAGTTTCGTTTGATGCTGGCAATAACTGTATTCAGTTCTTTTTCATTTGTTAGATCCGTAGGGATATTAATCAACTTATCTGCTTGAGCATCATAACTTGAGCGTGAAATACCGATTACTTTATACCCATTTTTGAGGAATTGTTTTGTTAAAGCATGGCCAAGCCCGGTTGTATGACCAAAAACTAGGGCAATTTTATTGCTCATTATCAATCCCTAGGTCGTACTCTTGCTTTGGCTGGTCAGGAAAGTTAACTTCATCCCAAAGAGAAATATGTGAAGGCCTTAAGACCCAATAGGCTCGTCCGTCCGGATCGTTGGCAAGAACTTCTTTAAGACGTTCGGGTTTATCGCCATATTTATCACCATAAAGCTTATTGACACTCTTGACATCACTCAGATCAACCATGAATGCTTCCCCAACAATCTGCAGCGCTTGCTTACGGTCAACATCCCTAACAATAGTTGCGGCTACCTGCGGTGTGTTTATTATTTCTTTGGAGTGCCGACGCATTTTGGTAGAAGTCCAGTATATGTTCATTTGGTTGTCGACTACAAAGTAGACAGTACATAGCCACGGTTGATCTTCATTGACTGTCGCCAGCTGCATCGCTTTGCAACTGCCAAAGTACTCCCCAATAAGCTTTTTCAGGTCCATGGAGTAATTATAGCAAACACCTCTGTTTATACGAATGATCCATTGCGAGACTTGATCTCGCAAAGCAAAGTAAACCAGTTAATCTTGAGAAAATATTTGACAAAATCTGCTCGGATTATCATCATGTATGACGTGAATATAAGACAAAATCAGTTGGAAGCCGAGGCTTTTTTGCCGCCGGGCGAGCTCAGAGTTATGAGCGATATTAAGCCAGACAACGCCCTAGAAATTGGAGAAATGGCTCTGATGGCAGTTAATCGACTGCCCGATTTTATGGCGGAAGGATCAGTATATGTAGGTAACGATACTGGTGCCTCTGATCTGCCCACATTAAGAGGTGTGCCTATAGAGCTAAGAGAATTAGTTGCTAGAACAAAAGGCCGCCAGGCGCAAGCTATTAATCATTTTGGCGCAAAACCAGACAGAACAACTGCCAAACTTGATATTATCAGCGGAACAATTGCCCGCAAAGGCTCACTTTTGCGCACAGGCAAACCACGATCTATGAGCTCTACCCTTCCCTTAATTGGGCTGAGCATGTTACGGACAGAAGATGGTACGGAAGAGCTTTTGCAGCCGGGCGATCGAGTAGATGCTCACACTGACTTGGCCGGATTACCCACATACGGTCTTGAGCCACGAGCTCCCGACTTACTAGCCTTATTCGTCCGAACCACCTACACCCGCCCCTAAATCCCTTTGCGAGATTCGATCTCGCAAAGAAGTACTGGGTTGGAGAATTTTACAACGAGATTAGAAGCTGAGGCGTTATTTAGCCAGGAAGGCGGAGGCGGCGTCTAGCTGGGGGTCTTGGCCGGCTGGTAGATTATCTGGTAGTTTGACGACCTGGTCGGGCTTGATGCCCTGCTTACTAATGTTTTTACCGTCGGGTGTATACCAGTGCGCAATGGTTATCTTGATTTCGGCTCCTCCAGGTAAATTATCTACCTCTTGCACGCTCCCCTTGCCAAAGCTGGTAACACCCATAAGTGTAGCAACTTTATTATCATGCAGAGCTGCGGCAGTAATTTCTGAGGCGCTGGCACTGCCGCCGTCAATTAAGACGACTGTTGGTATGCCCTGCAGCGTAGCCGTACCAGTGGAGCTGTAGGTCTGGACAATGGTATCGCCGCGCCGCTCAGTTAGGATAGTTTTGCCACTAGGCAACCATAGGCTCGATACATTAACAGCTGCATCCAAGAAGCCGCCGCCATCGCCGCGCAGATCTAGAATAATACCCTTCACGCCAGCTTGCTTGAACTGATCCGCCGCCTTTGAAGCCAAGCCAGCGGTATCCGGCGCAAATTGACTTATCTGCAGGTAGCCAATGTTGCCAGTTAGTGTCTTGGAAGTAACGCTGGGTATGGTAATGTTAGCCCTTGTTATAGTAAAGGACAGGTCTTGGGTTTTGCCACGAATAATGCTGAGGGTAACTTTTGTACCGCTGGGACCGCGTATCTTTCCGACCGCTTGATCGATGGGCATGTTAGTTGTAGAGGTTCCATTAATGAACGCAATAATGTCATTTGCTTTTAGTCCGGCTTTATCGGCCGGCGAACCAGCAATAGTTGATGTAATAGTAAGGTTACCGGCACTATCGGTTTTAAGTTCGGCACCTATACCCTGTAATGTGCCGTTAAGTTCGTTATTTAAATCTTTGGCGGCGGATGGATTGAAATATTCAGTATAGGGATCTCCGGTAGCCTGAGCTAAGCCGTTTTTGATACCATCTAGCAATTGGTCGGTGGTAAGTTTACCATCATAACTGCTGCGCAAGTCCCCATAAACCTGCTGCACACTGGATAGATCAAGCTTATTCGGTAAATTAGCAGATTGGGTTTTGTGAAAAATGGCATCCGGCCCCAGCTGCCCGCGGCCAAAAGCTGTGCCAAGCCAAAACAGCCCCAGGCCTGCCAAGATAAGTAGTCCGGCCTTAATGAGACCACTACCCCGTCGCCGGCGAGGTTTTTTATTCGACTTAGCTACATAAGATTGGTGGTCCAATCTCCCCTCCATAAGTAAATTCTAATGGTTCTATTATACAGCTAAAGCAACTGAGATAGTGCTTAAAAAGCAAGAGGGGTTAGCGTTCAGCGTATAGGGTATAGTAGAAAATCGAACCCTGCCCCCTGACCGCTAGACGCTATCCCCTGTTTTCTAAAAGTGGATGAAGACCAGCCCAGTTGTGTAGCGCCAGCCCTCGCTGTATTGGCCGTTTAGCTGAGCGTTGTATTGCTGCACATAAATCTCGTTGCCGTTTACTGCCTCTACGTACATGGCGTGCCCAAAAGCACCGGCATTACTAATGGCAATGGAGCCTGCGGTTGGGTTGGAATCTACCGGAATACCATAGGCCCGGGCATCGTCATCCCACTGGTTAGCATTGCCAATTCCGCCCCAGTACGGCATATCGCGGTTGTCGCGGCCCGCCAAAAAGTCCTGATGGACTCTAAAGGCGGTATAGCTGACACATTCGCGGTTATACATGCCCCAGTCGTCAATCATACTGTCCTGGGGTGCGTTGGCCCAAGTGCTTGGGTAACCGCCATTGTTGGGATCACCCTTAAAATCACCAATGTTATACTGGCTGTTCAGTATCGCTTGCTGGCGGCGCAAGTCAGCAATTTGGCTGACATTGGCATTTATCTGGGTATTGTACTGGTTTTGTTGGGTTTGGTTATAGGCCAGAAGCTGGTTTTGTTGACTCTGGGCCGTAGCCAGTTGTGTCTGTTGGCTCTGTTGATCTTTTAATAAGTCGTCTACCTGCTGTTTTTGGGTTTGCAGCTGCAACTTAAGTTTAGTGACCGTATCTAGCTCTGACTTTATCCTATCTTGAACACTTGACTGGTACTGCTGCTTGTCTACAAAGTCGCTCAGGTTCTTGCTGGATGCCAGCATCTCAAAGGTGCTGATTTGGCCACCTACGTACATGGCTCGAATATCTTCGCCAAGGACAGTTTTTTGCTTATCGAGTTCGGCTTGGGCGGTCGTAATTTGATTTTGCAAATCTGTCTGTTTGGCAACATTAGCATTGATGGCCTGTTGCAGGGCATCAATTTGAGCCTGTAGTTTATTAATAGCGTCCTGGTAGCTACTGGCCTGGCTCTCGAGACCGTTCAGAGCCGCCTGGCTTTGAGTATTTTGCTGCTGCAAAGCTTGTATTTGTTGATCAAACTGGTCAGCATGGACTATGTGCCAGGTAACACCGGCAAAACCAATTACTATGGCCGACACCAAGATGGTGAGCTGAATTAGTTTACTGGTTAGTTTGGTCCTGAATTTTTGTTTTGGCATGAACAGTTTCATGCTAGCATAAGCGGTCAACTTTTTCAAGATACCCCCTCTCTATTAGCAATAAGTAATACGTAGTGAGTAATAAGCACTGCTAGATGACGAATCTATTCAGCATGTAAACTATTACTTCTTGCTTTTTACTTTTTGCGTATTGCTAATTCTATTTCGTGGTTTTGAATTTCAGATACCGCCTGGTCGCTACAACAGATGAGACGGCTCCTATAAATATACCAATAACCAGCTGCATAGTCAAAAATAACCAAAAGTGGTTTCCAAAATACTGGTTAGCGTAATTTATATCCAGCAAGCCAAGACTGCTGGCCTGAAGGGTTGACGACGAGACCACAAACAAGCTATTGAGCAGGACTATAGAGATAACTGCCGAAAAAATGCCGTAAATGACACTTTCTATGACAAAAGGTCCCCTGATGTACGAAGTGCTGGCTCCTAATAAGCGCATAATGGTTAGTTCGTCCCGCCGGTTAAAAATGGCCATCTGGATGGTGTTAAAGATAATGAGCATGGATATAAAGGCAAAAACCAGTACCCCAATCAGGCCGGCTTTGCGTAAAAAGGCCGTGGCGTGGGTTATCTTGTCTACAGCCACTTTACGATCGCCCGAATAAGAGGTTGGGTCAGACTGCAAAGCTGTGACCGATGGCTTATCTAAAAAGGTTTTTATATCATTAATTTTATTAATATCGACTGGTTTTATGATAATGGTGGCCGGTAAAGGATTATCGGTATCGGAAATGGCCAGTAACAGGTCAAGATTGCCGGCGTTTTGCTGTTTATATTGGGCCAGAGCCTCGTCTTTAGAGACGTAATTAATGCTTTTGACATTTGGTAGCTTTTTTATCTGATCTACTAGTTGATTGGTTTGCTTTTGGTCAACGGAATCTTTTAAGAAGACAGAAATATCTATTTTGCTGGTAATTTGGGCTATAGTGTTGGTGAAGGTCGCGTTGGCTATAATAGAAAACAGCACGATAGTGAGGGTAATGGTCATGACGGCGATTGCGGCAATGCTCAGCCAACTGTTGCGCACAAAATTTATGCAGCCTGCCCGGATGATCCGCCTGGTGGTCATAAGGCTGCGCCTGAAACGTTCCCACCTAGACATCTTTGCCTCCGGCAAAAACAGGAATATGCAATATGGAATATGGAATATGGGGTAGACGGCAGTCGATACTACTGGTGCTGGGTTTCCCTTTTTCCATATTGCTTATTTCTTATTCCCTACGGGAGGGCTGTGGTACTCCGCATTGGCTCTATCTGATACGACTTTGCCGTCTTTGATAGTAATGACTCGCCGCTTGAGCCGGTTCACAATATCTTGGTTATGGGTTGTTAGTAGCACGGTGGTGCCAAAACGATTAATCTTTTCTAGCACCCGCACCACATCCCAAGCATGTTTGGGATCAAGGTTACCCGTCGGCTCGTCGGCAATCAAGATTTTTGGCTGCCGGACAATAGCCCGGGCGATAGCTACCCGCTGACGTTCGCCGCCAGACAGCTCCATAGGCATACGTTTTTCCTTGCCGGTCAGGCCGACTATATCTAGTACCCGCGGTACGGTGTGGTTAATCTCGCGGTTGCTCATGCCCACCATCTCGAGCGCAAATGATACATTTTCAAAGACGGTTTTGCCCGGTAAAAGCTTGAAATCCTGGAAAACCACGCCGATCTTACGACGCAGTAGCGGGATTTCTTTATCCTTGAGCTTGTCATAATCAATGCCGCCAACAATTATTTTGCCGCTGGTAGGCTTTTCTTCCCTTGTCAGCAGCTTGAGGAGCGTGGATTTGCCGGCACCGCTGGCGCCAACGATGATGACAAACTCCTTAGGCTCAACATGCAGACTTACACGCTCCAGTGCCGGAGCATTGGTCCGGCCGTATGTTTTGGTTACCCTATCAAGTAGAATCATGCCCACCTATTATAGCAAACCGCTTGTGGCCACGTTGTCATTCCCACGAAAGTGGGAATCTTTTCTTTGAAATTCCCAGTCAAGCCGAGGATGACAGAATCAGTATGCGTGATGATTGCAAAATATGATCGCAGACTGCTAATATGCGAGGTCCAACCTCGCAAAACATAGGGAGATTTTTGGTAAAATCGATTAATGATTCTTGTATTATGACAAGGTTGGATCTCTTAGGTGTGGCAGGATGAAGGAGGTTTATTCGTTTAAAGTTTTATCGAGATAGGCGTTAATAAACGGATCGAGGCCGCCATCCAAGACTTTGTCTGGGTCGCTGGTTTCGTGGTTAGTGCGCAGGTCTTTGACTTGCTTATAAGGATGCAGGACATAGCTGCGGATCTGGTTGCCCCACTCGGCCGACTGGTTCGGCCCCTTAAGTTCGCTCAGATGATCGCGGTGCTGCTCGAGTTGCAATTGTGCCAAGCGCGAGCGTAAGACCGTCATGGCTGTTTCTTTGTTTTGCAGCTGAGAGCGTTCGTTTTGGATGGCCACGGTGATGCCGGTTGGAATGTGGGTGATACGCACCGCGCTATCAGTGGTGTTAACGCTTTGGCCGCCATGACCACCGCTGCGGTAGACATCAATTTTGAGGTCTTTATCATCCAGCTCTACCTCATCCGGCCGCTCAACCAGCGGCATCACTTCCACCTTGGCAAAACTGGTTTGGCGGAGATGATCGGCATTAAACGGACTCAAACGGACTAGCCGGTGTACACCATGTTCACCCTTAAGTTGTCCGTAAATAAAGTCTCCACTCAACTCGAACGTAGCACTCTTGATACCAGCTTCCTCGCCCGCTGATTCATCAATCATCTTAATTTTGAGCTTGTGGGCTTCGGCAAACCGGACATACATCCTGAGCAACATCTGGGCCCAATCCTGAGCATCGGTACCACCAGCACCAGCGTGGATACTGACGATGGCATCATGGTCATCATACGGCCCATTGAACTTGAGCTGCTCTTTGAGCTGGCTATAATCTTTTTGGAGCTTGATTAGTTTTTGTTTAAGCTCTTTCTCTAACTTAGTATCGTCCATCGCGGCTAGTTCGGCAGTTTCTTCTAGTTCTTTGTGGAGTTCTTGCCAAGGTTGGATCTTGGATTCTAATTTGGACTGCTGCTTCATGTTGGCCTGGGCGGCTTGGTTATCAGACCAAAAGTCGGCCGCTTTGGCCTGTTCCCTAAGCCCTGCCAGCTCTTTTCCGGCAGCATCAACATCCAGCCGCTTCATGGCCAAAGCCACCTCATCAGCCAATTCTTTAACCTGTTTCTCCAAATCCGTCATGCCCTGATTATAACAGTTATGTGCGAGGTCCAACCTTGCAAAATATAAGGAGATTTTTGGTAAAATCTCTCAATTACTTTTTGTATTTTGACAAGGTTAGACCTCTTAAGCGCAGCGGAATGACGAGGAGGCTACCAGAGGACTTTTAGTTGGTCTTGGAGTTTAGCCGCAAAGGGTTCGCCAACCTTACCGAGGACGCCCAGTCCCCAGATCTTTTCGGCAAAAACAGCGTTGACTACGTTAACAATACGGCTGCGCGAGACAGCTCGGATACGCTCGGGCACTTTGTAATAATCATCAATCTCGCCGTCAAAAAAGTAACGGTTGGCATAACCGGCGGCTGTACCACCTACCGTTTGGCCGCTACGCTGATAACGACCCAACGAGTATTGCTTAGCGTCGGTAATAGATGCATCGCTCAGCTTACCCCTAAAGACGGCACGGAGTTCTTTGACTACAATATCCAGCAATGGCTCGGCATTTTTGGGCAAAATCTGGGCACCGAACCACCAGCCGCTACTGAGCTTGCTCTGGCTGAAGCCGGAGTTCATATCATAAACCAGCCCCCGCTCCCGGGCCGTACCGAGAATTCGTGAATATAGCGTCTCTGTCAGCATGGTGTTGATGAGGCTCAATGCATCAGATTCAGGGTCGCGCAATTTACGGCCCATAAAGGTATCGACATAAAAATAAAGGTTATCGACAGTATTGTTATGAATATAAAACGGCTTGGCGAGCGACTTGGGCATCTCGTCTGGCAGTTCTAACCAGCCATCGCCAGTTGGCAGCTCAAATGATGAAAATAATTGCTTGAGGTGGTTACGGCGATCGGTGGGCAGTTTGCCGGCAATGACAAACCGCATATTGCTGGTGGTGTGGGTTTGCTTGTAATGCTCACGAACATCAGGCAGTGTGACGTTTTTCATAAGTTTGAGCCGCTCTTGATCTGTCTTGCAGGCAAAACCATAGGCTTTGCGAGTGGCTAAGCCCAGGTGACGGAAGTGGTTATTAGAACGTGCAGTTAGCTCTTCGCGGACATTACCAAACTCAGCGGTAAATTCTTCCTGGAGGAACAAGGGCTGCGTTATAGCTGTCTGCAATAGTCCGGTTATGCGGTCCCACTCAAAATCGGCGCATTCGGCTTCGTACGTAATGTCGTAACTGCCAGCACTGGCGTTAGTATAGGCTCCGTTTTTGCCAAACTCAGCCTGGTAGGTCATGGCTTTGGGGTATTTCTTGTTGGCCCCTAACAGCACATGTTCCATTAGGTGGGCTGTTTCCCACTTGCCTGGCTTGGTCAGGTAATCACCCGCCCGGAAGTTAATATCAAAACTCATGACCGTGGCATCCGGAACATGAATAAGCAGCCCTCTGGCACCGTTAGGCAAAACCATTTCGTGTACTTTATGTTTCATGAAAAATGAGGGAGTAGCGGTTAGCGGTCAGGGTGTAGTTGCCTGAACTCTAAACGCTATACGCTGAACGCTACACCCTACCTCCTCTTCCCTTCTTTACGGCGTTTGCGCTCAGCCTTATGAGCCTTTTTGCGGTCCTTGGAGGTTTGTTGTTTTTTTGTGGCGCTACTGCCGGCTAGCAAATCGTTAAAATCTTTCTCTTCAAACTCTTCGGCATCGATAATGCGGTCGGCATTATCAACCGATTGACGGGCCGCTCTAGTCAGCTCGGTCTCTATTGGCCTATCTAGTTCTTCTTGGCTGACTGGTTGAGCATGGAACAAGGCCCGGATAATATCATGGCGCAAGGTGGCTTGCATGTCATCGAATAGTATTTGTCCCTGGCGGCGATATTCCACCAGTGGGTCGCGTTGGCCGACACTCATCCAATGAATGCCTTCACGCAAATGATCCATGTTTTCTAGATGTTGCATCCACAGGTTATCTAAGATCTGCAGGTAGACATCACGTTCAATGCGGTGCATGATTTCGGCGTCATAAGCTGTCTGGCGGGCCTCATAGAACTCCATGGCTTCGGTTTTGAGTACATCACCAAAACGATCAGCTGAGGTGTTAAACAACCGGTCAAGAGCGGCCTCGTCAAACGGAATAACTTCTTTAACGACGTCCTCGAACTGATCGCTGGTGAGAAGCGGCGAGGCAGCCAGTGCTGCGGCTTCTTCCTCAATCATCAACTTGATACGCTTGCTAATATCCGGCTGGCGTAAAATTTCTCGGCGCATGGCATAGATTGCCCGGCGGTGGCGGTTCATGACATCGTCGTATTGGACGACATTTTTACGAGTGTCAAAGTTATAGCCTTCTACCTTCTTTTGAGCGGCTTCTAAACTCTTGGAAATTATGCGGTTTTCTATTGGGATATTATCGTCAACTTTGAGCCGGTCCATGATGGAGGCAATGCGCTCGCCGCCAAAGACGCGCATGAGATCGTCCTCGGTACTGACAAAGAACTGGGTAGCCCCAGGATCGCCTTGGCGGCCGGCCCGGCCGCGCAGCTGGTTATCTATGCGGCGTGATTCGTGACGCTCGCTGCCGAGCACAAACAGACCGCCTAAATCTTTAATGCCTTCACCCAAGATAATGTCCGTACCACGGCCGGCAATGTTGGTGGCCAGCGTCACCGCACCCTTTTCGCCAGCCTTGGCCACAATAGCAGCCTCGCGCTCGTTATTCTTAGCGTTTAGGACCTGGTATGGAATACCGGCTTTTTTGAGCAGACTAGCAAGTAGCTCATTCTTCTCTATGGAAACCGTACCGATCAGGACCGGTTGGCCGCGTGTATGCATTGTTTTGACCTCAGAGGCAATGGCCCTGAATTTAGCATCTTCAGTTTTGTAGATACGGTCGCTACGATCCTCGCGCACCAGCTTGCGGTTGGCGGGTACCTCCACCGTGTCTAGTTTATAAATCTCGTGGAACTCTTCGCTCTCGGTCATGGCCGTACCAGTCATACCGGCCAGCTTTTCGTATAACCGGAAATAGTTCTGAAAACTGATGGTGGCCAGGGTCATGGACTCTTCTTGGACCTCCACGCCTTCCTTGGCCTCAATAGCCTGGTGCAAGCCCTCGTTGTAACGGCGGCCTTTTAGCAAACGGCCGGTAAATTCATCGACAATTACCACCTCGCCCTCGCTGGTTACCACGTAGTCTTTATCGCGCTTAAATAATGCTTGCGCCCGCAGTGATTGCTCCATATGGTAAATAGTCCGAATGTTCTCTGTGGCGTACAGGCTGGTGAGACCCAAAATTTTCTCTACGTGCTCTACGCCATCATCTGTTAATATGACAGATTTGCGCTTTTCGTCGGTCTCGTAATCTACGTCTTTTTTGAGCTGGCGGGCGACCTTGGCAAACTGGGCATAGGCGTTACCGCTAGTGGCAGCTGGTGCACTAATAATAAGCGGCGTGCGGGCCTCGTCAATTAAGATAGAGTCGACCTCGTCCACAATGGCGTAGTGCAAGTCGCGCTGGCGCAATTGGTCCACCTCGCGGACCATGTTGTCACGCAGGTAATCGAAGCCGAATTCGTTGTTAGTACCGTGCGTGACATCGGCAGCGTAGGCTTCCTGGCGGGTGCAGGGGCGCAGGTGGCGGAAACGCTCGTCCTCGTGATCTTTGTTGGTGAAAGTTGGATCGTAGATATACGACTCGTCAGCGATAATTACGCCTGAAACCATACCCAGAAAATCATAAATTTGGCCGTTCCAACCGGCGTCACGCTGGGCCAGGTAGTCGTTGACTGTCACCACATGAACCCCCTTGTCTGTTAATGCATTCAGATAGGCCGGCAAAGTTTCTACCAGGGTTTTACCCTCGCCGGTTTTCATCTCTGCCACGCTGCCTTCGTGCAAGACCATGCCGCCAATCAGCTGGACATCAAAGTGTCGCTGCCCAAGCGTGCGGGTAGCTGCCTCGCGTACAACCGCAAAGGCATCGGGTAAGATTTTATCCAGTGATTCTTTTTTGAGCCGGCCCTTAAGCACATCTGTTTGCTCGCGCAGTTGCTTGTCGGACATTTTTTTATACTTGTCGGCCAGGGCGTTGATTTCTTTGACCCGCTTTTGCATGCGTTTAATCGTTTTATGCTGCGGATCACCCAACACTCGCTTCAAATACTTCTTCACTGCCATATATTCAGTCTATCCCCTCGTTTCCGCTCTCGAATATTCAGACTATAGTATAGCCTAAATTGGCTTGCTTTTGTACCGTTTTATATTAAGAGATTTATACTGGGCGGCGTTTGAGTTTGCTTAGCAATCTGCGGTGAAAGCGTATGGAATGTTTGGCTTTATAGCGTTTGAGTTGATTTTTGAGCTTGGCCTCGACAATATCCACCGCCGCGTACATATTAAGCGTGGTTTCCTCTGTCTGCATAACCTCTTGGGGCAAGTGCAAAATAACCTCGCAGGTTGCCTGGGTACGCGTCTTGATCTTGCTCTCTTTAAGCTTCACTTCAACGTGGGCGGATTCACGAGCATGACGGCTCATATATTGATCAAGCCGGCCAATTTTTTTGACCACATACTTATACAGCTCGTCATTGATTTCATAATGCACACCATTTATTTCTAGCTTTTGAATCACTATGGACACTCCTTTTATATATTGGTTTGACCGGCAATGTATGGACGCAGAGCGGCCGGTATCTGGACTTTACCATCTTGCTGTTGGTGGTTTTCAATCAGAGCGATACAGACACGACTATAGGCAGCCGCGGTGCCATTGAGGGTATGCACAAACTCTGTTTTGCCTTTGTCAGCCCTGTAGCGAATAGCAAGCCGCCGGGCTTGATAATCTGTGACATTTGAACAACTCATGAGTTCGCGATAAGTATTTTCTGCCGGACTCCAATATTCAATATCAAATTTTTTATAAGCCGGGGCGCCTAAATCTCCACTGGCAATACGGATCATGCGATATGGAATTTCTAGAGCTTGGCAAATTTCCTCTTCTATAGCCAGGAGTTCTTGGTGCCAGTGCTCACTATCCTCTGGCTTACAAAAAACATAGAGCTCTAATTTGTTAAACTGGTGAACGCGATAGAGACCTTTACTATGTTTACCATAGGCGCCAGCTTCGCGCCTGTAAGCCGGGCTAATACCAGCATAGAGTTTGGGTGATGTATTTATATCAAGTATCTCGCCGGAGTGAAATCCAGTAATAGGAATTTCAGCTGTCGCAATAAGGTGTAAATCCTCATCTTGTACCTTATAAATCTGTTCTTCATCGCCTTTTGCCAAAAATCCCGTGCCCTCTATGATTTGCGTATTCACCATATGCGGAACACTTATAGGTACAAAGTTATGTTGGCGAGCCAGCTGCATAGCGTATTGAAACACGGCCTGTTCGAGTTCCACCAGCCCACCTAATTCAAAATAAAACTTATTGCCAGCCACCTTGGCACCACGCTCAAAGTCTAAGAGTCCGCGTTCCTCAGCCCAAGATACATGATCTTCAACTGCAAAGCTCTTTGCGCCTGTGTTGCCCCATTTTTTTACTTCCTTACTGGCGCTTTCGTCACCAATTGGTGTATCGTCTGGAAACATGTTGGGTACGGTTTTTAATAATTTATCAATTTGAGCGCTTACAGGATTTAGCTTGGATTCTAGCTCGTTCTCTTTCTCTTTTAATCTTTTTCCTTTTTCAATTTTTTCTGGATCACGGCCAGGTGAATGCTCAGCCCTAGAAACTGAAATTCCATCATTACTTTTGGCAAGAGCATTTTTTTCTGCCCTGATTTGCTCAATCTCAGTTAAAAGGTCACGTCGTTGCTTATCAACCCTTAAAAGTTCATCTATATCAACCTCATAACCTTTTTGTTTTGATTTTTTGGCTACCAAATCTTTATTATCCCGGATGAACTGAATGTCTAGCATGAGATAAGTATAACGTATAAAACTGTCATCTTGAATGTAACGAAAGATCTGTCCTCATAAATTTTCAATGTTCAGTTTACAATTTTCATTCAAACCAACAATGATACAACCCCCAAAAGGTTTGATGCATTAATTCATTGTGAATTGATTGAGAATTGCAAAAATGGAAATTGAAAATTAGGAATGACTATTTTTTGAGGGATTTTAGGGTCAGCGCGGTGCGAGCTTTGGCGTACATGCAGAAGTCGCAGTCGCCGCCCATTGCCGCCTTACCCACGGCCGGCATGTCGCCGTCCATGACTTTTTTCATCTTAATAATTGTTGGCTCGACCCAATTGTCGCTGCCTTTATAAGGAATAATCTTGGTCCTGAACTCTACCTTGTCATAGAAACCTTCCAGATCCAACCGGCCGTTGGTGTAGACAAAGTAAGCGGTATCGCTCACCGTTAGGCCGTTTTGGCGCAACAGCCACTGGTACACTTCCACCTGCCGCTTGTAGCTCATCTGCCAGTCGGCATCCAGGCCGACCTCGCTGGCCTTGGCCGTAGCCTTATAATCCACCACCAGCACTTCCCCGTCCTCGTTAACCCAAATGTCGTCAATGGCCCCAAAAATGTGCAGATTGGTTGGTTCGTGCAGGGCCACCACACCAGTAAAGTTGTGGCGCCAGTCATCAAGGTTCTCATGTTGCATCGGCACCGCTTTGATCTGATTATCGCTCATCATGGGATGCGGCTGGCCTTTGGCGCGGTAACTGTCAAATTCCTTTTTGAGCAGTTCATCCACTGCTTTGTTGATGCTAAACGGTGGACCATTAGGTCGTTTAATTTTGAGCCGGACATCCAACCAGAAGCAGCGCGGGCACTGCATAAACAGCTCAATCTTACTACGCGAAACCTTAAACGGTGTCTTTTGACCCGGCTCATAAGGTTTACTGCGCTCCCGCCAATAATTGTTCGCCATGTAGAACTATTGTAGCAGCTTTAAGAGTTCGGCTGGTTTGTGGATCATGAAGTCTGGTTTGTGGGCTTTTAGGATCTTCTCGCCATTGTAGCCCCAGGTTACAGCTATGCATTTGATATGGGCTTTTTTGGCAGCGTCTACATCGCGGGTTTCATCGCCCACTGAATAACATTCAGCCGGATTGATCTTGTATTTACGAATTATAGAGCGGATGGCCGTAGCTTTGCCAAACAAACCGGTATTGCCATGAATGCCGCTAAAATATTGAATAATTTTGTGGCGCTTTAAAAATTTGCGGATGTTCTGCGGCCCGTTGCTGCTCATAACGTAGAGCTTGTGTCCATCGGCATGAAGTTGTTTGAGTAGCTCTGGCATGTCCTTAAAAACCGGTACCTCGCTCAGACGCTTCCCAAACTGGGAGCGAGCCGTAACCATCATACGCGGCAACTTCCATAGTGGAATACCGACCTCATGAATAACGTCTTTGAGCGTCATGTTACGCATCTTTTCTACCTGCTCCGGAGGGTAGGGCTCGATTTTTACCCAGGCATAAAATAGTTCAGTTACCACCGGCAGGGAGTCGGCAATAGTGCCATCAAAATCAAAAATAATGGTTGCCATGTGGTTAGCGCAATACGCCGGCGAATAGCAGCCAGGCAACGGCCGTTTTGCTTGCTAAACTAATAAGCATGTATATGCGTTCGCCAAATGTACTATCTGCCCAGCGGTCTTTTTTGCGCCCCGACAGATAGAAGTTGACTGCCGTAGCCGCAAATAATATATACGTTACAGTGTCGGCCCAATAGACAAAGTGCGGCAGACCGCTACCGTACATCAAACTAGCCTTCAGGTACATGGCAATAATTAACCACGGCACCAAAACCGTAAAGAGAATAAAGGATAGTGTAATCCAGCTGGGGAGTTTGATTTTACCCCTGCTAAATTCTAATACGTGCGACAAAATGGCCCCTAGGGCAATCAGTGAAAACAGACATACAAGCAGTGATATTTCGTAAATACCAGTTATTAATGCCAACGCCACTAGTACTAGCCCACCACCGAGAATGAATTCTCCGGTGCGTAGACAGTTTACGCCATTGTTTAAATCTGATTTGTAATGATCACGCCAGACCGTAACGGCTAGTGTATGGATTATAGTAGGAACGATCAGAAATGCCGCCACTAGGTAGGCCAGATTGACATCAAACAAATGTCGGACAGCTGATCCCAACATATTGTGACCAGTAGTTTGTAAAGCCAGTGTGTCAGGTGTCAAATAATGCGTAACCACCGGCAGTGAAACTGTTTTGCTCATAACCAAGATAACAATCGCCTGGATGGCAAGGACTACAGCCAGCGTAATATTCCAGGTTTTAAGCGAGGTTAGCAGAGAATTTTTGCTACTTTTGCCAACTTTGACGACCGTAGCTGTCTTGGCATTCGCGCTGCCTTTTGCCCTACTCCCCGACTTCTTCTTATTGGCCATGCGATAACTATATCATATTAGTAAAAAGCAAGAAGTAATATGCAAAAAGAGATTGTGCTCTTGGGTATTTTCTTATTGCTTATCGCATTTTACTAATTACGGTTGATTAGGCGGCGCCGAGGTCATTTATGTCTAGGGTGACGATTTGGCCCGGTTTGGCTTCGCCGCGTAAAATTCTGGTTGCCATGGTGTCCTCTACCATTTTTTGAACCACCCGGCGCATAGACCGGGCGCCAAATTGAGGATCGTAACCCTTCTGAACAATCAGGGCCAAGGCCCTATCGGTCAATTGAACAGCGATGTTTTGAGTAGCCAGCGTAGTGTTAACTTCTTTTATCATCAGTGTTGCTACTTGCCCCAATTCCTGCTGGTTAAGCGGTCTAAAGAGTACAATTTCATCGAAACGGTTAATGAGCTCCGGCTTGAATAAACCTTGGGAGATTAATTTGTCTACCAGCGGACGTTCAAAATTATCCAGGTTCTGGCCGGCGGCAATCCGTTCGGTAATATCAGCTGAGCCGGCATTAGAAGTAGCAATGATGATGGCGCTGTTAAAGAGCGCCGGACGGCCGTTCTTATCTGTGAGCTTGCCTTCATCCAGCATCTGAAGTAACAGATTGAGAATGTTGGGATGGGACTTTTCTATCTCGTCTAGCAAAACTACCGAGAACGGCTGTTCGCGAATAGACATTATCAGACTTTTGCTCGCATCGCTACCGTCACTTAGCAATCGTTCCACATCACTGGCCTGCTGGTATTCACTCATGTCCAGCCGGATCATCTGTTTTTCGTCGCCAAAATAGGTTGCAGCCAGTGAGCGCGCCAATTCCGTTTTGCCCACACCGGTAGGCCCGAGGAACAAAAAACCTCCCACCGGCCGTTTGGTGGTGGCCACACCGGCTCTGGTGCGGCGCAGTGCAGCACTGACCGCATTGACGGCCTGGCTTTGATTGATCATGCGGCTATGAATGCGTTCTTCGAGGTTTAGCAGCGTATCGACTTCGATGGCGCCAGCAGTTCCTACTTTTATGCCCCGAGTCTTTTCTATCGCCAGGCTGATAGACCGGTCAGTAATAATTCCCTGCTCGGCATAAGCCGCTGCCTGTTGCAACAAACTGATTGCTTTGCCAGGGTAGGCGTCCTCCTGCATATATTCTCCGCTCAAACGGTAGGCTTCGCGCAGTGCCTGATAACTTATCGTGTTCTTATTTTGCAACTCAAACGTCAACGCGGTGTCCTCTAAAATATTTAGAGTAACTTCAGGGCTAGGCTCGTTAATGGTCACCGCCGTAAAGCTCGTTGTTACCGCATTATTGGCAGTCCGCAGTCCCTGAAATTCATTAGGTGTAAAAGTAGCTATTATTTTGAGCTGATGCTTTTGCAAAATTGGTTGCAAAACCTGGGCCACATTGAGGGCACCGGTCCCCTCGCCAAAAAATAGATGAGCTTCGTCTAAAAAGACAATCATATTGCCGGCGCGAATGGCCTCGCTCAGTAATGTCAGCAATAGGCTTTCCAGCTTGTCCTTAGCAGAAGAGATGATGACTGAAGCGCTGAGGCTCACAATTTGATAATGTTGTAGACTTTTGTCGCGCCCCTCTAGTAAACGCTCGGCCAGTGCGTAAACCAATGAGGTTTTGCCAACACCTGTTTCGCCCACCAGCGCCACGCCGCCATTCCCCTGCCCTAGGTTATAAATAATAGTGTCCAGTACATCGTTATGGGCCAAGGTATGAAAGTGGCCGCCCCCGAGTTCGATGGTATTACTAATGTTCTGTCCAAAACGCTCCAAATATGGTGTATAGCCGGTAGCCCAGTCGCGGCCGATACCGCCAAAATAAGGCTTAGGTTGCTTCATGTAGCGCTCTAACCGCTTTAACCAGCCGTATACCTCCATAACGTCTTCGGGCTTCAGCTTCATTTGGGTCAAGAGAGCTTTGACAGGTTCGGAAGTGATCAGTAAGGTCGTAGCTACCGTTCCAGCATTCAGCTCCGGACTGCCGCTAACGGCCTGCAGTTGTTGGGCTTGTTGCCAGACTTGGGTCATATCGGCTAGAACCGTACTAAGGGATTGTGCAATGATGTCTGGCGCCAGCATTAAACGGTTACATAAAAATCTGGTTTGCCATTGGGCAGCAGCCAGTTGCCAGGCACGTTGAGGCGATAGCTGAGTATCTGACTGTTTGAAGCTTGCCAAAAATTTAGGCTCCAGAATGTCATCAAGGCTTTTTGGCGTAGCCGATGGGGGTAAATTCTCTAAATCCCGCCTGACCCACAGATACCAGATTGCCGCTAGCAAACCAAGCGCCATTAAAGCATAGCCCCAGTGTTGGTCCCCTGCAGTACGAATAAGCAAGATACTGACTGCAATCATCAAAAGTGCTACAACTAATGTTCCCTTACCGCCCGTCAGACTAACTTTAACCGCCAAGCGGGCTTTGCGAGCCCGCAGGCTAGTTAGGTGTAATTCGTTCATATTACCACCTTAACTAGGCAGAAAATTACTGCGATAGGCATAAGCGGCCAAGCAATCATTATCAGTGAATAGAGTAGTAGCGTGCCGCCCGCTAGCAACAGAGCTATTAACAAGACACCAATACGGACGGTAAAACCAACCACCCTCGAAACAAAATTATCTATCATGGCCCGTAATTTTGCATCTATACCCTTGCCGGCCGGTGTAGTAATACGCCTCCAGGGCGCAAACAAAGTCTTTAGCAAAATCGCTACCGAAAAGGCGTGCGTCACTCCCAGTGTGCGCTTACGGACATCTTGCATGGCCCCCACCCAACCTGGCCCATACCACCAGGCAAAAAACGAAAAAAGCATAAGCCTATTCTATATCACCGGTCAGTTAAGTGAAAGCTAGTGCTTATTCTTTTTGAGCCAGAGCCGTAGGTTTAGGCTGTGTTTTTGATTTACTAGTATTTGTAGTGTTGCGACTGCCGTAGCCAATCAAGGCAATAGCCAAAATGCCAACTAAAATTCCTAGTAGTTGTATAGTATTGAACTTGTCTTTTAAGAATATGACGGCCAGAAGCCCTACAATACCTCCCTGTAGGCCAAGAATCGTAATAACAAGGCCAGGATTAGGCGAGATTGCAGTCGCCCTATAAATGGCCACGTTACCAATAGCGCTCAAAATGCCAGCTAAAACAAGTAATAACCAGAGGTGAAGATTTGGGGTAATCTGCTTGTGGTGGGTTACGGTAAGCTGAACTCCAAATATAACAACCAGCAAGATTTCAATAACTAATAATACGAAGACAGTGGATAAATTTCGACGGACCAAATAGGTTATTATGACGGTCATAACAGAAATAGATAAGGTGCCGATAAACGACAATATAAGCCAGGAATTTTTCATCTATTTAAGTATAGCATTCGAGTATGCGGCTAGGCTTTGGTGTTGCGGGCTTGTTGTATTGCACGCAGTAACTCGTCTTGAGTCAGCGGTGTTGACGGATCAATATCCGGCGAGTCCAGAAATCGTTGCCGCTTGGCTTGTTTAACGACTTCTACTATATCACCACCACTAAATCCTGGTGTTTTGACACCTAGATCATCAAAGTCTAAGGTGTTATTAGTGCCAAGATCAGGCTCAGTTTCAAAAACAGTCACGACATCTTCATAGGTTTCAAAATCCTCAATTTCGCACTCTGCGTCTCCACTAAGAAGCAGCCTAAAGATATTTGCCCTGGTACCCTCTGTTGGTTTCTCTATCGGTAACTTAAGTGGGATGCGTTTGTGCGCCAAAATATCTGGATCAATTGCTTCTATCTTGTTTGTTGCCCCTGCCACAAAAACGTGCGGAAACTTTTTTATTTCTTCTAACTGCCGTTTTAAGACCGCTGTTATGTTGCCCGTCGAACCTTCATTCCCATTTGTTACCAGCCCGTCCATTTCATCCAAAACAATTAAAATACGCCCTTCATGTTCGATGGCATCATTAAATACAACGTCAACATTTGTAGCCCATTGGCCGGTGGTACTACCGCTTACATCACTAAGTTTTATGTATTTAATATCGTCGCCTTCGACTCCTAGCTCAACTCCAAGAGCATCAATTAAGGCCGACTTACCTACCCCTGATGGACCATGCAATAGTACTACTTGTATGAGCTCAACATCATTAGCTCTTAGAGTTTCTAGAGGGGTGTTTGCAAGCCGTACCATGTTTCTCAATTGATCAACGGTCGATTCTATACCCAAAAAACTATCAAAACTATCTTGTGATTCACTCAGTTGCGTTTCTTCGTAGCCGTCAGTTTCATGGGCCGGATTTATTGAAAGGTAAATGTTGCCTTCTGGCTCGCTAATGCCTTCAGGGACATAAAGACCAGAAATGGTCTGGACAAGCGTATTGGCTGCTAAAACATGGTGCCCGAGTAGTCTGGATATAGATTGCCTAGCGTCTTCTTCATCATCATTATAATGCTCATGCGTAGAACTAATCACCCAAAGTCCGCCCCCAAGCAATGGTGATATAAAACTACGAGCATCACCACGCCTAAATGAACCAAAAGCAACAATGCCGCGAGTTAGCGTTGCTCTAGGTTGCGAACGAACTTCTATGGATTTTGACTCCTGCGAGTGTGAAATAAAACCTTCACTAATTCTTCTTACGTCAACAAATGGATCATAAATCTCTAGTTCTGTATGCAGATGCATTTGTCCATAATGCCTGCCTGTCTCGGTTTTTGCTGCGCTAACTGAAATAGAGCTGATTGGCCCCTGGAGATCCTGTACGTCACAGAGTTTGACAACATCTTCATCTAAAGCTGTTTGCTCAAAAATATCAGCTGCTAACACATCTTCGTAGGCAAGTTCAAATTGTGTGTTGGTGGCCATTATTAGATCTATAAAATCATTTTTAGGGGCAGTATACAAGCTTGAGCAATTTAACAAATCACCAAAATAAATGCGCTACAATAGTAGAGTATGGGAACACGGGCGGAATCTATTGTGTTGGGCGGAGGCTGCTTTTGGTGCCTGGACGCGGCATATCGCTTAGTGAAAGGGGTGACCAAGGTTACGTCCGGCTATGCTGGCGGACATGTGCCTAATCCTACTATGGAACAGGTGTATACGCAGACCACCGGCCATGCCGAGGTCGTGCGGGTTGAATTTGATTCCAAAATTATCAATTTTGAAGATATTTTGGACATTTTTTGGGCGCAGCACGATCCAACATCTTTGAACAAACAGATGTATGACGAGGGTCCCGAATACCGTTCAATTATTTTATATAAAGATGAGGTCCAGAAAAAAATTATTGAAAAATCTAAAAAAGAAGCCCAAAAGTTGTGGGATAAGCCAATTGTAACCGAAGTTGTGCCGCTCAAAACTTTCTATCCTGCAGACGATGACCAGCAAGACTTCTTTAACAAATATCCCGAACGATCGTATTGCCAAATTATCATCAACCCCAAGCTCAAAAAACTACGCGATAAATACGCCCGTCTTCTCAAAACTTAGTCAGTAAATAGACTCCCATGGTTTTGCAGGGTTGTACCTTGTTGCAAGGTACAACCCTGCAAAAAGTGGCAATTAAAAGATATAGGTGTGATTTTTGGTTATTCCGTGCGGAGGGCTTCTATGGGGTCAAGCTTGGCAGCTTTGCGGGCCGGTAGCAAGCCAGCTATGGTGGTGATCAACATCAAAAAGATGATAAGCGCAATGATCTGGGCTGGCTTGAATATGAGCAGGTGTTGGTTGCCAAAGTTAATCTTTTTGCTGATCCATGGATTTAAGAGAGTGCCAGCAATAATAGCTATGCCTGCCCCTAGCGCAGCGCCGATAAAGCCAATCCAGGTGGCCTCAATCATAAACAACCGGCTGACGGTACGCCGGCTCATACCCAAAGCCTTCATGAGCCCAATCTCGCGGGTGCGCTCTAGTACGCTAATGTATTGGGTATTGACCACGCCAAAGAATGACGCCACCAAGGTGATCAGCCCAAAAACGGCAATGATAACACCCAATACGTTGACTATCTGGCCGATGAATTGCTCCAGATCTTGGGCTGTGCGGGCCTGAAAGCCAGCTTTGGTAATCTCGGCTTTCAGTTGGTCGGCACTGAGAGTGCTGTCTGCCCGCACAATGGCTGTCGGTACTAAGTTGGCCAGGACCGTGCCACCATTTATAAAGCTATTTAGCTGGCCAGCCTCATCCGCCGAAACATACGGCCCAACGGCATTAAAGTCCAGACTGAGGCTGGATTTGGTGGTAACAGCCACAACCCCATAGGTTTTAGCCAGAGTTTTGCCGCTAAGCTGACGCACCTGGATAACAACGCTCTGCCCCAGGGCAGCTTGGGCCGAACTGAATTTGAGCGGCTTTAGGTAGGCGTCTGGCAACAAAACTTCACCATTTGTGAGATCATCTGGTAGCTGGCCGGCTTTAATGCTAGGTTTTTGGGCTGAATCATAGACATTGATAGAGCCGGTATATTTGGCAGTGGAATCAGGACGTGTGACAAATTGAGCACTTAAGTTATACGTTGGCAGTACCTGGGTGACATGCGGCAAGGCTTTGATTTTAGTAATGTCCTGGCTGGTCAGCTCTTTTTGCAGTGTGCCGCCCCGGCCGGTGGCTAAGTCGGACGTATATGCTTGCGGCGTATCACCGTTCGAATTGCTAAAATAGTTTTTGTCTTTGGCCACAAAGACTGCCTTGGGGTCAAAGTTGGCTTTTACCAGGTTGTTAGTGTACATATGAGCGCCGGCCGATGCCGCCAGCGTGACGGTTAAGGTGAAGCCGCCCACGCTTATGGCCAGTGCGGTCAGCAAGGTACGGAGCTTGGCGGCCCGCAGGTTACGGCCGCTGCGTTTGATAGTATCTGTTACTTTCATCCTTGAACCTTCACTTTGTCGGCCAGCCTTCCGCTTGTCATCTCGACCGAAGTGGAGAGATCTGCTTTTTTGCTACCCTTCTCCTTAACGGACACAATCTCACCGTCCTTGAGTGATATCTGAATGTCGCACCTCGCCGCCAGGTCGCTATCGTGCGTTACCATCACCAGCATGCTTCCAGTCTTTTTTTGCAGGTCGAATAATAAATCTACAATCTTATCGCCAGTTGCGCTGTCTAGATTGCCGGTTGGTTCGTCGGCCATAATCAGCTTGGGAGTATTCACGATGGCCCGGGCAATGGCCAGTCTCTGTTTCTGCCCGCCACTCAAGTTTTTGGCCTTGGAATTAATCTTGTCAGATAGCTCAACCTGTTCCAGCGCTTCCCGGACTATTTGCTTGCGCTTGCGAACAGATACTTCGGCAATTTCCAGCGGCAAGGCCACATTTTGATACGTTGTCTGGTTGCCTTCCACAAAGAACGATTGAAACACAAAGCCTAGATCATTGGCCCTGAACTTATCCATAGCCTTGCGCTTGAGTTTCTCTAGAGACTGTCCGTTGACGATAACTTCACCCTCAGTCGGGTGGTCCAGGCCACCAATAATATGCATCAGTGTGGACTTGCCCGAGCCGCTCTTGCCAATAATAGCCAAACTGGCTTTATCGGGAACTTTAAAACTAACAGACTTCAAGGCCGAGAAGGCATTATCCTTCTTGCCATACACCTTAGTAACGTCCTTAACCTCTATCACCCTCTAAGTATAGCAAGAGGAGCTAGGAAATGTGAGAGAAACCGGGCTATAAGAAGTAAACCTCCCTGGCTTAAAAGCCAGGGCTTCTCAGTCGAGCTGCCTACTTGGTATCACTGATTTTGAGTAAAAGGAAGTTATAGGAAATTTCGTGGAGGTTTTGGTGCTTCTGTTCGGCCGTAAAGATACCACTCTACCAGCCTGCGTTGGTGTTCCTCGCTCATGCCCCGGTGTAGCTTGAGCTTTGTTCTGAGCTGGCT
>Ga0265338_10000893_pt1 | contig 50100 bp, 48 predicted proteins | sample 42126metaG_FD_193579 | JGI IMG/M metagenome (GOLD analysis project Ga0265338, IMG submission 193579) | Rhizosphere microbial communities from Carex aquatilis grown in University of Washington, Seatle, WA, United States - 4-21-26 metaG | ecosystem: Host-associated > Plants > Roots > Rhizosphere...
AAAAAGAAGGCATTCTGTTTTAGGAAATCTAACAATAGACGAGTTTAACAATGAGTGTGATAAATTTAATAAAAATGTTGCTTAACTTTTTATACGGCAAATGCTAGGAAGTCCACTAAAAGATATGTGTGAAAACAGTGGTTATAGTTTGAGGAATTTGACCGAACCAGGTACCGTACTCTCTGACAGCGCAGCCAGCGCTGTTACCTTTGTTGAAAATCATGATATAATTAGAGATGATGCTATTATTGTCAATAAGATGCTCGCCTATGCGTATATACTCACTCACGAAGGATATCCATGTGTTTTTTGGCAAGATTATTTTGATTTTGGATTAGCTCTTGAGGGACAAGAAAGTGGAATTTCCGCATTGGTTAATATACACGAACAATATGCAGGAGGTACTACTTCAGTACTCTATGTGGATGACAACCTTTATATTATGCAACGAAGCGGATTTGATATGCAGAAAGGGTTAATATTTGTTCTCAATAATAGAGAATCATGGAACGGTACATCTGTAAAAACCGAATGGATAAATACTAAATTTGTTCTGATGGCTTGGCGCGGTGTTGACGACACCAATACTCCCCAAAATATACAAACCGATAATAATGGGTTGGCTCAGTTTTGGGCTCCTACTTGCGGCTATTGTGTGTATGTCCCGGTATGAAAGATATTTTAACTAGATAAAAGGACGATATGCCACCCACGACTATCGTCTTTTTTTTGCATTTAATTTGAAGAGGCAGGCATTACCTTTTCTATGCATGTAAAAATGCACAAATCACATTCTGAAAGTTAGGTATTTAATTGTAACTTTGTGAAAAATTACATCAAACAATGGTTCAGCAACAATATCCATCTGTATTACTAGAAAATGCCGTAACCGAATTCTCTAAATTACCGGGCATTGGACGTAAAACAGCCTTAAGATTGGTATTACATTTGCTGAAACAAAGCGAAGATGAAGTGGAGCTTTTTGGGAATACTCTTATTCGTTTAAAAAAAGAGATAAAACATTGTCGAGTTTGCCATAATATATCGGATGCAGATGTATGCGATATTTGTAGCAATTCAAGAAGAGATAATCACATTATTTGTGTAGTAGAAAACATTAAAGATGTGATGTCAATTGAGAATACTCAGCAATTTAGAGGTTTATATCATGTGTTGGGCGGTATAATTTCACCTATGGATGGTATTGGACCTGCTGATTTGGAAATAGAAAGTTTAGTAGAACGAATAAAATTGGGTGAAGTAAAAGAGATCATCTTAGCCCTAAGCCCAACGATGGAAGGAGATACCACCAATTTTTATATTTTTAGAAAAATTGCAGCCTTCGAAGTTAAAATAACGACCATTGCCCGTGGTATTTCTATTGGTGATGAGTTAGAATATGCAGATGAAGTAACATTAGGTCGTTCAATATTAAATAGAGTCGTATTTACAGACTCTTTTCATCATAAAAAATAAATTGTTTTCATGGAAGAACTAATTTTAAAGGCTTATAAAAAAGCCAATCTCTATTATTTTGCAGTATTTATTATGGCTGGTATTGCTGCATTGTCAAGCTATTTTTTCATGACAGAATTTCCCAATCTTTTTGACTTTCAAAAAAATGTAGTTACCATAGTTAGTTCTATTATGATGCTGTATTTGATTACTTCCATACCCTTTGCTCTCTGGGTTTTCAATAAGAAAGTGCCATTACTTAAGCAAATAGAAGATTTGCAAAGCAGGTATAAATCGTATATGAACTGGGTAAAACTTCGCATGCTACTTATAGGTGTAAACTTTGTGTTTGATATCGGGTTATATTTTATAATGAAATCAGATTCATTCTTTTTTGCAGCCGCAATAGGTTCTGTAGCCATGTTCTTTTGTAAGCCTAACATTAGAAATGTTGAGAACGAGTTAGATTCAACAACAGAGATAAAAGAATAATGCATAATACAACTCCTTTTTTATAAATAACTAAATAGATTTATGATAATAGCAGTCGATTTTGACGGAACCATTGTAGAACATGCTTATCCAAACATTGGAAAGGAAGTGCCTTTTGCCACTGAAGCATTGAAACTGTTACAAAAAGATAGACATCAATTAATTTTGTGGACAGTACGTGAAAATGAAATGTTGGAAGAAGCCGTTCAATTTTGTAAAGAACGAGGTGTTGAATTCTATGCTGTAAATCAAAGCATGCCGGATATGGTGGAAGAGCAATTTACATCCAGAAAAATTACGGCTGACTTATTTATTGATGACCGTAATTTAGGTGGATTGCCGGATTGGGGAGTTATTTATCAGATGATAAAATCTGGAAGGCCTTTTGAACAAGCCTCAAACATAATAGAAAACGAATATACTGTTCCAAGAACCTTTTGGGATAAATTGCTAGGAAGATAATATACATGAAGATAACATTCATTACACCACCCTCTATTAATGGAACAAAACCGGCAGAACGAACTGCGGGTTGTACTAGAGTGGTGTATTCAATGCCAAATATTTATGAATTAACTGTGGCTGCTGTTTTTGAGCAAGAAGGTTATGAAGTAAATTGTATCGATTTTATTTTAAATAACAAAACAGATGCTGACTTAAATGATTTTTTATCAACAGATGCTAGTGACTGTTATTGTTTCTGGTCTGTAAATCTATCTATGGATGCAGATTTACACGCATTAGAGCAAATAAGAAAATTCCATCCTACAGCAAATGTCCTTTTTATGGGGCCAGCTCCAACTTATTATACAAAGAATTATTTGCTTGACGAACATATCATTGTATTGCGGGGAGAACCCGAAATATCAGCCAAAGAATTGTTGGCTTGTTTGGAAAAAAATACTGATTTTACTACTATAAAAGGTATTTCTTTTCTATTCAAAGGAAAAATAACACATAATCCATCCCGAGCATTACTCAAAAATTTAGACGAACTGCCTTTTCCAGCTCGACATTTTATTGAACAATTTCATTTTTCTAATCCCAAATTAAAGGACTCACCTTATACTACGATGGTTACCTCGCGTAACTGTCCATTTCAGTGTATTTATTGTGTGCCAAGTTCACTGACATTTGCACGAGAAATAGAGTACAAAAAAGAGAATAGTAAAAAACCACCAATAAGCTTTCGCTCAGTAGAAAATATAGCCGAAGAATTAGAATTACTATATCGTCAAGGATATAAGTCTATTGGATTCATGGATGATAATTTTATTGTCACCACTAAACGCTTGCGTGAAATAGGAAAATCACTAAAACAATACAACTTCTCTTGGGGATGCCAAGCTAGAGCTGATGCCATTGATGATGAGATTGCTGAAATATTAAGCGATACCGGTTGTCAATACGTGGATTTAGGTGTTGAATCTTTCAATGATGATATTCTGAAATATATTAAAAAAGGAATTACTTCAGAGCAAATATTTGAAGCAATAAATTCTTTGAAAAAATATAAAGTACCGGTGAAACTAAATATCTTAATTGGCACAAGTCCATTGGAAACGGTTGAAAGTATCAAAGATACACTTCATATTGCTAAGAAATTGAAAGTAAGCCAGGTGATGTTTAATATTGTGGCACCATTTCCCGGAACGGAGTTTTATGATATTGCAAAAAAGAATAATTGGATCGTGGGAGGTGATTATGTGCCAACCGATGTACAACGAAACTCAATTCTAAATTTCCCTAATTTAACTTCCAAACAAATGGAGCGTTTGCTCTTTTGGAACAACATAAGTTTCTTTGTGCGTCCTTCTTTTATTTTGTTTCACGTAAATAAATTTAGGTCATTTGAAGATTTCAAAATAGCACTTAAGGCATTGAAAATTAAACTTTTCGGGTAAATGAAGAAGTTGTCTGTTGTCATATTAACATGGAATTCAGAGAAAGAGATCAAACCTTGTATGGATTCTCTTATTAATTCTCTTATAGGTATTAATTATGAAGTTATTATTGTGGATAATGGTTCTACAGATGATAGTCTGGATATAATAGAAACTTACCTTTTGCCGAATATTCAATTAATTAATAATACAAAGAACTTAGGTGTTGCTACAGCTAGAAATCAAGCCTTACGTTTGGTAAATGGTGATGCTATATTAATTTTGGATATTGATACAGTGGTTAATAAAGAAGCAATTTTTGCTTTAATTCAATGTTTGGATGCAGATTCCCATATTGGGTTATGTGCTTGTAAATTACTTTCTTCTAATGGCGAAGTGCAAAATAGTTGTAGGAGGTTTCCCTCTATTCGCTACAAAATTGAAAACATATTGGCCTCTAGAAACATTTATATAGAAAACAAGAAATCGCAGTTTTACGAAAAAGAAATGCAAGGTGATATACCTTTCGAAGTGGACTATGCTATAGGTGCCTGTCAATTAATCCGTAGATCGGCACTTAATACAGTGGGGCTGTTGGATGAAAATATTTTCTATGGACCCGAAGATGCCGATTTTTGTTTGCGTTTGAAACTTGCCGGATGGAAAGTTGTGTATATACCAACTGTGAGTATTGTGCACCATTACCAACAACTTACCAATAAAAAACTGTTTTCTATGATGTCTTGGAGACACACTAAAGGTTTGTTGTATTACTTTTGGAAATACAGAAATATTAAAAATTAAAAGTGAAAAATTAAAAAATATTGATTATCTTTCATTTTCAATTACTCATTTTCAATGCAATATCTCGAAAACGATACTTTAAAGCTCCGAGCCTTAGAACCAGAAGATTTAGGGTTGCTTTATCAATGGGAGAATAACTCCGAATGGTGGCATGTGGGAAATACTATTAACCCCTATTCGAAGTATGTTTTGCGCGAATACATTGTGAATTCCGATAAAACAATCTATGAGAATAAACAATTACGTTTGATGATTTACTTAAAAGATAGTAATCAAACCATTGGTATGATTGATTTATATGATTTTGATCCACAGCATAATAGAGCAGGAGTGGGGATTTTGATTGATGAAGTATTTCAACAAAAAGGGCATGCAGCTGTTGCTTTAAATCTAGTAGAGAAATATAGTTTTGGCTTCTTAGGATTACATATGCTTTACACACATATTATGTCTGATAATGAACCTAGTATTCAACTTTTTACTAAACAAGGTTTCAAAAAAACAGGTTTATTAAAAGATTGGATTCGCAAAGTGGATAATTATATTGATATTAATGTGTATCAGCTGGTTAAAGAGTAATTCTAAATTATACCAATTCTCCATAAGTTGGTATATCTACCAAAAATTGATATCCCATTGTTTCAAAGTCAATTTTACAACAGAAATGTTTCAATCCATTGCTGATTAAGAGGTATTTTACTTTAAGTTGAGAGTTATAAATGGCTATTTGATCGAAGGTTTTTTGGCATATTTCTACACTTGGTGCTTTGTATTCAACTATCATTATTGGATTTCCATGACTCCCATAAACCACAGAGTCACAGCGCTTCTTTAATCCATTATAAATTAGTGAGATTTCGTTTCCTATCAAGGTTACAGGATAACCTTTCTCCGTCACTAAATATTCAATCATATTTTGCCGCACTAGTTCTTCGGGTTGCAGGATGACAAATTTTCTGCGCAGACGATCAAAGATGAGTTTTCTCCCATTTGCTTCTTTTATTTTAAATGCGTAGAGTGGAAAGTTGAGTTGACTCATTTTTTTGTTATTTTTGTCATTCTTGAATACAAATATAAATATTAAGTATCCACAATATGAAGACAAAGGAAGAAATTGTTGCAAATTGGTTGCCCAGATACACCAAAAGACCTTTGGAGGATTTTACGCAACATATTTTACTTACTAATTTTAATAATTATGTTGAGATGTTTGCCAAACAATTTGGTGTCGAAGTGGTGGGACGTGATGGTAATATGATTAATGCTTCTGCTGAAGGTATTACTATTATTAATTTTGGTATGGGAAGTCCTAATGCGGCTATTATTATGGATATTTTATCAGCTATCCATCCTAAAGCAGTATTGTTTTTGGGTAAATGTGGCGGATTAAAACCAAGAAATAAATTAGGCGATTATATTCTTCCTATTGCAGCTATTCGTGGAGAAGGTACTTCTAATGATTATTTTCCACCTGAAGTGCCTGCTTTACCAGCTTTTTCTTTGCAACGAGCTGTTTCTTCTAACATAAGAGATTTAGGAAAGGATTATTGGACTGGCACAGTTTATACTACCAATAGGCGTGTATGGGAACAAGATTCTGAATTTAGAGAATATCTTGTAAGTATTAGAGCAATGGCAGTTGATATGGAATCGGCTACGCTTTTCAGTGCCGGTTTTGCTAATCATATTCCTACCGGTGCATTATTGTTGGTTTCAGATAAACCTTTATTTGATGAAGGTGTAAAAACGATAGACAGCGACAAGCAAGTGACTGCCGACTTTGTGAATGAGCATCTTAATATTGGGATTAGTTCATTACAAAGTATAATTAACAACAGTAAGACAATTAAGCATTTGCGTTACGAATAAGCGCGAGAAACAAACGAATGGCAAAGCAAGAAATGACATATGATCAAGTATTAGCTTCTCTCAAAAAGAAAGAATATAAGCCTATTTATTTACTGATGGGCGAGGAGGCGTATTATATTGATTTATTGTCAGATTATATACAAGATAATGTTTTGGATGAAATGGAACGGGAGTTTAATCTCACCGTTTTGTATGGCAAAGATGTAGATATGACTGCGGTTATAAATACCGCTAAGCGTTTTCCCATGATGACTCCTTATCAAGTGGTAATAGTGAAGGAGGCACAACATGTAAAAGACTATGATTTGCTAAGTCTTTACCTACAAAATCCCCAAAATTCAACAATTTTAGTGTTGTGCTACAAATACGGCACCATTGACAAGCGTAAAAAAGTGGTTGGTGAGATTGATAAAAAAGGCGTAATTTTTCAATCCAATGCTTTACGCGATTATCAAATAGTAGCATGGATTAAAGATTATGTCCGTTCAAAAGGATTGAGTATTGATGAGAAAGCTGCAGCTTTGTTGGGTGAGTTTTTAGGAACAGATCTTGGGCGAATAGTTAATGAAATAGATAAATTGGTTATCACAAAACCAGCCGGTTCTAATCAAATTACAGCCGATTTAATTGAGAAAAATATTGGGATAAGTAAGGAGTATAATAACTTTGAATTGCAAAATGCGATAATAAATAAAGACATTCTTAAGTCTAATAAAATTGCTTTGTATTTCCAAAAGAACCCTAAGAATAATCCTCTGGTAGTGACATTTTCTGTATTGTTTGGATTTTTCACTAATCTGTTACAATATCATTATACAGGTGATAAAAGCCAAGGGAATGTGGCTAGAGAATTAGGTGTAAATCCTTATTTTGTAAAAGATTTTGCTAATGCTTCGAAACACTATAATGCTTGGAAGTGTATGCAAAGTATCTCACTTATTCGCGAATACGATGCTAAAAGTAAGGGTATTGATTCCAGAGCAACTGATGGAGATTTGTTAAAAGAGATGCTTTTTAAAATAATGCATTGATTTTTACACCGTTTTTACTTTGTACTTGCAAGTAACTTTTCCTTTAGCAATATTGGTTAGTTTGGTTTTGATTAATTGTCTGCGAATGGGAGAGATGTGGTCAATGAAAACATGACCTTCGATATGGTCGTATTCGTGTTGAATCACCCTTGCAACATAGCCTTCATAGGTTTCATCATGTTCTACAAAGGTTTCGTCCACATACTTGATTCTGATTTTATCTTTACGGGTGACGTTTTCGTTTATTCCGGGAATACTTAAACATCCTTCTTCTCTAGATAAATCATCCCCACTTCTTTCAATAATCTCCGCATTAATAAATGTTCGTTTCAAATCCTTAAATGAAGGATTGTCTTCAGAAAGCATATCCAAATCAATAACAAACACTCGTATTGAGACTCCAACTTGTGGTGCAGCCAAACCAATGCCATCTTCTGATTTGTACATAGTTTCGTACATATCTGAGATAAATTGTTGAAGATTTGGGTAATCTTTTGTAATCGGTGTGGCTACTTTGCGTAATACTGGATGTCCGTATAGATAAATAGGGTAGATCATTGAAAATTAATAATGTGTAATGAATAATTGATAAACTATCGTTTGCTTTCTAGATATGATTGTAATATAATTGTTGCACTAATCTGATCTACTAAGGCTTTGTTTTCTCTACTTTTTTTGTTTATTCCGCTTTCAAGCATAGTTTGCTGTGCCAACATGGAAGTAAATCGTTCGTCCACCATAATAACAGGAATATTAGGAAATTTGTTCTTCAATCCGGTTACAAAAGGCGTAATGTATTTCATCGATTCCGAAGGTTCGTTATTCATTTGTTTTGGCAAGCCAACAACAAATTCATCCACTTTTTCCTTTTGTATATAGGTTTCAAGAAAAGAAAAAATGATATCGGGAGTAACGGTTGTTAGACCATTTGCAATAAGTTGGAGTGTGTCCGTAACAGCTATTCCAACACGTTTTTGACCATAATCGATTGCAACTATTCTTCCCATTGTATTTTTTGTGCCACAAAGGTACGAAAATGTGATTAGAGTTGAAAGTCAATATCACACATTCATCAAATTCAAATAAATCTATTGTATTTCAAATAATTATTGTATCTTTCAATTTGTAAAATGAAATTTAAAATGTCTTACTTTTATGATTTATAACGAAGATGCATTTAAAATAGAGTTTAACAATGTTCCTCCAACTAAAGGAAGTGTGCTTATTTCTGAGCCGTTTTTGCAAGACTCTTATTTTCAGAGAGCTGTAGTCTATTTAACCGAACATTCTGAAGTCGGAAGTATGGGATTTGTACTTAATAAAAGCTTAGATATTGGATTGAATGAACTGGTTAAAGGCGTAAATATAAAAGAAAAAATACCTGTTTTTTTAGGTGGACCGGTTCATGTTGAAACCTTATTCTACTTGCATACATTTAGGTTTATCCCTGATAGTTATCCGGTTTCAGATACCGTTTTTTTAAATGGTGACTTTGAATTAGTGAAAGATTACATTAACAGTGGCGGAGAGATTGAGGGAAAAATTAAGTTCTTTTTTGGATATTCCGGTTGGTCTGATAATCAATTATTGGAAGAAATCAAAGAGAATGCATGGCTTGTTGGAGGAATTTCGGATGAAGAAATTCTTAGCACCAATAGTGTAAAGGTTTGGGAAAAAACGCTATCATCTTTAGGTGAGCGATATAAAAAATGGACTAAATTCCCCAAAGACCCAACGTTAAATTAGAAATAATTTCAAATTTCAGATTTCAAATTTTCTGCATTTTTGAGCATGTTAATTTGGAATATTAAATTTGAAATACTTATTTCCTTTTCTTTCCCGTATATTTGCACTCAATTTAAAAATAAAAATTATGTACAATTGGTTTGAGTGCAAAATAAAGTACGACAAAACGGGTGATGATGGGATTATCAAAACAGTAACTGAAGCATATCTTGTTGATGCACTTTCTTTTACAGAAGCTGAAGCAAGAATGAATATTGAAATGAAACCATACATCAGTGGTGAGTGGTTGGTTGCTAATATTAAACGGGTTAAAATAGCAGAACTGTTTGATAGTGTAAATACAGCTGCCGATCGTTGGTATCGTTCCAAAGTTCTGTTTGTTTCCCTAGATGAAGAAAAAGGCATTGAAAAGCGTGTGGCAAGCACCATGTATGTGAAAGCTGAAGATATTAAAGAAGCCTTGGCTAATTTATTTGAAGGTATGAAAGGGAATTTATCTGATTTTGAAGTTGCCTCCATTACTGAAACATCCATCATGGATGTATATAATTACGCTCCGGTAGCAAATGTTACTCCGGTTGATGGAATAGAACAATGAAATTGAATTATTCATTGCTAACTTTTAATTATTTTCATGTCAATCTCCCATAACATTCAGTTTTTCAAAGCTAATTTGCCTGAGCAAGTTCAATTAGTTTGTGTATCCAAATTTCATCCAATTTCTGCGCTTCAAGAAGCTTATGATGTAGGTCAGCGGATATTTGGCGAAAGCAAGGTGCAAGAGCTGACAGAGAAACAGGAACTGCTTCCAAACGATATTGAATGGCACTTTATTGGTCATTTGCAAACAAATAAGATAAAATACCTAGTTCCATTTGTTCATATGATACATGGTGTAGATAGTGGGAAACTTTTGTTTGAGATAAATAAGGAAGCTAAAAAGGCTGGACGCATTGTAAATTGTTTGCTTCAAGTACACATTGCGCAAGAAGAAACAAAGTTTGGCTTTTCGAAAGAGGAATTGCTTGAGTTTATTAGTAGTGACGAATTACAAAACCTTGAGAATGTTACTATCTGTGGATTAATGGGGATGGCTTCTAATACTGATGATTTAGCAAAAGTAAGAAACGAGTTTCATGGTCTGAAAGTTTTATTTGATAAATTGAAATCAACCGTATTTTCAGCTCAGAATTCTTTTAAAGAATTGTCAATAGGTATGTCGGGTGATTACGAGACAGCGATAGAAGAGGGTAGTACCTTGGTACGGATTGGAAGTGCTATTTTTGGACCAAGATTATACTGATATTATATCTCATAAATAACAAAAACCCATCTTTTCTGATGGGTTTTTGTTATTTAATAAGTTTATTTGTTGCCGTGTCAGGAAAAATCACTCTAGGTATAAAGCTTTTAGCCTCTTCAAAATCAAGCAGTGCATAAGCCATAATTATTATAATATCACCAGGCTCGAATTTATGTGCTGCTGCACCATTAAGACATATCTGCCCACTTCCGCGCTCACCTTTAATTACATAAGTTTCAATGCGCTCACCGTTATTATTGTTTACTACCTGCACCTTTTCATTTGCAATAATATTGGCCGCATCCATCAAATCTTCATCGATAGTAATACTTCCTATATAATTCAAATTAGCTTCAGTTACACTTGCACGATGAATTTTTGATTTAACGACTTCTATTAGCATGTTGTTTTTAATCTAAATCAAAAGCCTTTATAAAAAGCCTTTCAAATCATTATTTGTAATGAATATTGTCTATCAGTCTTATTTTTCCACAGAAAACGGTAATGCAACCAACAATAAAGGCTGAATCAGACCATTTCTCAATTGTTTGTAGGCTATCCCCATCAACAATATCAAAATACTCAACCATTAGACCATCCATAGCATTAAGTTGTTCAACAACCCATTGCTGTAATTCAATGACTGATTTTTGTCCGACAAAGTTAAGACTTTCGATTAAGACTTTCGATATATTCCTTGCTTTTTTACGCTCATCAGGCGTTAATAACTCATTTCTACTGCTCAGTGCCAATCCGCTTTCTTCCCGAACAATAGGGCAAGCAATAATTGTAACTGGCAGTTTCATTACATTGGTCATGTGTTTTATAATCGCAACTTGCTGAAAATCTTTTTCTCCAAAATAAGCTTTGTCTGGTTTAACGATGTCAAATAACTTGCTTACTATTTGTACAACGCCATTAAAGTGATTGGGTCTGAATTTCCCTTCCATTACCTTATCCAGTCCATTAAAATCAAAACTAAATGGAACTTCAATCTCTTCTTTTGCATACATTTCTTCTGCTGAAGGAGCGAAAATGATGTCGCAAGTTTCTGATTTAAGCAGTTGAGCATCATGTTCCAGATTGCGTGGATATTTTGCTAAATCGTTTTTATCGTTGAATTGTGTGGGGTTAACAAAAATGCTAACTACACAAATGTCATTTTCCAATTTACATCTTTTTACCAAACTTAAGTGACCATTGTGTAAGGCACCCATGGTTGGGACAAATCCAATACTTTTTCCCGAGGATTTTAATCCGGAGATAAGTTCTGTTATTTCTTTCAGAGAAGTTATAATTGTCATTCTATGGGTTATTAAAAGATTTGCAAAAGAACGAAAAATCTAAAAGAGAAGAACAAAAAAAAACATAAAAAAGACAAAGTCAATTAACAGAATAAAATGTAAGCAGAATCAAATGTGAAACAAACAAAAAAACAGGATGGTTGAGCTAACATAATTGCTTTTTAATCATTAACATTAGGGAATGTGAAGATTTTTTTCTATATCTTTGCAAAATATTTTCTTTAAAAGAACAGATATCCTCTCGAATGAAAGAAGCTTCTAAAATTTTATTTATTTCGCAAGAAATAAGTCCTTACTTGCCTGAATCAGAAATAGCTAAAATTAGTAGATTTTTACCTCAAGCAATCCAAGAAAAAGGTCGTGAAATGCGCGCATTTATGCCTCGGTTCGGTTGTATAAACGAAAGAAGAAACCAATTACATGAAGTAATCCGCCTTTCAGGAATGAACTTAATAATTGATGATACCGATCATCCTCTTATTATAAAAGTTGCTTCAATTCAATCAGCAAGAATGCAAGTGTATTTTATTGACAATGATGATTTCTTTCAACGGAAATTCAGTACGATAGATGAGAATGGGGAAGAATATGATGATAATGATGAACGTACAATTTTCTTTGTTCGTGGTGTAATGGAGACCGTTAAAAAACTTCGTTGGGCTCCTGATGTGATTCATTGCCATGGCTGGATGACGGCATTAACGCCCCTTTATGTAAAAAAAGCATTTAATGAAGATCCTTTTTTCAAAGATGCTAAAGTTGTATATTCAATATACGATGATGAGTTTAAAAAGCCTTTTAACAGTCATTTTGAAGAGCATTTGATGCTTGACGGGGTTGAAAAAGGAGATTTGAACTCAATTAATAAAGCGGATGTCACTTATAATGCTTTAACAAAGTTGGCTATTGACCATGCTGACGGAATTATCGTTACTAACGACAATATTAGTGCTGAGATAAAAGAACATATTACCCAAAAAGGTGTAGCAAGTTTAACATATACAGATACAGAGAATTATGTTGACCCATACATTGAGTTTTACGATAGTCTATTTAATTAATATAAGTTCCATTTTTTGATAAATCAATCATCTGTGAAATACAAAAAACAATACCTACTGCTAATTCTGCTTCCTTTACTTATGCTTGTATCATGTAAGGATGACAGTATCGACTTTATAAAAGACATTATACCTTCTAGTGATAAAATTTCAGTCAAAACAGATACTTTTCATTTAGATGCAAAAACAGATATTATTGTTCATATTCCAATGAAAAATACTGCATCAACCTTTTTGTTAGGTACAAATGTGGATCCTGTTTTTGGTAAAACTACAGGAGAAATTCTTGCTCAATTTAATTGCCCAATTAACTGGACTTTACCTGCAGATACTATCTCAACTCAGCTCATCCTTTATGTTACATATACTGGATATAATGCTACAAATGGTGATAATATCACGATTAACGCATATAGGATGGATGGACAGGTTCTTGATATTCCATCACCAGTAGCTCAAACATATTATTCAGATATTGATACTGCTACATATTCATCTAAACATATATTATTAGGATCTGCAACATTTCCAATTGCAAGAAACACTAAAGGAGATTCAGTCGTAACTTATCCAATTAATTTAAATCTAACCAACTTAAAGAATGAGCTTATTGATTCAACACATTATTATGATAATGCAACTGATTTTACTCATCACTTTAAAGGAATCTATCTTACAGCACAAAGTACTAATTCTTCTATCTTAAACGTGTCTCAACTTCAAATGGAATTATTATATTCCTATAGGAGTGTCGGAGGTACCATACTGGAAGGTACAAAGAATTTTTTGGCGAGTAAAGAAGTGAGACAAGTCAACTATATACATCATGATTATACAAGTGTAACACCGGCGGATAGTGTTGTTCAGGTAAACTCGCCAGCCGGAGAAAACGCAATAATTAGTATACCACTAAAACGAATGAAAGATAGACTTGGCGTTACTTCCCAAAATGGCATTGCCTTTCTTGGAACGAAAAAGTTAAGTGTAAATAATTGTATGTTAAATGTAGAAGTAACTGATTCAGCAAAATCGTTATTAACATTACCAAAATATATCTTGTTAATTAAAAAATCTCAAGTAGATGATTTTTTCAAAAACTCAAGATCTATTGATGGCAAAACATCAATTATTGGTACATACACTTACAGTTCAACTGGTCATTCATCATATTCGTTTGATTTGAAATATTATCTGGCCAATGAATTTAAATCTCCATCAATGTCAGATGTTGATGACTTAGAGTTGATTGCAGTAACAGGTATTTTAGACACAAACGGTAATGTTGTTAAAGCTGATTATGATTTAGGATTACAAGGAGTAAGTCTTCTAACTAAACAGAGTAGCTCTCCTCTGAAACTGAATGTATTAGTGAGTGGTTTCTGATAAAAGTATATTAAACATACAAACCGTCTTTCTGAAAAGGAAGACGGTTTTTTTATTTATATAACTTATCTTTGGTATCAAAATAGATGTAAAATATTGGATACATATTTAACCATAAAACAAGATTCAGAAGGGCTTTATAAAGAAAAGGGAAGTCGGTTTATTGCTTTTGCCCTGTCGGTGGAATCAGCAGAAGAGATAAAGGTAAAACTACAGTTTTTTCACAAAGAATACCACGATGCACGGCATATTTGTTACGCTTATGTGTTGGGTGCAGATGCTGCTGAATTTAGAGCTAATGATGATGGCGAACCTTCAGGTACAGCAGGAAAACCAATATATGGGGTTTTGCTTTCGAATAAACTTACTAATGTTTTAATTGTAGTGGTGCGCTATTTTGGCGGTGTTAAACTAGGAACTTCAGGTTTAATCACAGCCTATCGGGAGGCTGCCATGGATGCCATAAATAATGTGCAAATTATTGAGAAAACTGTTGAGCTATCTTACATTGTTTCTTTTGAATATACTTTGATGAACGATATTATGCGTGTGTTGAAAGAGAAAGGCTGTGAAATAATTAAACAGACATTTGATAATGATTGCGTTATTCAATTTAAAATTAGAAAATTGAATGCAAAGGATATGGAAAATAGAATGATGAAAATAGATAAGGTAAAATTGACTCTGATTGTTGAAAAGTAATTGAAAAAGGATACTTTAAATGTCATAAAAATGAGATAAATTTGTTCGCAAATATGAGCAATGCAATATCAACATATAAAATGAGGCATTTATGGTATTTCATTAAGCCAATAGTCTCATTGTCTTGCAATAAATGGAAAAAACCAATATAAAGCTCTATCGGGTATTATATTGGTTTTTTTACTAAAAATAAGCTCTTATTTGGGTGAGATTTTAGAAAATATACTAGTGAACTTCTACGGTAAAATATCAATATTATGAATAAAGGCAGTTTTGTTTCCATTTCAGACTATTCAAAAGAAAAGATTTTGAAGATTTTGGCTATCGCGGCTGACTTTGAAGCAAATCCAAACAGAAATCTATTGGAAAACAAAGTAGTTGCAACGCTCTTTTTTGAACCATCTACGCGTACCCGATTGAGTTTTGAAACAGCCATTAATCGTTTGGGAGGAAGAGTTATTGGGTTTTCAGACGCAAATACAACCAGTTCTTCTAAGGGCGAAACGCTAAAAGATACAATAGCAATGGTGAGCAGTTATGCCGACTTAATTATTATGCGTCATCCGCTTGATGGAGCTGCCCGTTATGCTTCAGAGGTGTCATGTGTGCCTGTTATTAATGCCGGTGATGGAGCCAATCAACACCCTTCACAAACTTTGCTTGACCTTTATTCTATTCAAAAAACTCAAGGAACGCTTGAAAATCTAAATATTTACTTGGTGGGAGATTTGAAATATGGAAGAACGGTTCATTCACTAATCATTGCCATGTCTCACTTTAATCCGGAGTTTACTTTTATTGCTCCGGAAGAACTCAAGATGCCAGAAGAATACAAGCAGTTTTGTGATTCAAAAGGCATAAAATATCGCGAAGTGTCTGAATTAAAGGATATTTCTAAAGCAGATATACTTTATATGACTCGTGTTCAACGCGAACGTTTCCTTGATCTAATGGAATATGAGAAAGTGAAGAATGTATATACACTCAAGAACAAAATGTTGGAGAAAACCAAACCAAACTTGCGAGTATTACACCCACTACCTCGGGTAAATGAGATAGATACAGATGTTGACGATAATGAAAAAGCATACTATTTCCAACAAGCTCGTAATGGTGTTTTTGCTCGTCAAGCTATTATTTGCGATGTCTTAGGTTTAATTTAATACAAGATAAAAACATGTTTGATCATAAAAAAGGACTTGTTGTTGTTGCGCTTGAGAATGGTACCGTAATAGACCACATTCCACCGGACAAGTTATTCAAAGTTGTTTCTATCCTCAATTTAGATACACTTGATAGTCAACTAACGATAGGAAATAATCTTAAAAGCAGCAAATTAGGTACAAAGGGTATTATTAAAATCACGAATAAATTTTTCGAACCCAATGTGATTAATAAAATAGCTTTAGTGGCACCTAATGCAAAGCTAAATATCATCAAAAATTTTCAAGTAGTTGAAAAGCGCAATATTGTGTTGCCTGATGAGATACATGATATCATTCAATGTGGAAATCCGAAATGTATAACGAATAACGAACCTGTACCAACATTGTTTTTTGTGGTTGATAAGGATGATGTTAAAGTCAAATGTAATTATTGCGAACGGATGATTCATCAAGAAGATATAAAAATGAAATAATACTATGTCAGAATTTAAAAAACAAAACTGGAAACCCGGTACATTGCTATATCCTGTCCCTGCCGTTATGGTATCGGTAGGAGCTACAGCGGATGAATATAATATTCTAACGGTTAGCTGGGTAGGTACTATATGTTCTGATCCGGCCATGTGTTATATTTCTGTTAGACCAAATAGACATTCATATGATATTTTGAAGAAAAATGGAGCGTTTGTAATTAATCTAACAAACGAAGATCTTGCTCAAGCTACCGACTGGTGCGGTGTAAAAAGTGGTGCAGATTATAATAAATTTGAAGAAATGGGGCTTACACCTCAAAAATCCTTATTTATAAAAGCACCCATTATTGCAGAATCACCATTAAGCATCGAATGTAAAGTGAAGAAAATAATTCCCCTTGGTTCTCACGATATGTTTATTGCCACTGTGCTTAATATTCAGGCAGATGAACGATTTATCGATGATACTACAGGCGAATTCAAATTAGACCAAGCTAAACTTATTGCATACTGCCACGGTCATTACTACAAACTAGGCGAGGAGATAGGTAAATTTGGTTGGACGGTACAAAAGAAAAATAAGAAATCATTATAAAATATATTAACATGAAAAGAGACAACCAAATCTTTGAAATAATCGAGAAAGAAAAACAACGCCAATTGCATGGTATTGAGCTTATAGCATCAGAAAACTTTGTAAGTGAGCAAGTAATGGAAGCCATGGGCTCAGTGCTAACTAATAAATATGCCGAAGGTTATCCGGGTAAACGCTACTATGGCGGTTGCGAGGTAGTAGATCAAAGCGAACAGTTGGCAATAGACCGTTTGTGTAAGTTATTCGGAGCAGAATGGGCTAATGTACAACCTCACTCAGGCGCACAAGCTAATATGGCTGTGTTCATGGCTTGTCTTAACCCTGGCGATAAATTCTTAGGTTTAAACCTGTCTCATGGTGGTCACCTTTCTCATGGTTCACCGGTGAATTTTTCAGGTTTGATTTACAAAGCATTGGAATATAATGTGAAAGAAGAAACCGGTCGTGTAGATTATGATCAAATGGAAGCAGTCGCATTAGCTGAAAAACCAAAATTGATTATTGCCGGTGCTTCAGCTTATTCTCGTGAATGGGATTATGCTCGTATGCGTGTGATTGCTGATAAAATTGGTGCCATTTTTATGGTAGATATGGCGCATCCTGCAGGTTTAATTGCTGCCGGATTGCTAGAGAACCCGGTAAAACATGCGCATATAGTAACTTCTACTACTCACAAAACTCTTCGTGGACCTCGTGGTGGTATTATTTTATTAGGAAAAGATTTTCCAAACCCATGGGGCAAAGCAACTCCAAAGGGTGAAATAAAAATGATGTCAGCTTTGTTGGATTCTGCTGTATTCCCTGGTGTACAAGGAGGACCACTTGAACATATTATTGCTGCAAAGGCGGTTGCTTTCAGTGAAGCGCTACAACCTGAATATATTAATTACCAAACACAAGTACAAAAAAATGCGGCAGCTATGGCTAAAGCATTTATGGCTAAAGGTTATAAAATAATTTCAGGTGGTACAGATAATCATTCTATGTTGGTTGACCTTCGCACAAAATTCCCTGAACTAACAGGTAAAGTAGCCGAAAAAGCGCTTGTTGCAGCAGATATTACTACCAACAAAAATATGGTTCCTTTTGATAGCCGTTCTCCATTCCAAACTTCAGGTTTACGTTTTGGTACACCAGCCATCACAACACGCGGTGCTAAAGAAGATTTGATGGTGGAAATTGTGGAAATGATTGATAAAGTGCTTTCAAACCACGAAGATGAAGCTGTAATCGCTAGCGTTCGTGCGAAAGTGAATAAAACGATGGAGAAATATCCATTATTCGCGTGGTAAAAAGCCCCACCAAACCTCCCCAAGGGGGAGGCTTTATTCCCTTTTATGACAGAAGATAACTAAACTAATATCATAGCTTCTTTAGCCCCTCCTTTGGAGGGGCTGGGGGAGGCTTATTTTTTATGATTGAACGCATTATTGAACTTCTCGAACTTGTTGATCCTGTTGTATTTTACGGGGTTAATAACTCTAACATGCAGCTGATTAAGAATTTATATCCTAAGCTTAAAGTAATGGCGCGCGGTCATATTATCAAAGTGCTAGGTGATGCAGAGGATGTTGCTAATTTCGAAGAGGTAATGACCATGCTTCAAAATTATTGTGCTGAGTTCAATAAACTTGACGAACAAACTATCATAGATATCGTTAAAGGAAATACTCCTCAAGATGTAAAGGTGGATAACCTTATTCTGCACGGCATCAACGGAAAACCCATTGTGGCTCGAACACCCAACCAACAAAAACTAGTGGATGAGTTTATGAAAAACGACCTGCTTTTCGCCATTGGTCCTGCCGGTTCCGGTAAAACATACACGGCGATTGCTTTGGCCGTTCGTGCATTGAAGAATAAGCAAATAAAAAAGATTATTTTAAGCCGCCCGGCAGTGGAAGCAGGAGAGAAGCTTGGCTTTCTTCCCGGCGACATGAAAGAGAAAATAGATCCTTATTTACAACCGCTTTATGATGCTTTGCAGGATATGATTCCAGGAGCAAAACTTAAAGAATACCTTGAAAATGGCACTATTCAAATTGCTCCATTGGCATTTATGCGTGGACGCACCTTAAGTGATGCTGTGGTAATACTAGATGAAGCTCAAAATACTTCGACACAACAAATTAAGATGTTTCTTACCCGTATGGGATTGAACAGTAAAGTGATTGTTACGGGCGATACTACACAAATAGATTTGCCGCCTTCGCAAAAATCAGGTCTTATTGATGCTTTGCAAATCCTCAAAGGTGTGAAAGGTATTTCAAAAATTGAATTTGATATCCTAGACATTGTTAGACATAAGCTTGTTATGCGCATTGTAGAGGCGTATGAGAAGGCTAAGGAAATTAAAAAAGAAGAAAACAAACAATAATAGATTTTTTATGAAACAAGCATTAACCAAAACAGATTTTAATTTGCCAGGACAAACTGGCGTTTACCACGGTAAAGTGCGGGATGTATATTCAATCGGTGATTTACTGGTAATGGTTGCCAGTGACCGTATTTCGGCTTTCGATGTGGTGTTACCCAAAGGTATTCCTTATAAAGGACAAATGTTGAATCAGATAGCAGCTAAATTTTTAGATGCAACGGCTGATATCGTTCCAAACTGGAAAATGGCTACTCCTGATCCAATGGTTACTGTTGGTGTACGCTGTGAAAGCTTCCCTGTAGAGATGATCGTGCGAGGTTACTTGTGTGGGAGTGCTTGGCGTACTTACAAAAGCGGTGTACGTGAGATTTGTGGAGTAAAAATCCCTGATGGTATGCGTGAAAACCAAGCTTTCCCAACACCAATTATCACCCCAACTACCAAAGCAGAATTAGGTTTGCATGATGAAGATATTTCCAAAGAAGAAATATTAAAACAAAGATTGGTGTCAGTAGAAGATTATGCATTGTTGGAAAAATATACCATGGAGTTATTCTTGAGAGGTTCGAAAATGGCTGCAGAACGAGGATTGATTTTGGTGGATACTAAATATGAATTTGGGAAACATAATGGCAAAATCTATTTAATTGATGAAATTCACACACCTGATTCATCGCGCTATTTCTACGCTGAAGGTTATAAAGAATTATTTGAAAAAGGTGAGCCTCAAAAACAATTATCGAAAGAATTTGTACGCGAATGGCTGATGGATAATGGTTTCCAAGGTAAAGCAGGGCAAACAGTGCCAGAAATGACTGACGCTATTGTGGATGGAATTAGCGAGCGATATATTGAACTTTATGAAAATATTGTAGGAGAGAAGTTTGTAAAAGAAGATATTTCGAATATTACAGCTCGCATTGAGAAAAATATTCTTGCTTATTTAAAGTCTTTGTAATCAACAATAAATCAGCTTTGCTTTAAAAAGTAAGGTTGACATTTAATAAAAAGTTTATACTGCATTTGCAGATAAAGAAAAGAAGCGTATCTTTGCAACGCTTTTGGAGAGGTGGCAGAGTGGTCGAACGCGGCGGTCTTGAAAACCGTTGTACTGCAAGGTACCGGGGGTTCGAATCCCTCCCTCTCCGCAAAATAAAAGGTTGCAAGTTTTAAAGCTTGTGACCTTTTTTATTTAACCATGTGGAAATCAGGTAATGAAAAAACTACATCTCTCATATATACTTCTAATAATTGTTTTGCTTATATCTTGTAAATCCAAAAACGATTACAACAAATCAAAACTTAATCAATCTTCAAATGATAGTTTAATTGTAGATTGTAATTACACTTTCGATCAAGCTATTGCCGGTTCAAAGGCACCTCAATATATTATAGATCAATTAACTTTATTGGATGTAATTTATTATTCCATAGATAATAAATTACATAAAGGTCAAATACTTACCAATAAACTAATAGCAGAAGATATTCGCTATATGTTTGATTTTATGCTGAAAAAGAAATTTCCTATTGCACATGCTATTCCCATTGTAAAATACCACTGGGATGATATTCTTTCCATGCAGGATAACAATACTTATAGTTTTTGTTACCGTAATGTGAGTTATTCCGAACATGCCATAGGTATGGCTATTGATATCAATCCATTTTTAAATCCGATGCACTGGAAAGAAGGCCATAAATATGGTTACAGAAAGGATGAACCCGAAGGAGCAGTACATGATCCGAAAGTAAAAGGCACTTTTACATCTGAAAACGAGGTTGTATTAGAATTCCAAAAACGCCATTTTCATTGGGGTCACACCATGACAGAGAAATATGATGACCACCATTTTGAAAAAGCAGGATTGCGTAAAACAAAAACCGTTATGGTTGATAGTGTTACTCTAGATTCTATCCAATAAAGCATTTTTTGGTAATTGTTGATAACATCTTTCACTCTTATTTTGCCACCCTGTTAGGTTTTGTATTTTTGTGTGAAATTACAAACTCATTCTGCGTTTATGGAAAAAATGATTACTCTAATTGCCTCCGCTCTTAATCTTACCCAGAAACAAGTCACCAATACCATAAAGTTGCTCAAAGAAGGGGCTACCATTCCTTTTATTAGTCGTTATCGTAAGGAAATGACAGATAATTTGGATGAAGTAGAAGTTGCTGCGATAAAAGAGCAATACGATAAACTTTGTGAACTGGAAAAACGCAAAATAAGTATACTGAAGTCTATCGAAGAACAAGAAAAGCTCACGCCTGATTTGCGTCTTCGCATCGAGAATTGCTGGAATATAACAGAGTTAGAAGATATTTATCTTCCATACAAACCAAAGCGTCGTACAAGAGCAGAAATAGCAAGAGAAAAAGGCTTGGAACCACTTGCTAAGATACTAATGAAGCAAACTGAAAACAATGTAAAAGGTATTGCTACTACTTTTGTAAAAGAAAAGGTAAAGGATGTAGAAGAAGCACTGGCAGGAGCACGAGATATAATTGCCGAGTGGGTAAATGAAAATGAAACGGCCAGAAACTCCATGCGTATTATTTTTGAACGCGATGCTATTATTTCATCCCGTTTAGTAAAAGGAAAAGAAGAGGAAGGTAGTAAATATCGCGATTATTTTGAATCAGATGAACCACTTCGCCGATGTTCTTCACATAGATTATTAGCCATGCGTCGTGGAGAAACAGAAGGATTCCTTCGTGTGTCTATTTCACCGAACGATGAAGCCTGTATAGAGCGTTTAGAACGCATATTTGTGAAAGGAGTAAGCTTGTCGTCCATTCAGGTTGCTGAAGCGGTTGCTGATGCTTATAAGCGGTTACTTAAACCATCTATTGAAACAGAGTTTGCTAATATAAGTAAGGAAAAAGCGGATACAGAAGCCATTCGTGTGTTTGCCGAGAACTTACATCAATTGTTGTTATCTCCACCTCTTGGACAAAAACGCGTATTAGGTGTTGACCCAGGTTTTCGAAGTGGTTGTAAGTTAGTTTGTTTGGATGCACAAGGTAATTTGTTGCACAACGAGACTATTTATCCACATCAACCACAAAATGAATATGTAAAAGCTTCGAGTAAAATACAAAAACTGGTTGAAGCATATAATATTGAAGCTATTGCTATAGGAAATGGTACTGCCAGCCGAGAAACGGAACAATTTATCCAGAATATCCGCTACGACCGAGAAGTAAAAGTATTTGTAGTGAGTGAAAATGGTGCCTCTATCTATTCGGCTTCCAAAATCGCTCGAGATGAATTTCCAGAATATGATGTAACAGTGCGTGGTTCAGTGTCTATTGGGAGAAGATTGATGGATCCGTTAGCTGAATTGGTAAAGATTGACCCGAAATCAATAGGAGTAGGCCAATATCAACATGATGTAGATCAAAATAGATTAAAAACCTCCCTTGACCAAACAGTGGAAAGTTGCGTAAATAAGGTTGGCGTAGATTTAAATACAGCTAGCAAACATTTGCTAACATATATCTCCGGACTTGGACCTCAATTAGCACAAAATATTGTAAATTATCGTACTGAGAATGGCGCATTCAAATCCAGAAAAGAATTGATGCAAGTACCTAAAATGGGAGCGAAGTCCTTCGAACAATGTGCAGGGTTTCTACGCATTCGCAATGCAGAAAATCCATTGGATAACTCAGCCGTTCACCCCGAAAGTTATGCAGTGGTTGAGAAAATGGCCAAATCATTAGGTGTAACGGTAAAAGAATTGATTGAAAATAAGGAGCTTAAAAAGGATATTAAGTTAAGTGACTATGTAACGGATAAAATCGGCTTGCCAACATTGAATGATATTATGCAAGAATTAGATAAACCAGGTAGAGACCCTCGTCAAGGTATCAAAGTTTTTGAGTTTGATGCCACAGTGAAGAAAATTGAGGATTTAAAGGTCGGACAGATCTTGCCCGGAATTGTTACCAACATTACTAATTTTGGAGCCTTCGTGGATGTTGGTATCAAAGAAAATGGTTTGGTACATGTATCCAACATGGCCGATAAGTTTGTGTCCGATCCAACCGAAATTGTGAAAGTACATCAACATGTGCAAGTAAAAGTGATGGAAGTAGATGTAGTGCGTAAACGTGTACAGCTTAGTATGAAGGACTTGAAATAGAACTTGTTCAAAACTTTTTTCAAGAAATTATAAATCATAATTCATAATTCTCAATTTAATATATATTTTTGCAAGCGTTTTGGTATCGTATTGTAATTCATCTAATGCGATAAAAGGGAATCCGGTGAAATTCCGGAACAGTACCCGCTGCTGTAATGCCGTTTCGAGTAAAATCGAAAGAATCTTTCAACAACCTAGCCACTGTTCTATAAAAAGGATGGGAAGGCGTTGAAAGTCGGATAAGTCAGAAGACCTGCCACAAACTAACTTTACAATCCATTTGCTTTCGGGAATAAAAGCAGGAGAGAATCATTGTACCCTCAATTTTTTTCATCCAACCCTTTATTCTCTCAAAGTAGTTTGATTGTTTGTTTTTGGTTATTAATCATTTACTTAACAATAAACTTTACTATTATGAGAAAGACTTCATTTTTTTACCTTTTCGCGGCTATTATTATTGCCTCATTTAGTTCTTGTACCGATCACGAACTCGTGTATTCAACAATTAATTTTGAGGATGTCACTACCAATAAGGACAGCATCTTAAAAACAAACTCTTTTACGAGTGGAGCTATGAATTTTCAGAATAACTTTACTGACTACGGGTCCTTCTCTTCTTGGAGTGGCTTTGCATGTTCTTCTAAAAAAGACATGATAACAGCCGGATATACCAACGACTTGAGTGTATATGCAAACGGAGCAGCTTCAGGGAATAAATTTGGCGTGTTTTATTACAGCTCTTACGATCCAAAAGCATATTGTAGTTTTGCCAATAATGCAGAGTATCTTGTGAAAGAATTAAAGCTAAATAATGGTACTTATGCTGTTCTATCCATGAAAAAAGGGGGAGCCTTTGCTAAAAAATTCACAAATGGAGATTGGTTTAAAGTAACTATCCATGGATATAAGGCTAATGGTATTGCAACAGATAGTTTAGATTTCTATTTAGCCGATTTTAGGAATGGTAAAAATTTCATCTGTGATAGTTGGACAACTGTGAACATCGCTAAATTTGGTAACATTAATAAACTTACATTTACATTTAGTTCTACTGATAATAGTATGTTTAATGGAGTTTCAGATATGAATACACCGGCTTATGTTTGTATTGATGATATTAAATACATTCAACCTTCCGAAAATAATAAATAAAACGAAAAATAACTTTTATCTGCCGATATAAAGTTCATCAAGGAAGTGGTTGCATTTTTTTAATGCAACCACTTTTATAATATTTATAATCTCATAAATTTATTATAATATTGTAGAAAATAATTGGAACATGTTAGAACAACTAATTGCTTGGGATAAATCTCTCTTTATATTTTCAAACTCCTTTCATACTGCTTATTTTGATAATTTCTTTTGGATATTTACGCAAGCAACAACTTGGATTCCATTGTATTTGTCTCTGCTTTTTATACTTATTAAAACCAAAAAGAAAGATGCTATTTGGATAATACTTGGTATTGCAGTTACAATTCTATTATCCGATCAAATTTCTTCCGGCTTAATAAAACCTTTGGTGGCTCGTTTAAGACCTTCTCATGAGCCCTCATTGTCGGCTATAATTCACCTTATAAATGGATATCAAGGAGGTGCGTTTGGATTTGTTTCATCACATGCTGCAAATTCTTTTGGGTTGGCATTGTTTACGAGTTTTTTATTTAGAAATAAAACATTCTCTGTTACAATCTTTTGTTGGGCTTTTGTAAACTCTTATTCTCGTATTTATGTAGGTGTACATTATCCTTTAGATATCATCGGTGGAGCTTTAATTGGCTTATTATCTGCAGGGTTAGTTTATTCGCAATTAAAGAAATATAAGCCTTCAATTTTTATTGAATCAAGAACAGAAAAATCGTTTTTTTATTCTGAAAAACTAATACTTTTGACTTTAACATTGATTGTGTTATTGATTGTTGCTTTTGCTTGGATAAAATAGGGCTGCCTTATAAGTATGTTGTAAAATACATAACCTCTGAATTGCCTATTACAAGCTCTTTTTATTGATTAGTTTGAATAAATTCAATTATTAAAAAAGATAAAAATACTTGGAAATAAAAGAAAAATGTTATAAGTTTATGGCAGTAATCTAATAGAACCATATTTATTAACCTTTAATTAAATAAACGACTATGACAAGAACAATCACTTTTAATGAACTGAGAAGAATTAAAGATAGTCTACCTGATGGGAGCATGACAAAAATTGCTAACGATTTAGGTCTTACTATTGAAACAGTTCGGAATTATTTTGGTGGTTACAATTACAAGAATGGAAATAGTGTGGGTGTTCATATTGAACCGGGTCCTGATGGTGGTTTAGTATTACTTGATGACACTTCAATATTGGATCTAGCATTAAAGTATGGTCATTCGTAAAAAACAGTTTTTAAAATCATAAAATTTTAAAAGAGCAATAACGATAAAGTTATTGCTCTTTTTTTGTTATATTAAGATTATTTAAAGACATTTGCAGCCTTAATTAATATATCCAATGATGAGGAAAAATTTGACGGTTGTTTTGCTTTTAATAAATACAATTTTTGTAGTAGCTCAGGAAGCTCAGGAGAAAAAAATAAGTTACAAGTTTTATGGTTTTGTTCGCAACGACTTCTTTTATAATACTAGATTGAATAAGGAAGGTACTGATGGTTTATCCGTTGCATATCCTTTGGAAGTTAAAAAAGATATAAACGGAAAAGATTTAAATGCTGTACCACAATCAGAAATGCTTAGTTACGGTACTCGTGTGGGGGTTGATTTAAGTGGTATTGATGTGCTTGGTGCAACTACTATCGCGAAAATTGAAAGTGACTTTAGTGGAACAACTGGTATGAACCCGCTATTTAGATTACGACACGCTTATGTGAAATTAAATTGGGGGAAGACTGAATTACTTGCCGGACAAAACTGGCACCCAATGTATGGTGAAGTAAAGCCTAATGTACTAAATCTTAGTGCCGGTTCACCATTTCAACCTTTTGCGCGTAGCCCTCAATTAAACTTGTCTTATAAAGTAATGGACTTGAGATTTATTGGAGCGGCTATATATCAATTTCAATATAGTTCCGATGGACCTTTTGATGCTACTAGTAAAAGTAGTACCTATATAAAAAATGCCAATATGCCTGAATTATACATTGGCTTAGAGAATAAAAACAAAACGTGGGTTTTTGGTGCTGGTGGAGAGATGAAAAAAATTGCACCTAGAATTTCAGGGACAGTCGGTTCTTCTACTGTGAAAGTAAATGAATCATTGACCTCATACGCATGCAATATTTATGGGCAGTACACCAATTCATTATTAAGTATTAATACAAAGGTTATTTATGGTCAGAACTTGAGCGATTTGTGTATGATAAATGGATATGGTGTTAACAGTTTAGATACAATTACAGGAAAACAAACATATACATCATTTAATTTATTGAGTTCTTGGTTAAATATCACTTATGGTAAGAAATGGCAAATCGGTGTGTTTGGTGGTTATACTCAAAATTTAGGTTCAGATAAATCATTATATGAAAAAGCGGGTAAAATGTCTTTGTTTGGAAATGGAATCTCAGGTAACAAAATGATTGGAGTAATGTGTAAAATATCACCTGAAATTTCCTACAACCTCACTAATTTTCGAATGGGAATTGAATATGATTATACGGTGGCCGAATGGGGAGATGTGTCACCCAAAGATGGTATTGTTCGTAATGCTGATAATGTGTTGAATCATCGAATATTGGGCTTTATGGCATATTACTTTTAAACAAAAATGGCTGCTAAATTTTAGCAGCCATTTTTGTTATTATTCAAAAACTAATTATCTATTCGTGTATTGCTTGTTGTAGTAATTTAGATAATCGCCCGAAGTGATATTATTCATCCATTTTTCGTTTGCTAAATACCAATCAACCGTTTTTTCCAGTCCTTCTTCAAATTGCAAAGATGGCGTCCATCCAAGTTCACGTTGAAGTTTAGAAGAATCTATAGCGTAGCGCAAATCATGTCCGGCACGGTCTGTCACAAAAGTAATTAATTTTGCAGATTCTCCTTTCGCACGACCAAGTTTTGTGTCCATTATCTCGCACAACTTGTGAATCAGATCAATATTAGTCCATTCATTTATCCCACCAATGTTATATGTCTCACCATGTTTCGCTTGGTGAAAAATAACATCAATAGCACGAGCATGGTCATTAACCCATAGCCAATCACGAATATTGTCTCCTTTTCCATAAATTGGAATAGGTCTGTTGTTTTTTATATTATTGATTGCAAGCGGAATAAGTTTCTCTGGAAATTGATTTGCACCATAGTTGTTAGAACAATTTGATATTACTACAGGTAATTTGTAAGTGTGGAAATAAGCTCTTACAAGCATATCCGAACTTGCTTTAGATGACGAGTAGGGGCTGCGAGGATCATAAGCGGTTGTTTCGGTAAACATACCTTCTTTGCCAAGTGAACCATATACTTCATCTGTGGATATGTGATAAAAAAGTTTTCCTTCAAAATTTCCGTTCCATACTTTTCTAGCTGCATTTAGCAAGTTCACAGTTCCAATTATATTGGTACGAATAAACGCTAATGGGTCAGAAATTGAACGATCCACATGCGACTCAGCAGCCAAGTGAATAACGCCATCAAATTTATGATTCTCAAAAATACTATTAATAAGCTCTTCGTCTGTAATATCAGCTTTAATAAAGCTGTAATTTGGTTTGTTTGAAATTTCAGTAAGGTTATCTAAATTCCCGGCATAAGTTAATGCATCAAGATTAACAATATCATAATCAGGGTATTTATTTACAAATAAACGAACCACATGACAACCAATAAATCCTGCACCTCCTGTTATTAAAATCTTTTTCTTCATTATGCTTTGTATTATTTCTATTATTTGAACAGCAAAAATACAATAAGTTGTTAGAATCTCGAAATATTATTGTTTCAAAATAACCTGTGCATTTATTCCACATATTTTTCTTCGTAAACTATTTCAGATTACAAATAAATGCCTATCTTTGCGGCGCTTTTCGAGTAAAAGCATCAGTATAAATAATTTAAAAAATACAAAGAAAATGGCAACTAAAATTAGATTGCAAAGACATGGACGCAAAAACTACCCATACTATCATGTAGTGATAGCCGATAGTCGCGCTCCTCGTGATGGTAAATTTATTGAAAGAATTGGATCTTACAATCCAAACACAAATCCTGCAACTATCGATATCAATTTCGAAAAAGCATTGCAATGGGTTTCAACAGGTGCACAACCAACTGACACAGTTAAGAATATCTTATCTGCAGAAGGTGTATACATGATGAAGCACTTATTAGGTGGAGTAAAAAAAGGTGCATTTGACGAAGCTGAAGCTCAAAAACGATTTGAAGCTTGGAAATCATCAAAAACAAATGCCGTAGAAACAGTGAAAAGTAAATTAACTGCTGACGCTGAAGCTAGTAAGAAAAAACGCTTACAAGACGAAGCTGATAAAAACAAAGAAAAGGCAGCAATTTTAGCAAGTAAAAAAGCAAAAGCATTAGAAGCTTTAGTAGCAGCATCAGCTCCGGCTGTTGAGCCAGTTGCTGAAGAAGAAGTTGCAGAAGCGCCAATAGAAGTGGTTGAAGAAGAAAAACCAGCTGTAGAATAAATTTCTCAAAATATAAAAAGAAAGCTCGAATCTTTTTCGAGCTTTTTTTTTACCCGTTTAATTGATGAAATTTTCTATATTTGATAAATAAAGTGAATAATATGAGTGAGAACGAAGATAATTTCAAGAAGTTCCAAGATTCAATGCAACACCTACATGGAAAACTTCATGTGCTGGATACACCTATACCTGTTGAAGAACAAATAGTCTACTTTACTTACTCTCAAAAAGTAAAATCAGGAAAAGATGAGGAACAAGCTTTAGGCGAGATAAACTTTCTTTTCGACGCAACAGTTGAGCACGAATTGAAAAAACAATTATTAGCTACTTTAGCATCATCTACTAAGGTAGAGGCATTTCGTGCCATCGAGAAATACAACCTAGCTCCAGATAGTGATTTGAAAAATTTCGCCTTACTTGCATTGGAAGAAAGTAAAATGAGTTTGGAACGAAGTCTTTCGGATGAAGAACAAATATTTATTTCAACAGGATTAGGAGGAAAAGGTGAAAAATTGCGATTTTTTATCGTTTTCTTTTCAGTTTCGCCAGACGGATTCACTGAGTTTCAATTTAAAACGGCAAAAAGCGAGATAGAATTTCTTTTTACAAAGAATGATTGTGTAGTAGAATCATTTGTAGAAAATAAAGATTATTTGGCTTTAAGTGCGATATTCCCTTATAAATTAGATATAAAAGAGCTCATTAATAAAGCCATTGATGAAGTAAATCAATATGGAAATTTTATGCGGAATAATCTTCTTCTTACTAATGTGAAAATCTTTAGTGAGGAAGAAATAAGAAAATTTATAGAAGAAAACAAACAAAAATAAGCTTCTTTATTTTGGAGCTTTAGTATAAAGATACCAAGCTATAAAAGAGAATACAATATTTGGTAACCATGCTGCTAAAATCGAAGACATACTTCCATTTACGGAGAATGTGGTGCTGAAGGTGGAAAAGAGTATGTAACCAAAACTTAATCCAATTCCTATTCCAAGGTGAAGACCTGTTCCCCCTCGTACTTTACGGGAAGCTAATGAAACTCCAATTAAACTTAGAATAAACGCTGCACAAGGCATAGAAAACCGCTTATAATACTCATCTTCAAAGGCTTTAATATTGCCAATACCTCTTTCTCGTTGTCTATTTAAATAGGCATGTAGTTCATTGTTTTTCATTTGCGGACTATCTTGTGCCGAAATAAAGAAGTCGTTGGGTTGTATATTGATAGTTGTATCCAAAGAACTTCCTCTTGTAATTTTTTCTTTCATTCCATTGAACTCTCTAATCAAATAGTTCTGAACAGTCCAATGGTTTAATGTATCCCAATGTATCTTTTCTGCAGTCATTCGGGACATAAGTTTTTTCCCTTTAAACTTTTCCATGGAGACGTTGAAACCTGAATTATGCACATTGTCGAAGTTTTCTATATATAGAATAACTCCCTTCTGTATTTCTAACTGAACATTACTTACATTATCATCTCTGAATTTTTTGATGTATTTATTCTCAAAATCTAATCGCGTTTTATTAGCCGTAGGAATAATATATCCGGAAAGTACAAAAGTAGAAATAGCTATTACCGCAGCCGAAATGAAATAGGGACGAAGGAAACGATTGTAACTCACACCACTTGCTTGTATAGAAATTATCTCACTATTACCGGCCATTTTTGAAGTGAAAAATATTACTGCAATAAAAGTAAATAATGGGCTAAGCATAATCCCAAAATAAGGGATAAAGCATAAGTAATAATCAAAAACAATGGCTTTTAGTGGTGCGTGGTTATCAAAAAATTTATCCAGTTTCTCTGTTAAATCAAGCATTACTGAAATGCTTAAGATAAGAGCGATAGACAAAAAGAATGTGCCTAGAAATTTTTTGATTATATATATGTCTATTTTTTTGAGCACGGAATAATTAATAGTTAATAGTTAATAAATGAATAGTTGAAAACTATAATCTTACGCCTAATTGGTTTATAACCTGAGTTTTCCAAACTGAAAAATCATCGGCTATGATATGTTTTCTAGCCTCGGTTACAAGTTGCAAATAAAAGGCTAAATTATGAATTGACGCAATTTGTAGCGCTAAATATTCTTTCGACATAACTAAATGGCGCAAATATGCTTTTGTGTATGCTTTATCTACAAAGGAAGTGCCGTTCTCATCAATAGGAGAGAAGTCGTCTTTCCATTTCTCATTACGCATATTCAGCGTGCCATTCCAAGTAAATAACATACCATTACGGCCATTGCGAGTAGGCATAACACAATCGAACATATCCACACCACGTTCTATGGCTTCGAGGATGTTTTGAGGTGTGCCTACGCCCATCAAATAGCGTGGTTTATCTTTGGGTAATATTTCATTTACCACTTCAATCATTTCATACATTTTCTCAGCCGGTTCGCCTACTGCAAGACCTCCAATGGCATTACCATCGCAGTTTTGTGATGCAATAAATTCGGCTGATTCACGGCGAAGTTCCGGATATGTACATCCTTGAACAATAGGAAAATAGGCTTGCGAATAACCGTACTTTGCTTCGGTGTTATTGAAGCGTTCGACACCGCGAGTCAACCAACGATGTGTAAGCTCCATGGATTTCTTTGCATAAACATAATCGGAATCTCCCGGAGGACATTCGTCAAAAGCCATGATAATATCTGCACCAATCGTGCGTTGAATGTCAACTACATTTTCGGGTGTGAAAAGCAGTTTCGAACCATCAATATGTGAACGAAAATGTGCTCCTTCTTCAGTAAGTTTGCGTTGGCCGGAAAGCGAGAATACTTGAAAGCCACCACTATCTGTTAGTATTGGCAACTCCCAACCGTTGAATTTATGTAAACCTCCTGCTTGTTCAATGATATCAATGCCCGGACGAAGAAAGAGGTGATAAGTATTTCCCAAAATTATTTGAGCTTTGATATCGTCTTTTAATTCGTTTTGGTGAACTGTTTTCACAGAACCTAATGTGCCCACCGGCATAAAGATGGGTGTCGATATATCACCATGATCGGTAGTTATTTTACCTGCACGGGCGGAGGATTTAGGGTCGGTATGTTGGAGTTCGAATTTCATTTAAAATATATTACCCCTAAATCCCCTAAAGGGGACTTCGGAGTTGTGCTATAATTTGTTTTTACTCAACTAATATTTTATTCAATTAAATATTTCTTCAAAAGTCCCTTAGGGATTTAAGGGTAATATTATACGGTCAAAGCAATAATATCTTCATTCGAAAAACCCTTCAAAGTTACAGTTTGTACTGTATTAATCAAATCTTTATTGAATGGGGCAATTACTCGCACATAATTCTCTGAAAAACCGTGCATCATCTCTTCTTTTTTTGTGGATTCCCATAATACTTGTGCTTGTTTACCTATTTGTGACAGGTAAAAAGCCTGTGTTTTTTTATCGGATAACAAATGTAGGGATTCGCTGCGTTTCTTTTTATCTTGTTGGTTTACGTTGTGTTCTATTTCCAGGGCCTTGGTGCCAGCTCGTTCGGAGTACGTGAATACATGCAATTGAGAGATATTTAACCCTTCAATAAATAGGCGTGCATCTTCAAAATATTCGGCTGTTTCGCCACGGGTACCGACAATGACATCTACACCTATAAAGGCATGCGGCATAATGGCTTTGATGGTTTGTATTTTTTCGGCAAATAGTTCTTTGTTATACTTGCGTTTCATTAGTTGTAAGACCTCATTACTTCCTGATTGGAGCGGAATGTGAAAATGCGGTGCAAAGCGCTGTGATTGGGCTACAAACCTAATTATTTCATCTGTGAGCAAGTTGGGTTCTATGCTGGAGATGCGGTAGCGAACAACGCCTTCCACATTGTCTAAGGCTTGGATAAGCTGAAAGAATGTTTCGCCGGTGTTTTTACCAAAATCGCCGGTGTTAATTCCTGTCAAAACAATTTCTTTAGCGCCTTCTTTTACGGCTAGTTCCGCTTGTGCAATGGTTTGAGCAATAGTACCGCTACGGCTTTTGCCACGGGCATAAGGTATGGTGCAATAGGTGCAGTAATAATCACATCCATCTTGTACTTTGAGGAAAAAGCGGGTACGGTCATCACGAGAGCAGGAGGGATGGAAGTCATTTATGGAGTTGATTTTACTGCTATGTATTTCTCCAACTTGTTTTTTCTCCAAATTTCCGATATAGTTTTGTATATCAAACTTTTCTTTGGCTCCCAATACCAAATCCACCCCGCGAATAGAAGCAATCTCTTCCGGTTTAAGCTGGGCGTAGCAACCTGTAACTACCACAAAGGCAGTAGGATGGAGGCGAGTGAAGCGCGTGATGGCTTGACGGCATTTTTTGTCAGCCATATCGGTGACCGAGCAGGTATTTATTACACAAATATCGGCTTGTTCGCCAACTTTTACCTTACGGAAACCTTCTTCGGCCAAACTACGACCAATGGAAGAGGTCTCGGCAAAGTTCAGTTTGCAACCTAGGGTGTGGAAGGCTACTTTTTTATCTTGAAATATGGAGTGATCAATCATTCTTTAGTAGACATGTAACGAGTAAACTAGCTGACGAGAAAATTCGGGTGCAAAGGTAGTCAATTAAATAAAAAAGCCCTACTCGTTTTGTTAGAGTAGGGGCTTTTCTATGATTTGTTCCTATTTTTAAAATCCAGTGACGCAATTGGGCTCTTTGAACCACTGGAAGTGTGGTGTTTCCTTTAAGCTTTTCAGTATCCCTGACAGTCTAAATCTGCTGATGTTTATTTTATTTAACCATTGGGTACAGCATGTTTCTATATCGCAAAAGATATGGAAGTCCATAGGTACCATTCCCTTAAACTGTTTGAAACTATGCTCGAATTCCTCTTTGAGTTCAGGTCGGGTTAGCATCACCGTTTTGCGAGTACACAGAATATTTGTCTTGTTAGACAGATATTCAAGGTATTCAATCAGCTCTTCTTCATTTAATAAGATTTGAGCATCTCGGGTGTCAAGTAAAAAATCAAAATGGGCTTTGAAGTTGGGTTCGGAATAGATAAGATCCCTATCCGTTTTCATTTTTTTGAGTTTTACTTTTCCGGTAATAGTTTCAATTACCACGCCGTTCTCAGGCAGTATTAGATAACTGCTTTGCATTACATTGTTTTCCATAGTAAAGTGGTTTTACTGATAAAATAACACCCTATAAAAATGACTTATAAAGATAACGAATGAATCTGGGATAAGCAATATTATTTTCTTGAATATCAGTTAATTATTGCAAATACAATCATAAATAGTTTAAAATTGAAATCTCGAGTAGGAATCATTTATCATCTTTCCTCATGTTGACAATAAAATACGAGTGCAAGGGTCGTTAATAATGAATAATGCAAATTAAGGGTTGAAATCAAAACCAAGAAGTGGTGAGATTATTATGTCATACCTTCCGAATTTGTGATGTATGAGATATATTTTCTTTTAATATTTTAAATGCAAAGACACGAAGACACAAAGTATACACTTTTACTCTTTAATTCTTTCTTAGCGTCTCTGCGTCTTAGCGTTTAATTAAATTCATTAGGGATTTAAAACAAGAAATATGAGTGCAAAGGTCGTTAATAAAGAATAATTAAAAAGACTCCTATAAATCTAGGCTCTGTTTTGTTTTGATTAAAATCTATTCTTATTTTTGTAATACTAAAGAAGATGAAGCATGGAAGCTATTATTAGATTAGAGCAGGTGGATGTTCGGGTGGACGAACGGTTTTTGTTACATGATATCTCTTTTGAGATTCAGGCAGGTGAAATGATCGCGATGGTGGGCTTGTCGGGTAGCGGGAAGACTTTGTTAGGGCGATTGGTTACGGGTATTATTAATCGAACCGGTGGGAATGTTTACATGCGGGAGGGTTTGAAAAGTGTGTTTGTGGAGCAACAGGATAATTTCTTTGTTGAGTCGGGATTGCAACATACCTACTTCAGTCAGCGATACGAGTCTTTTAACGAGCAGAGCATGCCCGTGGTTGCAAAATTACTTCATCTAAATACAGATATTGAGCTGATTGATAAGAAGTCGGCAGATATTATTTTACAGCTGAAAATAGAGACTTTGCTTACGAAACACCTACTTAGTTTGAGTAATGGCGAACGAAAACGGGTACAAATAGCTTCGGCTTTGATGGAAGATGCCGATCTGTATGTGTTTGATAAGCCTTACATCGGACTGGATACGCATTCGCGCGTGTTGTTTAGTCTATTGCTCTCGGAATTGCTTCTGAAAGGCAAAACCGTGATCCTTATTTGTACGGAAAAAGAAATTCCGTCGTGTTGTGACAGGGTATTGGAAATTAGAAAAGGAGTGCTTCTAAAAAACAGCTCTTATGTCGATTTTATAAAGGATATCAACCCGAAAGAAGTTGTATCGCTCGCGATAGATAAGCTCCAATTGCCTTTGCATAAAGAGACTGAAACCTTTGGCAATGTGGTACGCATGGAGCATGTGAATGTAAAAAGAGGGGATAAGTTTATTCTGAAAGATATCAATTGGACGGTGCGCGACCACGAACGCTGGTTGCTTACAGGTCATAACGGTTCGGGAAAATCAACCCTATTGAGCTTGATTACGGCGGATAACCCACAGGCCTATACGAATGACATTGTACTGTTCGGCAAACAACGAGGCACGGGCGAATCGGTGTGGGATATTAAGATGAAGATAGGCTACGTGTCGCCGGAGTTTCATTTGTATTTTTTGCGCCAAACAAAGCTTTCGGCACTCGGTGCCAGTATGCAACACAGTGTGGACTGCGTTAGTGTGGTGGTATCAGGTTTTAATGAAGAGGTGGGGTTTTCTACCCAACATACCGCGCATCAGGTAAAAATGGCTAAGGAATGGCTAGAGGCTTTGGGATTAAGCCGTTTAATACGCAAGCAATTTGGCGAAATATCGTTGGGAGAACAGCGGATGCTACTTCTTATCCGCGCGTTAATTAAATATCCGCCATTATTAATATTGGACGAACCTTGCCAGGGAATTGACCACGAACAGTCAAAACAATTTATCAACTTATTGGATATGATTTGCGAAAAACTTCATACCACGTTGATTTATGTGACACACGCGGCTGATGAAGTGCCTTCTTGTATTACACATCGGTTGGAGTTGCGCGAAGGGGTGATAATTAATAATGCCTGATTAACTTTCGTAGTTAATTGAGCGTTTTTTTATATTAGGCAATTACTTATCTTATTTACGTAGTTTCCCGGACTGTCTCTGATTTCACTCTCATGGGCAGTGATGCAATTCATGCAGGTGCTCCAACCATACTTTAGACTGCTCTATCCATACTTTAGGATGCTCTAATCATACTTTAGGATGTAATAATCACACTCTAGATTGCTCTATCCATACTCTGGGTTGCTCGTCTCATACTCTAGGATGCAATAATCATACTCTGGGTTGCTCTATCCATACTCTAGATTGCAATAATCATACTTTAGATTGCTCTATCCATACTCTAGATTGCTCTATCCACACTTTAGATTGCTCTATTCATACTCTAGGTTGCTCTATCCATACTTTAGGATGCAATAATCATACTTTGGGTTGCTCTATCCATACTTTGGGATGCAATAATCATACTCTGGGTTGCTCTATCCATACTTTGGGATGCAATAATCATACTCTGGGTTGCTCTATCCATACTCTAGGATGCAATAATCATACTTTAGATTGCTCTATCCATACTTTGGGATGCAATAATCATACTCTGGGTTGCAAGATTCTCTGAATTTTGCAGATTACCGGAGGCTGTTTCTTGTGTATAGGTGCATTGTATAGAAATACCTATACGATAGAGGTATCATTTTATGCACGGGGCTTCGACTCACTTCGACTCACTTCGACTCACTTCGACTACGCTCAGTGCAAGTCGCTCAGTGCAAGACGCTTGGCTACTTTTGCGACGGGGCTTCGGCTGCGCTCAGCCGCCTTCCGACTGTGCTCAGTGCAAGTCGCTCAGCCACCGAAAGCCACTGACAGGGTAAAAATACCTTCTCCTCACAACTTGTTTATATCTTCCCGAACAAATAATTTAATTCGAACAAAAGTTTGTTTACTTTTGAGTTTAATCTAATGGTTTAAGTAGTATTTAATAGACTGTGAATTAAGTTCAAGAAGAAATAATAACCCTTAAAATAAACGTAATTATGGAAACAACAGCCACATTTAGAAATTACAATTGTCGGAACTCTTTTAAGCAAATTTTTAATTTCAAAGGTGCAATCGCACCTATTGCAGAAAAGGCTAGTCGGAATTTTACATTAAAAACAAAGAATCCTGTTAACAGGGAACAACGCTTGCATTATTTTGCCCTTGCATACAGCTTTAAACAACTTGACACCGAAAACCTATTTGAAAAAGTGTTGGATGAGACATTGAGAGAAAAAAGACCGACCAAGTTTCTTGCCTTGCAAAAGTTTGATAGTGCTTTTTGTATTGAATTGAACAAGGTTGTAGGAATAATAAGAAATATTAATAGCCATTACATCCATGATTTTGAGAAATTAAAAACAGATGAAATACATCCTTCTGTTCTTGCCTTTTTGAAAGAGAGCTTTGATGTGGCTCTAATTCAAATTTATTTAAAGGAAAAGGAGATTACTTATGAACAGTTTGTAGGGAGTGGGGATATCGATAAAAGGCTCGTTGGATTTATGCACGATAAGTTTTATCCGCTGGATGATAAAAAAACATATCCAGAAGAATACCTTGAAATAAGAAAAGAATTTAAGTCTTTATCAAAAAAGGAGGCCATTGATACGATACTTTTTGTGGAGGTGGACAGTTCTTTTGATTGGATGGTGTTTGATACACACAAAGCATTTACCGTTAGCTCGGGTAAATACCTGTCTTTCTATGCCTGTTTGTTTTTACTCTCGATGTTTTTATATAAAAGTGAAGCGAACCAGTTAATTTCAAAAATAAAGGGATTCAAGAAAAATACTACAGATGAAGAAAAAAGCAAACGGGAGATTTTCTCTTTCTTCTCGAAGAAGTTTAGCAGTCAGGATATAGACAGTGAAGAGAACCATTTGGTAAAATTTAGGGATTTGATACAATATCTTAATCGCTATTCATTGGCATGGAACAAAGATTTGGAGTTGGCATCCGGGCATCCTCTAATGACAGATAGACTGAAAGCAACTATTATTGATATGGAGATAGACCGTTCATTTCCTTTGTTTACAGGAAATAAAAGGTTTAAGGAGTATGCCCGCTTGAAATTATGGAATGATAAAAGCATAAACAATGCATTTACAGATGAAGAAAAAACGAGTTTTGATTATGAGATAAATACCTGTCCAGAACTTAAAGATGCACATACTAAACTGGAGGAATTAAAACAAATGAAAGGGCTTTATGGACATAAGAAAGAGCGAAATGAGAAGGAAATCTATAGAACGAAAAAAACAATTTTAACAAAAGCCAACGAACCTAACCCAATAAAAGAAAAGCTTGAAAACCGCATAAAGAATAATCTTTTATTTGTTTCCTATGGGCGTAATCAAGACCGCTTTATGGACTTTGCCACACGCTATCTGGCTGAAACAAAATACTTCGGTGTAGATGCTCAATTTAAACTTTATCAGTTTTTTACTTCCGAAGAACAAAATGTTGAAATGGATAGGCTTAAAAAAACGCTACCCAAAAAGGAATATGATAATCTTAAATTTCATCAAGGTAAACTGGTTCATTACAGCACTTTTGAAGAACAGTTGGCTCGTTACGAAAGTTGGGATACCCCTTTTGTAATAGAGAATAATGCCATTCAGATAAAAATGAATCTTGGAAATGGTATTGATAAGATAGTTTCCATACAAAGGGGATTGATGGTTTATTTGCTGGAAGATGCCCTCTATAATGTAAAACCCGAAGCGATTGAAAATGCAGGCAAAAAATTACTTACTGCCTATTATGCACAGCATCAAGCTGAATTCACAACAAGCAAATTGATATTGCAAGAGCAGGACAGCATTAGCCCGGAACAAAAAAACAAGTTTAAAAAGATTCTTCCCAAACGCCTTTTGCACCGATATTCACCTGCTATCCAAAACTATTTGCCGGAACATAACACGCTGCAATTGATTCTGGAGAAAGCCAAAGACTCGGAAGCCCGTTATGAAAAACTAGTAGAAAAAGCCAAAGCCGAAGGGAAATACGAAGACTTTGTAAAGCGAAATAAAGGCAAGCAGTTTAAGCTCCAGTTTGTGCGCAAGGCCTGGCATCTGATGTATTTCAAAGATAGCTATATGCAACAAGTAGCAGTTTCCGGTCACCATAAACGCTTCCATATAGAACGGGATGAATTCAACGATTTCTCCCGTTATCTGTTTGCCTTTGATGAGGTAGCTTTATACAAAGATTATTTACACGAAATGTTGGAAAAGAAAGGATTCTTGGAGAATGTGGCATTTAAAACCCTATTTGAAAGCGGAAGCTCGTTGGATAACCTATATGTAAAAACCAAACAAGCTTATCAAGCCTGGATACATACACAAGCCGAAAGAGAGCAGGTGAGTGATAAATATTCAATTGCTAACTACAACAAGTTATTTGAAGATGATTTATTTTACATCAACCGCTCTCATTTTATAGACTATTTAAAATCTAGCTCGAAGTTGCAGGTAGATGCACAAGGATGGATGCGGTTTAGGGCATTAGAGAATGCACCTTATTTAATTCCGGCTTATTATTATGCCGACAAGTTGATTAAAGAAGAAACTAAAAGCTGCGGCAAACTTTACAACAAACTAAATGCCACCAGACTGGAAGATGTAATGCTTTATGAAATAGGCATGCGCTATTTGCAGTTGGATAAACAAATAGTGCAAAAGGCTAAAAAGCCTGTGATTGAAATTTTGAATCAGGATGTAGCCTTGGATATTAAAGATGTGCAAAATAAACATCTGTATCAATTGCAGATACCATTCAATAAGATAGATGAGTTTGTAGGATTGATAGCACACAAAGGGGAGCAAGATGTTCAATTCAAGTCGAGTTATCTTGCTAATATTGTAGCTTACTTGGAAAAGGTGCAACGCCATAAGGATATAAAAAGCGTCTATGCCTCCTTTACAGCAAATCCGTTGAAAAAGGTATTGACTTATGATGACTTGCACAAAATAGACGGACATTTAGTATCAAACTCTATCAAGTTTACCAATTTGGCACTGGCTAAGGAATTATACTTTGTACATAAGCATTCCATAAGCATACAAAAAGACAATAGAATAACATACGATGAAATAATTGCTTTGAAACCTTATTTTAATATAACAACTAGAAACAAAGCTTTTCATTTCGGAGTACCCAATATCAGTTATCCACAAATGGTAAGCGAAATAGAAAAAAAGTTTATTGCTGATGAAGTAAGACCAACAGCACCAAGTAACTTTGAAGACCTAAGTAAACCCTTAAAGTCGATATGTAATATCCTGCTTGAAACTCTCCATAACGATTACTTTGGTCAAGAAAGAGACGGAAAAAAGAAACGCAAAGATGCAGAACAACGGTATTTTAATGAAGTGATTGCAAAATGACAATAGTCTTTATTGGAGTAAAAAAACAGTTCTATCAATCTTTATAAATTATTAAAGTAACGGTGTTACTACCTATTGTTTGAAGGGAAAAACACCCCATAAGCAAATATAATATTAATTATTTAAGGTGTAACTGCCTATCGTTTGAAAGGTAAAAAAACACCAATAAAACAAATATTAAGTGTTAAAATATTGGTATAACTGCCCTTCGTTTGAAGGGTAAAAACACCTAAGATTCTTTTCTAAGACGACACTTTGTCGGTGTAACTGGTCTTAATTTGAAGATTAAAAACACCTATCCATCTTGAGACACAATATATTTGGTGGGTGTAACTGCCCTTCGATTGAAGGGTAAAAACACCATCCTTAATAAGGTCTTCAAATACCATAAGGGGTGTAACTGCCTTTAATTTGAAAGGTAAAAACACCAATTAAATGGTTCTTTATAATTTCCGCACTGGTGTAACTGCCTTTAATTTGAAAGGTAAAAACACCTTTAAATAACAACTGATTATGGTAAATAATGGTGTAACTGCCTTTAATTTGAAAGGTAAAAACACCGACTAGTTTGTTTCTTTGTATGTTTCTTCGGGTGTAACTGCCTTTAATTTGAAAGGTAAAAACACCTCTTTGCAGTCTTCGTTAATCTTTTCAGATGGTGTAACTGCCTTTGATTTGAAAGGTAAAAACACCGACCACATGCCGATAGGGTCTGCGTTCCAAGGTGTAACTGCCTTTGATTTGAAAGGTAAAAACACCAACGCCGCAACGGCTATCAGCTGTTTATATGGTTTAACTGCCCTTCGTTTGAAAGGTAAAATCACCTTGGATACTTTTTTAGTTTTAAAGCTGTCAGGTTTCACTGGCCTCCGTTTGTAGGGTAAAAACACCTGTAAGATTAAGCGTAGTTTCGCTAATACCGGTGTAACTGCCTTTCATTTGAAAGGTAAAAACACCTTAATAGCTTGAATTGACATAGCCATTAAAGGTGTAACTGCCTTTCATTTGAAAGGTAAAAACACCACCTATTGAACATTCACGACATGGAGTAAGGGTGTAACTGCCTTTCATTTGAAAGGTAAAAACACCGTTTGATATAGTGGCCGAAAGCAATATCTAGGTGTAACTGCCTTTCATTTGAAAGGTAAAAACACCAATCTCTCGATACAAGAGAGATAACTCTTTGGTGTAACTGCCTTTCATTTGAAAGGTAAAAACACCTCCGTTTATTCCTATGTAAATTGAATCGTGGGTGTAACTGCCTTTCATTTGAAAGGTAAAAACACCACCTCAGTAAGTAGATGTTTTTTCTCGCGGGGTGTAACTGCCTTTCATTTGAAAGGTAAAAACACCGGTGCTGATTGAGTAAATGTTATTTTGCCGGTGTAACTGTCCTTCGTTTGAAGGGTGCAAATACCTAGACGCACGCCGTGCGTCTCTACAATATGGATGTTTTTGGTTTTGGAGGATGAAAACAATATGTGTCGAGCCTATGGCTCTTTGGTGTGGGTTTGTGTTTGATTTTTGGACGGATTGAAATCCATCCCTACAATATTGGTTGAGACCGGATTTAAATCCGACCCTACAAGATGATTCGAGCCTACGGCTCTATATAATGCGTTTAAATCCTGTAGGGATGGCCTGTTTTGTAGCGTTGGATTTTAATCCAATGATTGTTGAGCCCCTTCGGGGTTCAGTTTGCGTGGGTGTTTGTTTCCACGGGTTGCACCCGCGGTTATTCTTGTTTAATCCTTTCAGGATTTTGGGGAGAATTCACCACTTCGTGGTTAAATCACTATAATATTGAATTTCTTTCAGGATTGGAAAAGGCTAGAAGAGGTCATAAACAAAAAAAAGCCACACAATCAGTGCAGCTTTCTTTTTTTGGTTGAGATTTAAACAACGATTACGGTAATACTGTAATCTTATTTTTTAACTTCGGCATGCATAGGAGCCATGTCATGTTTTTTACCGTGCATCATTTCTCTTTTATCTTTGTGCATATCAAACTGAAGTCGTTGTTTTTCAGTTAATAAATTACGAATGTCTTGTTTGCAAGCAGCTTCTTTTTTCATCATTGTGCCTATTTCTGCCGAGATTTCATCAATAGTTGCGTTAATGGCAGCTATATCGGCTTTATCGGCCTTCTCTAGCGTGGCAAGATGTGCTTTTTTCTCTTTCATTTGGCTTTTCAATTGTAGCACATCTTCCTTACAGGTCATTTCAATTTTCTCAATTTTTTGTTTTTGATCATCGGAAAGATTTTTAATGTGTGCGCACATACCTTTTTTCTCACTCATTTCGTGTTTATGCATTTTAGCATGTGTGCCATCGTCGCTTTTCATTTGTGCGAATGATGCAGTACTCAATGTTAGGAATAGTGATACCAGTATTCCAATACCTAGATTTTTTGTTGTTGTTTTCATGTTTATATATATATTAATTGTGAAACCATTTTCACAGCACAAAGTAGCTAACTTAAACAAATAAAAGCGTTACATTATTTTGAATAAATATTATATGATTCACAGATTCAAATTGTATAAATGGAAATAAAACTCGGTTTGGTGTAGGCTCTATCCCGATTTTGTGGATCGAAGTTAAAAGTAATATAACCGCTCGTATGTCCGGTTTTTCAAACACCGGCTCGTTTGGAAATATGCCAATTCAACACCATTAAAATTAAACTACCTATGAAGAAAATCCTAAGCACTTTCATTGTCACTGTATGTTTAAGCATGGTGGCTTTTTCACAAATCATCGTAGATAAAGGTATCTACAAGGCTAACTTTAGTAATACGCTGCACGAATCTAAGTTCGTAAGCTATTATTTATATCAGGGTGGGGGTAATTGCGATCGCCAAGCTTTCAAATTTAAAAATGACGATGCCCGCCTACAAACTGCCACCGATGACGATTATAAAGGGAAACCTTATGATAAGGGTCACTTGGCCAATGCAGAGGATTTTGCATTTGATTGTACGAAAGATGAACTTACCTTCCGCTATTACAATTGTTTGCCTCAAACACCGAATTTGAATAGGGGTGTTTGGAAGAAAAATGAAACACTAGTAAGAAAATGGTCGCAAAAAGAGAAGTTATATATTATTTGTGGCGGTTTCTTTGGTAATAATAAAATAGGCAATATCGCCGTTCCTTCGTATTGCTGGAAAGTGGTGCAATCGGTATCGACCAAAAAGATTCTGTTCTGTGGCTGGTTTAGTAATACTACCAAGGCTACGGTGGAGGAAATATCGGTGGATGAGTTGGATAAAAGACTAAAGACCACTATTGTTTTATTAAAATGATGGGGGGAGATCTCCCCCCGGCCCTCCCGATTTCATCGGGACAAGCTCTCCAAAGGAGGGGGTGGTCTTTGGCTGGGATATAGTTGTACAAATGGCGAGTGTTTAGTTCCTCCTATACAACATAAAATGATGGGGTTTCAATAGCGTCAGCTACCGCGTAAACAATGTCATTAAATTAAGGAATGCTCTGAAAGAGCGTAAGCAAATCTGCTATTTCCCTTTCAGGGAAAGTTTCTAACTGCATTTAACTCCGTAGGGTTGCACCCCACGCTATTGCTATAAGGCTTTCAGCCTTAACTTAATGACATTTATCCCCTACTTTGGAGGGTTTGGGGAGGTCTCTTTAAAACAAGCGGGCGGGAGACTTGGAGGTCACCCGCCCACTATAATAAAAGCTGGCTCTCTCAGCTTACAGTTACGTTATATTGATTCGCAGCGTGACTTCAAGTCGCACTCCGAATAGTTTATAGGTTCCCATTGAGGGCTTCACTCCAAGTGAAACCCTCAATAGTATAGATGCATAAATTTATCCGGTATGTTGCTGACCTCCCCCTGCCCCCTCCTAAGGAGGGGGTGGCTTTTGGACTGGGGGTATAGTTGTACAAATGGGTAGTGTTTAGCTTTTCCTAACGAGAGCTTGTCCCGATGACATCGGGAGGTTGGGGAGGTCTTTAACCAAGTGAGCTGATGACACCAAGTGAAACCCTCAATAGTATAGATGCAAAAAAGGCAACCCGAAGGTTGCCTTTGCTGATATATTGTTGCTGTGTATACTATAATTTGTTGTATTCCCGCTTATATGCTTTACCTGCTCTATTTAAGTTCATTGGAATAGAAATAACCTTGATTAAACCAACCATGCCGAAACCCATAGCCGGAAAGATTGCCATATTTCCACCGCTACTTTTATAATTTTTATTATCGGCATATATGGAGAAAAATACTGTGGATAAACCTGCGCAAACTACTGAAGACCACAAATCATTGGATGCTTTAATAAGGTAATCACCTGCATTAAGTTCTATTTGAGGCTTCATATTTAGACTATCGGCATTAGTTGATGCAATTTTTTGAGCCGACACAGCCATGCTGCTGATGATAAGTAAGGCGAAAAGCATTAATTTTTTCATACTTATAATGTGGTTGTTTTATTTTAAACAAATATATTACTTTTTGGTTCATTATAGTGAATAAAAATTAAATTTTGTAATAATTTGTTGCTAATATAGCTAGTTATTTAACAAAATTCTAGCGATTGTTGTCGTTTTATTTTTTTAGAGCTGTTTCTAGAGTGCAATTATATACCTAAAAAATTTAGGCACAACAGGGCAGCTATTTTTGCGCAAGCAGTAATCCAAGTCTTCTGAAAAGCCATTATTTTCGAGATAAGTATAATGTTGGCAACCTTCTTTTAAGACAGCTTTCAAATCTTTGTTTTCAACTGATTCATAGAGTGTTTTGTGAGCGAAGGCAGCATCGGTCAGTTCGATTTCTTTATCTTTCGCAACTAAGTTAGCTATGATATTTCCTGCACATAGGGCATCATCCAGCGAAAATTGATCCAAAGTACCTGCACATACGACGACTACATCATGTTCCTGTTCTTGTATGTATTCGCATACTTTATCTATATTCAAAAAGCACGCAATAATAAGTTCATGAGCCGCAGCGCTATTTTTGATAGCATGGGTGCCATTCGTGGTGATTATAACAATAGTTTTGTCTTTTACAACTTCAGCCGTATATTCCAATGGAGAGTTACCCAAATCAAAATCGTTTATTTTGAAGCCGTTTTGTTCGCCGGCAAGTAACCTCCTCTCATTTTTTTTATATGTTCTTTCCGGTTGAATATTCTTGTTTATGTGAAGAAGATTAGCCCAGTCGTTATGATATTTAGTATCGTTTTCAACAACTACACTTTCAGTTTTGAACGTATTATGTTTCAAATGAGCATACCTAATGGCTTTTGATACTTTATTCATAGGAATAAATTCAGTAGCTCCATGGTACAAACCGGTACAAATAACCGAAGAGGCTCTTAATACATCAATTACTACTACTAGTTTACCTCTTACTTGTAGAGGTTGAACTTGGGCGGCGGATATGGCTACATCTATTGTCATAATCTAAATCATTAATATGTAAAAACGCGAAGACGCAAAAATAATAATTTAATATTAAATCGTTGCTTCTTCGCGTCTTTTTATAATTTATTTTATATTTTCTTTTTTAATATAGGTTTGGTGTTGATAGGTTTCGAATACCTGTTTGGATCATCAGCTTTTGGTTTGAAATTGCGTTGTTGTGCACCGGTGTTTGATTTAGCCAGCGTTTTTTGTTTGTCACGAGGGGGGCGTTGTTGCTTTTCTACCTTCACGGGATTGTGATCCATCAAAGGAAAAGGGTGCTCGTTGCTCACAGGTATTCTTTTCGAAATCAATTTCTCAATATCTTTTAAATAGGCTTTCTCTTCGGCATCGCAAAAAGAATAGGCGGTACCTTTAGCACCTGCTCTACCTGTACGACCAATGCGGTGTACATAGGTTTCGGGCACATTAGGCATTTCAAAGTTGATTACAAATTCCAACTCATCCACATCGATACCACGAGCCGCAATATCAGTTGCCACAAGTACACGGGTGCTTTGGTCTTTGAAGTTTGTCAACGCTCGCTGACGGGCATTCTGAGCCTTGTTTCCGTGTATGGCTTCTGTTTTAATATTGTTCTTGAGCAAAAACTTGGTCACTTTGTCTGCACCATGTTTGGTACGGGTAAATACTAGTGCCGTTTTAATGTTTCTGTCCTTCAAAATATGAAGCAAGAGGTCTGGTTTATTGCCTTTATCTACAAAATAGATAAATTGACGAATCGTATCGGCTGTGGTTGCCGAAGGCGTTACTTCTACTTTGTATGGATTACGCAAAATGCTGTTAGAAAGTTTAATAATCTCAGGAGGCATAGTGGCTGAGAAGAACAGCGACTGTCTGCGAACAGGAAGCACAGCTAATAACTTGCGCACATCGTGTATAAAACCCATGTCGAGCATACGGTCAGCTTCATCCAACACAAATATCTCAATATCTTTCAATGTAAATACCCGTTGATTCATCAAATCAAGTAATCTGCCGGGGGTAGCAATTAAAATATCTACACCGTTCTTGATTGCATTTACTTGTGATGATTGGGTAACTCCACCGAATATAACGGTACTGCGAAGATCTGTATGTCGTCCATAGGCTTTGAAACTTTCGCCAATTTGTATGGCTAATTCGCGGGTAGGAGTTACTATTAGACTGCGTATTTTACGGGTGCGTTCGTATGATTTACTGTTTGAAAGTATTTGTATGATAGGAATTGCAAAAGCGGCCGTTTTACCGGTTCCTGTTTGAGCACATCCAAGTAAGTCGTTGCCATTTAATACAATAGGAATTGCTTCCGCTTGTATGGGCGTGGGAGTGGTATAACCTTCTTCTTTAACTGCTTTGAGGATAGGTTCGATTAATTTCAGGGAATCAAATGTCATGTTTTGTTTTTTAGACAGAAGAGAATTGTCTTTTATAGAGGAATAATTTACAATGAAAATTCTGTAGTGTTAATGGGTGCAAAGATACGATAATTATTGGTATTTCTATTAAATAATGAAGCGTAGCTGTTTTCACAACTACGCTCCTGAGTATGAATGAGTGGATTATTTCTTCGGATCAAATCCTTTTCGTTCGTGGGCTCCCCAAGATTTATTGCCTTGAAGGAATGATATATTTCCTCTTATGGAGCAATAAACATTAAAGAAGTGATAGGATAGGGGTTCCAAGAATATAATTCCTAACAGCTTTAAAATATGCGTTACTTTCGTGTATTTATGAAAAGTAAACTCTTCGTAAAGAATGGCATACGAGGAGAATGCGACCGAAAATAAATAAACAAAAACAAACAAAAACACGAAGAAGGGCCAGTTTACAGCACCTATGAAGATGAGGTAAACCATGTAAGCAAGCCCTAGAACTTCAATGACCGGAGCCATCCATTCAAAGAAAAACCAAAATGGATAACCTAACATGCCTAAGGATTGATATTTAGGATTGAAAAACATCTTGCGGTGTATAAACAGGCTATCCATCAATCCACGCGTCCATCTATTGCGTTGACGGCTGAGTGTAACAAGATTTGAGGGCACTTCTGTCCAACAAAGTGGATCGGGGATATATACTACACGATGCTTGATTTTTTGGTCATACATATAGCGGCGCATGCGTACTACCAATTCCATATCTTCACCCACGGTATTGTGATTATATCCACCGCAAGCAATGGCTATGCTTTTATCAAATAAGCCTAACGCACCTGAAATGAGTAACAATCCATTCAATCTGCTCCAGGCAATACGACCCATCAAAAAAGCACGCGTATATTCCACCACCTGAAAACGAGCCAATAAATTCTTAGGCACTTCAATATTTACGATATGTCCGTTTTCTATTTGGCAAGAGTTGGCAATACGAATAGCTCCACCGGTAGCAATAACACGTTCTTTATTGGTTTCCATAAACGGTTTTGCCATTTTAAGTAATGCATCGGGTTCTATCACTGAATCCACATCTATGGCCACAAATAAATCGTTTTGTGATATGTTTAATCCGGCATTTAGTGAATCGGCTTTTCCTCCATTAAACTTATCGATAACTGTTAGAAATCGATAAGCTCTATTGGTAGAGCGGTATATGTCACGAATCTCTTTTGTCGGGATCTTATAGTTGATGGCATATTCCACTTTTTGTAACTCATATTCTTTAATAATTTTCTCCAACGAATCATCATCACTACCATCGTTGATAATTATTACCTCGTAATTATTGTAATGTATTGAGAGTAGTGCTTTAATGTTATCTATAATGGTTTTACTTTCGTTATATGCCGGAGCAAGTATTGAAATACTTGGAGCATTAGGCGAAGATAAAAGCATGTTATAATTAACTGCACTGTTGGCCCGTTTATAATATAAAAGCTGATAGGCTGATATAAGAGCAAGAGACAAATACGACACACAGATAATTACAGTGAATATCAGTATGAAGTAGGTCAATATAAAGTTTATAATTTGCATATATGTATATTATTAATAAGCAACTTGTCGTAACATTTTTTCAATCTCCGGAGTAATTGTAATTGTTTCCAATTCTTTATTTAAGGAAGCCGGAGACATGTTTTTTATAATTGCCATATTGATTTCAAAATCATTTTTAGGGAGCAAGGAGCTCAAAAAAGCAACACTTTCTTTCGTATCGAAGTTTGCCAGAGCTTCAATTATATCCAGTTGAATATGATGATTTTCGTCGTTGAATTTTCCGATTAAAATTGGAGCTGCATCCTTTAGTGCAAGCTCTTTAATTGTGTGCAGTGCTTGATGACGAATTTCACTGTCTTGATGAGAAAGCAATCGTATCACACCTTGGGCATTTTCCTTTTGATTAAAAGCTTCAATCATACTTAAACCAAAGATAACCACCGAAGTGTTTTGTGATATAATAAAATCACTAAAATTAGGTATAGGTATTGATTGACGCACAATTAAATGGTGTAAACTTATTTGTTGCCATTTAGAAAGTGGCTTTTCTAGATAATGTAGAAAATCAAAAGAATGTGTTCTATCTAATGTTATTAAAGCTAATTGTGCGGCATTCCTTACATTCCAATTACTTGAATTGATGTTCTTCCTTACTTTTTCGGTAACACTTACCACATCTAAAGCTGCTGCCACATTGATATACTTCATT